>Ga0307487_1002397_pt1 | contig 12014 bp, 9 predicted proteins | sample CBIW12metaG_FD_203665 | JGI IMG/M metagenome (GOLD analysis project Ga0307487, IMG submission 203665) | Sea-ice brine microbial communities from Beaufort Sea near Barrow, Alaska, United States - CBIW 1.2 | ecosystem: Environmental > Aquatic > Marine > Coastal | place: USA: Alaska | collected... | reverse complement strand
GGTTGCAGCATCCATCGCGGCCGTTGGTACGGGCCCCGCACGTTTCGTTGGCGAGCTTCTCGAGTTCTTCGGTGAAACCTACCGCGAGGCTCAGGGCTTCGATCATCCCCCCGTGCACGACCCCTGCGCTGTAGCATTCGTCATCGATCCGAGCGTTATGCAGGTCGTGAAGGTGCCCTTGGATGTCGAACTGACCGGAACGCTCACCCTCGGCATGACCGTGGCTGATTTTCGCGTACCAGCCCCCACTGATTGCACGACTCAGGTTGCTCGCAACCTCGACCATCCCAAATTTTGGGGAATGGTTGTCGATGCGCTTCAACGCATTGGAGATCCTCCGCTGTAAGCGTGCGCGGTCGTCAGCGCTTACCTAAGCGGGGTCGGGTGGGCTGACCTGAGCGCTGCCCCGCCGGGCTAAGCGCCGGAGGTCTCCGCCGGCGCGTCCTTGCGCGCTTGACGCTTGCGCGCGCCAAGGTCAACGAGCCCGATCACCATGGCGATCGAGAAGAACAGCGTCGTCGCGAGCATCCCGATGCCGTACGCGTCGTGGTACATCTCGATATTGCTTCCTCCACTGTTGCGCTCGTTATAGAGCGTGGAGTAGAACAGCGAGAGTGCCACCGCGGTACCAATTGCAGTGCCAATTCGTTGGCCCAGTTGACCGACGGACCCCGCCAGCCCACCCTCGCGCGGTGGGATGTCGTTCAGGGTCAGAGTCTGATTGGGCGAAACTACAAGCCCACCACCGCTGCCACCGACGAATAGTGCCGCCGCCATGAAATACGGTGTGAGCTCGGGCGGTGTGAGAATCGCGGCCGCCATGAGCAGCCCGAGGCCGACCATGAGAATTGCGAGCCCCAGCACTACAAGGGACCGTCCGTAGCGTTCGACCAATATTCCGCCGCGCCACGAGGCTACGGCGCTCGTGACGGCGAAGCCGATCGTCACCATTCCAGCGAAGACCGGAGCAAGACCCAGGCCGAGTTGAAGGTAGAGCGTCGTCACCAAGAACATGGCCGGCATGGCGGCAAAGTACACGGTGGCCAGCATGGTTCCGTTGCGGAACGAACTGATCCGAAAGAGTTGCAGCGGCACGAGAGGCGCACGTCCTGCCGCTGCATAGCGACGCTCCCAGGCAACAAAGGCTGCCGCCGCCAGCACAAACAGCACCAGCAGCCACCAGCGATTGGGATCGTCCGTTGGTGCGCCGGTCGTGAAGAGGAACGGCCACATCAGCGCCAGCACGGTCACACCAAAGATCGCGATGCCGATCGGATCAAGGTCCAACCGCGCATAGCCCGCTTTAGACGTTGCCGGCAAGATTCGCCACGCCAAGATCACAGCGATGATGCCGAGAGGAACGTTCATCCAGAAGATATAGCGCCAGCCATCCTCTACCCCGCCGATGGCAATCATCAGGCCGCCTAGGGTGGGGCCTAAAGCCGTCGCAACACCGATCATTGCGCCAAACAACCCAAAAGCTCGGCCGCGTTCAGGGCCACGGAACAACTGCTGAATGAGTCCAATGACCTGAGGCATTTGGATGCCAGCGGCTACTCCCTGCAGCAACCGAGACGCCAGCAACAACTCGGCGCTCGGCGCGACGGCACAGGCGACACTCGCGAGCGTGAATATGGTCAGCCCGATGAGAAAGAGGGCCTTGCGAGAGCGTTGGTCACCGAAGCGACCAGCAGGGACCAGAACCAGCCCGAAGGTCAATACATAGCCAGCTACGATCAGCTGCAGCTGGGTCGAGCTTGCACCAAGAGCATCCTCGATCGACGGCAAAGCAACATTGACCTTGGAAAGGTCGAGGATCGTAATGGCGGCCACGACGACACAGACCCAGAAGGCGCGCCGTTTGTCTTTTTCGCTCAGAGCCCCGTCGTCGTTCGACCCGCTGGAGGTGCCTGTGACGGTCTCATCCGCTTTTGTCATTTAAGCAATTGTACTGTCAGAGGATGAGAGCTTCCGGCCACCAGTACGCCGGTCTTACCTGCTGAGTCGACCCTATTCAATACGTCCGGCGATCAGCGGGCCACCGTCGTGCACAGCCTCGCCAACATCACCAATACGGTACGCGCCCGCAAGCGACTCGAGTGCACGCTCGAAGCGCGCCGGCTCGTCGGCATGCAGCGTAAACAGAGGTTCTCCCCGGCGCACCGTGTCACCCGGCTTCGCGTGCAGGTCGATGCCGGCGGCGTGCTGAACAGGATCCTGTTTGCGTGCCCGACCGGCACCCAGACGCCAGGCGGCGATACCAAATGGCAGAGCTTCTTGTTCGACGAGAATGCCATCGCGGTCGGCGGTCACGACATGACTTTCCTGAGGCTGTGGCAGTTTGGCATCCGGATCTCCGCCCTGAGCCTGAATCATGCCGCGCCAGGAATCCATCGCCTGGCCGTTGTCCAGTGCGGCCTCAACGTCAGCGTCTGGCAGGCCCACCTGAGCGAGCATCTCGCGTGCGAGAGCGATCGTGAGCTCGCGTACGTCGGCGGGGCCACTACCGGCGAGCACCTCCAGCGACTCGCGCACTTCGTTGGCGTTCCCGATGGTGAGCCCCAGCGGAACATTCATATTGGTGAGGAGCGCTACGGTCTTAACACCCGCATCCGTACCAAGGCGCACCATCGTTTCGGCAAGCTCTCGGCTGCGCTCAGGATTCTTCATAAATGCGCCCGAGCCAAACTTGACATCGAGAACCAGCGCAGAGGTACCTTCGGCAATCTTCTTGCTCATGATTGACGATGCAATCAGTGGGATGGCGTCAACCGTGCCGGTGATGTCGCGCAGCGCATACAGTTTCTTATCTGCCGGGGCGAGCCCTGCGCCGGCAGCACAAATAACGGCGCCAACCCCACGCAGCTGGGCATAAAATTCTTCGTTGCTGAGATCAGCGCGCCAGCCCGGGATGCTCTCCAACTTGTCGAGCGTGCCTCCCGTGTGCCCGAGTCCGCGGCCGGAGAGTTGAGGAACGGCAACTCCGAACGATGCCACCAGCGGCGCCAGCGGAAGTGTAATTTTATCTCCGACACCACCGGTCGAGTGCTTATCCGTAGTCGGCTTACCGAGGCCTTCGAAACTCAGCGTCTCCCCACTGGCAATCATGGCGAGAGTGACATCACGGATCTCTTGGCGCTCCATGCCATTGATGAAGATGGCCATGGTCATGGCAGCCATCTGTTCGTCGCCGACATAGCCGCGCGTATAGGCATCGATCAGCCAGTTGATCTGGTCAGTCGTGAGAGCGCCCTTATCGCGCTTGGTGTGGATAAGGTCCACGACGTCAAAGCGCTCAACGTTTGTGGCCCCTGTGCTGTTATTCACTGCGGTACTCCTCCAGAGTTCGTGGCCCGAATGCATCGGGGATAACTTCGTCAATGGTCTTGATTCCTGACACCGTTTCGAGCAGCATTCCCGCCGCCGAGTGTTCAAAAAGCAACTGACGGCAGCGACCACACGGCATAAGGGCATTACCTTTGCCATCGACGCACGTGAATGCAACCAGCTTGCCACCACCGGTCATGTGCAGCGACGACACCAGAGCGCATTCGGCACAGAGGGTGAGGCCATACGACGCATTTTCAACGTTCGCACCAGAAATTACCCGACCGTCATCCACAATTGCGGCGACGCCGACCGGGAACTGTGAGTACGGAACGTAGGCGTGGGTCAGAGCTTCAGTGGCGACGAGCCTCAGCGCGTCCCAGTCGATGGATTGCGATTCGGTCGTCATAGCGTTACCCCTTTATATATGGTGTTCCGGATGCTGCTGGCGGCCGAGACTTTCCGACCAGCCCAGCAACGGCAACAATCGTCACGACGTAGGGCAGCATGAGCATGAATTCGCTCGGTACCGGCGATCCAACAACGCTCAGTGCGTTCTGCAGGTTGCTGGCGAAACCAAACAGCAGTGCGGCGAGCGTTGCCTTAATGGGATCCCAGCGGCCGAAGATCACTGCGGCGAGGGCGATAAAGCCGGCACCAGCGGTGACATCTTTACCGAACTGGCCCGTTTGGCTGAGCGTGATGAACGCTCCACCAAGACCGGCAATCGCACCAGCAAGGGCGACGTTCCAGAATCGGGTGCGCCTCACGTTGATGCCGACAGTGTCCGCGGCCTTGGGGTGCTCACCCACGGCACGCAGGCGCAGTCCCCAGCGAGTGCGGTACAGCGCAAACGCCACCACAGCCACAATCACGTAAAGCAGGTAGACAATGAGCGTCTGTTGGAAGAACACCGGGCCAATAATAGGGATGCCGCTCAAGAACGGAATCGGCAACGATGAGAAGCCGGCTGGGTTGTTGAGCTGTTCTGGACTTTCCGCTAACCACTGCGAGTAGAGGAATCCGGTGAGTCCGGAAACCAGCACGTTGATGACAACACCGACGATGATCTGGTTAACCAGGTATTTAATGGCAAATACCGAAAGCAGGAACGACACAAGCATTCCTGCAACTGCAGCAGCGAACAGACCTGCGAACGGTGACGCGGTGATGGTCCCCACTACCGCCGCTACGAAAGCACCGGCAAGCAGTTGAGCTTCGATAGCGATGTTGACGACACCAGCGCGTTCGGAGATGACACCGCCAAGCGCCCCGAATACCAGCGGCACTGCTAAGACGAGTGATCCAGCAAAGAGTTCCGGAACCCGCAGCGTCTCGTCGGCAGCAGCCCAGGTGAGAAACCCCACCAGCGCGAACACGGCGCCGATGATGGGAATCCAGGTGGGCACCTTGCGGTCTTGCGAAATCATGAATGCAGAGCCGACCGCGATGAGTGCCATCAGAATGGTGACGATGACACCAGTCGCCAATGCGGGCAACTGAATTACCGGCAAACGAAACAGATCGGTGCTCGTCGACAGGTCGAACCCCGTGGGTGCATTCTCAGCAAAACCAATGAATAGCACACCCGAGATGAGCGACAGAATCGCAAACGCGATTGGTAACTTCCAACTGCGACGGTCAATCTTCGAATCAGACCGAGCCGATCCTTCCGATGTCTTGGTGAAAGCCATTAGCCGACCACCTTCTTTGCACGAGCGCCGTTTTGCGGCAGACGGAATACAGCGCGCACGAGCGGCGGCGCAGCGATAAAGAGAACGATGAGTGACTGAACAACGAGAACAATGTCAATCGGGATACTCTGCGATGCCTGCATCGTGAAGCCACCCGCTTTGAATGCACCAAACAAGACTCCGGCGGCAAACGTGCCCCACGGGGTCGAACGGCCGAGCAGTGCAACGGTGATGGCATCGAAGCCGATTCCGGCATCCACACCAGCGGTAAAACCGGTTGTTGTCGTACCGAGCACCTCGGTACTGGCGGCGAGACCCGCATAGCCGCCAGCGATCAGCATCACGTAGATGTACAGACGTTCTACCTTGATACCGGCGACTCGCGCAGCGTGAGGGTTGAGGCCAACAGCGCGAAATTTGAAGCCAAGACTCGATCGGTCGATCAACCACCAGGCCACGACAGTTGCGGCGATCACAATGATGAATCCCCAGTGCAACGTGAAGCCGTCACCAAAAATGGGCGGCAAGACTGCGGTGTCCGCTGCCGGCGGAGTCTTCGGGTTGTTGGAGCCGGGGTTCTTGAGGAGGTCGGTGCGCAGCAAGAAGCTAATCAGGTAGTAGGCGACGTAGTTGAGCATGATCGTCACGATCACTTCGTGCGCCCCGGTGCGTGCCTTCAGCAGGCCCGCGATCGCGCCCCACAGTGCGCCACCGATGATTCCCATAATGACGGCAACGATGACGTGGATGACGATGGGCAGATCCCAAGCGAAGCTCGCATAGCCAGCGAAGGCGGCACCAACGATGATCTGACCGCGGCCACCAATGTTGAACAGACCAACACGGAAGGCGATTGCGACACCCAGCCCCGCAGCAATCAGCGGAGTCGCGAACACGAGTGTCTGGGTCAACGGCTTGATCCCCGACAGAAAGTCATCACGTCGGAAGTCGTAGATCGACCCCTGGAACAGCGCCAAGTACGCGCCACCGACGGCGCTGCCGACGGCCGCAAACAAATCGCCAGGGCGTGCGAAGAAGTATCCGGCCGCATCCTGCACATCAGGGTCGGTGAGCGCGATGAGCACACCACCGATCAGGATGGCGAGCACAACCGCAAGCACTGAAAGTAGCGCGTTGCCCGAAGTGATTTCTCGGAATGCGTTCGTCCACCGGGAGGTGTCTTGATTGTTCTCGGAGTTTTCAGCGCTCTCAGTGAGGGCGGCCTCCTGGGAGCTCTGGTCGTGAGTTTTTTGGGGTGTTGGCTCGCTCATGCTGCCTCCTCCGTAATGCGTTCGCCTGCCATCATGAGACCAATCTGCTCGCGCGGGGTGTCCGCAGGAACGATGCCAATAATCTCCCCCTTGTACATGACCGCGATTCGGTCAGCGAGGGAGACAACTTCATCGAGCTCGGTCGACACGACGATTACGGGAAGACCACGATCGCGCACCCCAACAATCTGCTCGTGAACGAATTCAATTGATCCAACGTCGAGGCCTCGAGTGGGCTGTGACACGACCAAGAGCGACAGTTCGCGGCTCAGCTCACGTGCCAGCACAACCTTCTGCTGGTTGCCGCCAGACAACTGCGAAACGCTCTCCTGAATGCTCTGGGCACGTATGTCATAGGACTCAAGTTTTTCTGCCGCAAACTCGTTGAGAGCCTCAGTCTGCAACGTGCCGTACTTAACGAATGGAGCCTCGTCGCTGCGGTCAAGCATGAGGTTTTCGGCAATGCTGAAGCCGCCGACCAAACCATCAAGTGTGCGGTCTTCCGGCACGTACCCGACACCCTCATCAAGAATCTGACGGGCATTGAGCCCCAGCAGTTCCTTGCCGTTCAGAGTGATCGAACCCGACACCCGTTCCTGCATTCCCAGCAACGCCTCGGCGAGCTCGGTCTGGCCGTTGCCCTGGACTCCGGCGATCGCGAGAATCTCGCCACCGTGCACCGTGACGCTCAGTTCTTTTACGGCTCGGTGACCGAACTCATCAGCAATCGACAGCTTGTCAATGATGAGGGCTTTGTCGGTGAGATGTGCCGGGGCCTTGTCGATGGTGAGGTCAACCGCGCGGCCCACCATGAGCGACGCGAGTTCTTCTTTACCTGCGCTGGGGTCAGCTTCTGCGACGACTTTACCGAGACGGATGACCGTGATGCGGTCAGCAACTTCGCGAACTTCACGCAGCTTGTGCGTAATGAAAACAATGGAAGTTCCCTCTGACTTGAGCTGGCGCATGATGGCCATAAACTCGTCGGTCTCTTGCGGGGTAAGCACTGCGGTCGGCTCGTCAAAGACGAGAATCTTTGCCTTGCGAGAGAGAGCTTTAACGATCTCGACACGCTGTTGAACGCCCACCGGCAGATCTTCGACGAGTGCATCAGGGTCGAGGTCGAAGCCGAAGCGCGCAGAGATGTCACGCACGAGCGTGCGCGAAGCATCCAGATTCAGAAGCCCCGGCCCATAAACCTCTTCGTGGCCAAGCGCAACATTTTCGGCGATCGTGAATACCGGGATCAGCATGAAATGTTGGTGGACCATGCCAATGCCCGCACGCATCGCGTCTCCAGGCCCAGCGAAGTGTCGGACTTCATCGTCAATGAGAATTTCGCCCTCCTCCGCCTGATACAGACCATAGAGAACATTCATCAACGTTGACTTGCCCGCGCCGTTCTCACCGAGGAGGCAATGGATCTCGCCCTCTTCAACCGTGAGATCTATATGGTCGTTCGCGATTAGGTCACCGAAGCGCTTGGTTATACCTCGCAGCTCAAGCTTCACGATCTCTCCTCAGTGCTATGACGGCATCATTACCGTCGTCGGGTTTCACAAGAATAGCCTCAGAAGACTAGTCCAAAAGCGAAGGGGGTTGACCCTCAGGTCAACCCCCTTCAGCCCTAATCTAACTAGTCGAGGTACGACGTCACGGTGATATCGCCGGAAATGATGCCGTCCTTAACGGTGACGAGCTCTGCCTCGAGGCCGCCATCAACCTTCGACGCAAAGTCGTGGAACGGTGCGATACCGACTCCACCGTTTTCGAGCGTTCCCACGTAAGGTGTGGTGTCGAGCGTTCCGCCCGAGGCCTCGTTGACGACGTCTTCAACAGCAACCTTGATCTGCTTGAGGATCGAGGTGAGGAACAAGTCCGCTGCCGCGGTCTCAGTTTCGGTTAGGTCAGCGTCTACACCGATCATGGCGATGTCCTTGCCGGAGTCGCGGACTGCCTCAACCGCGCTCAAGAAGATCGGTCCGCCAACAGGCAGCAGTACGTCTGCGCCCTGGTCGATCAGGTTTTGCGCTGCTGAACGTGAATCGGTGCCCGCCTCGAAGCTACCGATGAATGTTCCGTCCTGTGCCGCAACGTCCCAACCGCGGACCGTTACCGACGTACCCTTTTCAGAGTTGTAGTAGTCAACACCCTGAGCTGCGCCGTCCATGAAAATCGACACTGTGGGGAAGTTCATTCCGCCATAGGTACCGATGACGCCCGACTTGGAGTAGCTGGCTGCCGCGTAGCCGGCAAGGAATGCCGCACTGGCGGTGTTGAAGAGAATCGGCTTGATGTTGTCTGCGTCAGTTTCGCCGTTGAAGTCGTTGTCTGCCGCGTCGTCGACGATCGCGAAGTTGATGTCGGGATTTGCGGTAGCAAACTCAACGGTAGCTGCCGACAGGTTGAATCCGACCGTAAGGATTAGGTCGCAACCCTCAGCAATGAGGCTCTCAATGTTCGGTGCGTAGTCTGCATCGCTCGTCGACTCAACGGTGAGGAAATCAACGCCTAGTTCATTAGCCGCAGACTCAAGTCCTTCGTAACCGAGCTGGTTGAACGACTTGTCGTCGAATCCGCCCGAGTCAGAAACCATGCAGGGAAGGAAGTCGAGCGCTTCGCCCGAAGTTCCACCGGACCCTTCGGGTGCTGCTGCGCAACCGGCGAGTACGAGTGCGCTCGTTGCAACGAGCGCCATGCCGCTGAATGCGCGGCCGTGAGTGCTGATTCTCAAGGTGTCCTCCAAGATGCTGTTCGACAGAAATTGTCGAAACATAGTGCCCCTACGCTACCGAAGAATCCAGAAAATGATTGTGCGAATATGAGCGCCGAAGCCGAAAGGTTACAAACGAGAATTCACTCCGTCACAGGACGTCGTTTCGTCCAGAGATTTTTAGCGCATCTACAACAGATTTCACACGTTGAGCGTTCGCCGTTGTCGTAACCAGCAAAGCATCGGGAGTGTCGACAACGACGATGTCGTTTACCCCAATGAGGGAAATAAGCCGGTCAGTCTGGCTAATCACTACTCCAGTGGATTTGTCGGCCAGCACACGGGCATTTTCGCCAAGGATCGCAAGATCAGATTTGCGCCCACCGGAATGCAACTTAGCGATCGATGCAAAGTCTCCAACGTCATCCCAATCGAAGTCGCCAGGAACGACAACCAGTCGACCCTCCGCGGCAGCAGGTTCGGCAACGGTGTAGTCAATCGCGATCTTGGTGAGGTGCGGCCAGACACGGTCGACGACGGCACCGCGCTGCGGAGTGTCCCACACCTCGGCCAGTTCAGTGAGGCCCGCGAGCAGCTCTGGTTCTGCTCTGCCAAGTTGTTCAAGCATCACGTCTGCCCGGGAAATGAACATGCCACCGTTCCACAGAAAGTCGCCACTTGCCAGATACTTTTGGGCAGTCTCAAAGTCAGGCTTCTCCACGAAAGCCTCAACGGAGACGGCACTGGGAGCACCGTCAATCTCAATCGGGCCACCGCAGTGAATATAACCAAATCCGATCGCTGGTTCCGACGGCGTGATTCCGATGGCGGCAATGAAGCCGGCATTGGCCACGGCAATTGACTCGCGCACACTGCGGCGGAATCCACGGATGTCCCGAATCACATGGTCGGCAGCAAACGACCCGATAACCACGTTGGGGTCGCGCTTGAGCAGAATCGCCGCAGCAAGCCCGATCGCGGCAGACGAGTCTTTCGGCTCACTCTCGAGCACCACATTGGGGTCGCTGAGTTCGGGAAGCTGCTTTTCTACGGCTGCACGATGCGCACGCCCGGTGACAACCATGATGCGGTCTGCTCCCGAGAGCGGCACCAGACGATCCCAGGTGTCACGAAGCAGCGTCTGGCCTGAACCAGTGAGGTCGTGCAAAAACTTGGGGGCATCTGCCCGCGATAGCGGCCACAAACGCGATCCGATACCACCGGCAGGGATCACGCTGTAGAAGTTATCAAACGGCGCCTGAAGTTGGCTCATGCCTCCACCTTAGACTTCAGCGCCCGTTAACTCCCCCGTTATCCGCACCTCCTAGCGTAAGCATCACGACAACCGATTGAGGTGCTGAATTTGCGGGTCGCCATTGTTAGCGAAAGCTTCCTTCCCACTGTCAATGGCGTCACCAATAGTGTGATTAAGGTGCTCGACTACTTGAGTGCTGAGGGCCACGAGGCAATTATCATCTGCCCGTCAGCGGGAGCACCCACGACGTATGCGGGATTCACTGTGCACTCGGTTCCGGCGCTGGCATATCGCCAATTTCCGGTTGGACTCCCCAACCCTCAAGTGCACAAACTGATTGCGGACTTCCGCCCCGACGTAGTGCATGCGGCTGCTCCCTTCCTCTTGGGCGCTCAAGCCATCTCCTCCGCCAACCGACTGGGTATTGCCACGGTGGCGATCTTCCAAACGGATGTTGCCGGCTACGCCCGCCGCAATCACTTGGGTCCGGCAACGAAACTGGCGTGGCGCATCGTGCGCTGGATCCACGATGGCGCCCAGCTCACTCTCGCACCGTCGAGCACTGCACTGGCCGATTTGCACGCGATCGGGCTCACCAGACTTGAGCGCTGGGGTCGCGGCGTCGACCTCACGATGTATCACCCAGGCAAGAAGCTGACCCCGGCGGCGGCGAAGCTGCGCGCGCGGCTGGCACCCAACAAGGAGATGGTGGTTGGCTACGTCGGTCGCATCGCCCCCGAGAAACAGGTGGAACGCCTTCGCGCGCTCTACGGCCTGACCGGGGTGCGCGTTGCCATCGTGGGTGATGGTCCTTCGGTCCCCACTGTGACGCGGGAGCTTGCCGGCATCCCTGTCACCTGGTTAGGAAAGTTGGGCGGCGAAGAGTTGGCCACTGCCTATGCTGCGTTCGATATTTTTGTGCACGCGGGCACGGAAGAAACTTTCGGCCAGACGCTTCAGGAAGCTCACTCTGCCGGACTTCCCGTTGTGGCGCCACGAGCAGGGGGCCCGATCGATCTTGTTGACCACGGCACGAACGGCTTCCTCTTTGAGGCAGACAACGAGAGTGAACTTCGCGCCTATGTTGAGGCCCTTGTTATTGATCCTGCGTTGCGTGCCCGGATGGGCGAAGCTGGACGTCGAAGAGTTCTCGGCAAGTCGTGGGAGGGCGTCTGCGCGCAACTAGTGGATTACTACGCGGCGACGATCGCGGGAGCTGTTGCCCCGGCCACACCGTCGGCGCCAGTCCGTTAAGTTTCCAAGAATTCACGAAAATATGCCCGAATACGGGCTATTTAGCCTGAGGTGGAAAGCGGGGGCTCCTGCACGGGAATAGACTGGGGATGTCCGCCTGTGCGGACACTCATCGGTCGCGGTGGACGCGACCCCACACCGCAAGGAGGGTCCTCGTGCCAGAGAAGTCGGCGAGTAACCTAGTGGCGGAGCCGAAGTCTCCCCCGAAGATTAGCTCCCCCAAAAGACCAGCTGGCACCCTCTACCGGGGCAACGAAGGCATGTGGTCGTGGGTGCTGCACCGTATTACCGGTGTCGCCATCTACTTCTTCCTCCTTGTGCACATTCTGGACACAGCACTCATCCGCGTGAGCCCTGAGGCGTACAACGTCGTCATCGAGTCCTACAAGACGGAATTGATGGGTCTCGGTGAGATCGCGCTGGTTGCGGCAATCGGGTTTCATGCCGTCAACGGTTTGCGCATCATCCTGATCGACTTTTGGGCATTCGGCGCCAAGCAC
>Ga0307487_1002395_pt1 | contig 12033 bp, 13 predicted proteins | sample CBIW12metaG_FD_203665 | JGI IMG/M metagenome (GOLD analysis project Ga0307487, IMG submission 203665) | Sea-ice brine microbial communities from Beaufort Sea near Barrow, Alaska, United States - CBIW 1.2 | ecosystem: Environmental > Aquatic > Marine > Coastal | place: USA: Alaska | collected... | reverse complement strand
ACCCCAAGAACAGTACGAGTGCGAGATAACCCCATTGCACTCGATTCCAGGGCCAACCGCCCCGCCACGGAAACCGGATGAGGCGATCCTTGAACACGAACCGGGAGAGTGCGTATGGCACGGCGACGGCCGCGGCCAACACAAAGCCGAGAAGGAAGAAATTGCCCCAACTGATGTCGGCGGCGACCGAAATGGTGGAGACGATCACCATCCCCACGGCGATGAGTAGTAGGTCTTTCGCCAGACCTTCAGTGTGTTTGCGGCGGTCGGTGATCCAGGCTGCGGCGATCGCGATTGCCACCAACGCATAGCCGGGCAGCGGCATCCGCAGTGAGAAGAGGAGCACTGCCGACCCGCTCAACAGCGCTGCGGGCACGAGACCCCAACTGCGGGAGCTGAGGGTGGGTGCAGGCACGGCACTGTCGCGCGATGGCATTGTTCGTTAGTCCTTCTCAGGTGCGTGGTCGGGCGCGGCGTCAGGCGCATTGGCGGGAATGTTCTCGTGCACAGTGATGGCGCCGGTGAACTCTTGACGACGCGCGTCGGCTTCAGCACTACCGCTGAACAGTCCACGATCCTGAGCCTCAGTGGAGCCTTTGCTGCGTGTGCGAGCCTCATTTTCGACCATGAGCACACGCTGGCGGGGCAGAGCGGCCGGGTTTTTGGCTTGCAGCCAGTCGACCATCTCTTCACGAACGTGGGTACGGAGATCCCACTGAGCGCCGGAGTCTGCGGCACTCACAAGCACGCGAACACGAACGTAGCCACCGGTAGTGTCGACGACTTGGATGTTGGCGGTGCGGCCATCCCACAGCTCAGTTTCGGCAACGATCTTCTTCAGTTGCGTTCGCATCTGGTCGATGCTGACTCGCCAATCGAGATCAAAGTTGACCTCTCCGAGCAGCTCGGTGGCGTTGCGGGTCCAGTTCTGGAATGGCGTGGTCGTGAAGTAGGTGGATGGCAGCACGAGGCGGCGCTGATCCCAAATGCTCACCACAATGTAGGTGAGAGTGATTTCTTCGATGCGACCCCACTCACCGTCGGCGATCACCACGTCGTCGACCCGGATGGCGTCGCTGAAGGCGAGCTGCATGCCCGCAAACACGTTGGCGAGCGCTGACTGTGCAGCGATACCGGCGACAACGCTGACGAGGCCGGCAGAGGCAAGAACGCTTGCTCCGAGGGCTTCGGCTCCGGGGAGCGTTAAGAGTATGGCGCCAATAGTGACGATCACGATGACGGCCGTGAGCACACGGCGCAACACTTGAACCTGGGTGCGCACACGGCGAGCAACCCGGTTATCGGGCACATCGAGGGGGTAACGAACGAGCGCACGGCCGAGCAGCAGGTTCATGACAGACACCAACAGCCAGCCGCCTGCCGCGATGACCGCGACTTTGAACACATTGTTGATGATGTCAAGGATGTTCTGGTCGACAATCGGGATTGTTGCGGTGATCGCAATCCACACAGCACCGACCGCCATGAACACTCTGAGACGCTGACGGAGAGGCGCAAGGGTCGCATACACTCCCGGCCTACGGCGTGCGATCCCCCGCACAATGAGCGCGATCACCCCCACAACAATAACGACGGCAGTAAGCGCGAGTACGGCGGCGGCGACAAGTCCCAGCCACGATTTCCATTCGAACACTCGAGTGATTTCCTTTCATTCGCGTTGCTCCAGCCTACGGGCACACACTTCACTAGTCGCTGACGTAATGAACTGGGCACATCGATACGGTGCGAGCGAGCCCAGGGTTGTTGCGCGACTGTTCCGGCTGCTGGGAGCAGTCTTTTTCCGCGTGCGCACGAATTAGCCTTCGCGAAGCGATTCAAGCCGGATTTGCAGCAGTTTATCGTCGCCTTCGCGCGGGCCGCCGCGCCCATCAGTGTTGTTGGTGAGCACCCATAGTGACCCGTCGGGGCCAGGGACGGCGTCACGGAGTCGGCCAAACTGTCGTGGGAACCAGTCCCCGGCATTCACGGGCGGGCCGAGATAGATAGCCCACAATCGCTGACCACGCAGCGATGCCATAAAGAATGTGTTGCGAACGTAGGCGAGACCGCTGGGGCTAGCCTCGGACGTCGCCCACTGGTACATCGGGTCCATATAACCGGGCGTGTTGCCGATGCCCTCCACTGTCGGCCAGCCGTAGTTCTTGCCCGGCTCGATCCGGTTGAACTCGTCCCACGTGTTCTGGCCAAACTCGGATGCCCACAACAGCCCGCTGTCATCCCAAGCCAACCCTTGCGGGTTGCGGTGGCCGAGCGAGTAGACGAGGGATCTGGCGAACGGGTTGTCCGGTGGTACCGTGCCGTCCGGTTTCATGCGGAGGATTTTTCCGTTCAGCGAATTCGGGTCTTGCGCCCGCGACGGCGTGCCTGCGTCGCCGACTGTCGCGTAAAGCATTCCGTCGGGGCCGAAGGCGATCCGTCCGCCGTTGTGGTTTCCGGCTTTTGCGATGCCGGTCAGGATCGGTTGTGCCTGCCCTAGGGTGTAGTTTCCCGGTGCGCCGATCAGTGGCATTCGCACAATGCGGTTGTCGGTTTCTGTGGTCAGGTAGGCGAATAAAGCGGCTCCGGAGCCACCGGCGACAGCAAGGCCAAGCAAGCCTCCTTCACCGCCGTGCGCAACGCCAGCGACAACGCCAACCTCGCGCACCGTGCCGGAGGCAGTGTATTCCAGCACTGTGCCGGAGTCGCGCTCGCTAATCAGGCTCGAACCGCTCGTCAGGCGTACAACGGACCACGGCGCGGTGAGTCCGGTGACGAGCACTGTCGGGTCGCCGACCGGTGTGACAGGTCCGTCGTCGGGTGGCGCAGTCTCGCTGGGCATGGGCGGCTGACCGCTGGGTGTCGGCTGCGGCGCAGCGCTGCATCCGACCAGTACGACAGACGCGACCACAACTGCTGTGAGGAAAAGTTTCCGTGGCATACTTTCATCATTCAGCACTTTGTGTGGCTGGTGGGGATTATGTATGACACGCGCATCTCCGTGGGCAGAGCAACTAGGCTTCTGACGTGGAAGACACTGACGAACTAGAGTTGCGCAGCGTTGGGTTCGAGCATGCCGATGCGGTGATGTTGCGCTCTGCACAGCGCGCTGAACTGACCGCACGCTACAAAACCGAAGACAGCGAACCCGGCGTAAAGCCCACTGCTGAGTCTGTGGTGGTGTTTCTTATTGCGTACGTTGATGGAGTTCCGGCGGGTTGTGGCGGGCTTCGCGAACTCGATAATGGCGGCTTCGAAGTGAAGCGGATGTACGTCACTCCCGCACAGCGCGGCACCGGCATCGCCACCGCTGTGCTCACAGGACTCGAAGAGTGGGCTCGCGCGCAGTCCGCTACCGAGCTCGTGCTCGAAACAGGAACAGCCCAGCCCGATGCAATGCGTTTTTATGAGCGCGAAGGCTACAGTCGGATCGAAAACTTCGGCGCCTACGTTGGCGAACTATTGAGCGTCTGCTACTCCAAAGCGCTCTAGCTCCCACCCGCACGCTTTAGGCTTAGTCGGTGCTTGCTCTCGTTGCGATATCCGTCCTCATCGGTGCTCTGTCGCAACGGATAACGGGCATGGGCTTCGCGCTTGTGGCGTCGCCGCTCATCGTTATTCTGCTCGGACCCTTTGACGGCGTACTTGTCGTCAACCTCTGTGGTGTCATTTCGGCTCTGCTCATCATTCCGCGGGTGTGGCGGTTCATTGAATGGCGCACCTTTGCGTGGCTCGTCATTCCCGCCATAATCGCGATCGTGCCGGGCTCCCTACTTGCCGCTCGACTTCCCGGGCCCATCCTGCAACTCGGCGTTGGCGCACTAGTTCTTGTTGCTCTCACTGCGACGCTGCTCATCACGCGCGCAGACCACATTGTGGCGGCACGGCCGGCAGCAATCATTGCGGGAGCGGCATCCGGATTCATGAACACTGCTGCCGGTGTTGGCGGGCCAGCCCTCAGCGTCTATGCGGTGCTCACGCGGTGGTCTCAGGCACACTTTGCCGCAACACTGCAGCCATACTTCGTCGTGGTGGGGACCGTTTCGCTCACCACAAAAATGATCTTCTCTGGCGGGCAGCTACCTCAGTTGGATGCTGCGAGCTGGATCATTATCGTGGGCGCACTGCTCGCGGGGCTGGCGCTGGGCGAGGCGCTTAACCGGCACATCAGTCATCGCGCTGCGCGGATCGGGGTCATCATCATCGCCTACGTCGGCGGCTCGGCCGCCGTAATCGATGGGGCATTGAGTCTGGCCGCTTAACGAACGGATGCCCGACCCCATCACGCGGGGCCGAGCATCTGATGTCACGCTGCTCTACTGAGCAACACGGGCTCTACTGCGCGATACGGGCTCTACTGAGCGGGGCCAACGCCGACGGGGTCGGCTTCTTCGTTGGCCGTGTCACCGTCGCCGGGAACGGTCGTGCGCAGGGTGGCGCCGAGTTCGGCATCCACACTGCCCCAGTACCAGTAGAAACGCTCAAGGATCTCGGGCAGGGTGATGCTGCGGCCCTGACCGGTGAGGGTTTCGATGAAACGGGCCTTCGATTCGGCGCTGAAGACCTCACGGTAGAGGGTTCCGGCCTGGCCGAAGTCATCGTCCTCGGAGTGCAGAGTTTGTGCTGAGCGCATCAGTTCACCGTCGGCTGCCCAGCCACCTTCGCCGGCACGCTCGGGCTGAGCTGCTGGCCCACCGTAGGAATTCGGGGCGTACGTGCGATCGGCTGCATCGCCGATCGTGTAGTTCATTGCGCCTTCGTGCTGGTAGTTGCGCGCTTCGGAGGCGTGCGGCTGGTTGACCGGCAACTGGTTGTAGTTGGCTCCGATGCGGTTGCGCTGAGCATCTGCGTAGGAGAACACCCGTGCCATCAGCATTTTGTCTGGGCTGATGTCGGTGCCGGGAACCATATTCGACGGCGAGAACGCAGCCTGCTCGATCTGTGCGAAGAAGCTCTCAGGGTTGCGGTTGAGGGTGAAGTGGCCCACTGGGATCAGCGGGTAGTCCTTGTGCGACCACGTCTTGGTCAGGTCGAAGGGGTTGAAGCGGTACGTCTTGGCATCGTCGTAGGGCATGATCTGCACCGCAACATCCCAGGTGGGGTAGTCGCCGGCGGCGATGGAATCGAAGAGGTCACGACGGTAGTAGTCAGCATCTTCACCGGCGATGCGTTCGGCATCCGCAGCTTCCATCAGCTCGACGCCTTGGCGGGACTGGAAGTGGTATTGCACCCAGAAGCGTTCGCCTTCTGCGTTGATCCACTGGTAGGTGTGCGAGCCGTAGCCGTTGATGTGGCGCCATGATTTGGACAACCCGCGGTCACCCATAAGGTACGTGACCTGGTGGGCGCTTTCGGGTGAAAGCGTCCAGAAGTCCCACTGCATGTCGCCATTGCGCAGACCGGAGTCGCCCATGCGCTTCTGCGAGTGGATGAAGTCGGGGAACTTCATGGCATCGCGCACAAAGAACACGGGGGTGTTGTTTCCGACAATGTCGTAGTTACCCTCGGTGGAGTAAAAACGCAGTGCAAATCCGCGCACATCACGCCAGGTGTCGGGGGAACCCTGTTCGCCGGCAACTGACGAGAAACGCAGAATGGTTTCGCTCGTGGCACCCTTCTGGAAGACAGCGGCCTTGGTGTATTTCGATATGTCTTCAGTGACGACGAACTCACCAAACGCTCCACCACCCTTAGCGTGGGGGTTGCGCTCTGGCACACGCTCACGGTTGAACGACGCAAGCTTCTCGACCAAGATACGGTCGTGGAGTGCGGTTACGCCATCGGGGCCCGTGGTGAGCGAATGTTCGTCGCTCGCAATCGGTGCTCCGGCTTGGGTTGTCGTGGGTTTGGTCACGATTTCTCCTTTGTTTAATGGGTGATAACTAATTAGCTATGAGGCTTGGGTTGCCGACAGCAGTGCTTGGCAGTCGGCGCACACTCCCCAGAAGTTGACTTCTGCAGTGTGCATGGCGAATCCGAGTGATTCGGATGGGGTGAGGCACGGTGCTTGACCAACGACACAATCAACGTCGCGCACGGCACTGCATTCGGTGCACACCAGATGGTGGTGGTTGTCGCCCGTGCGGCGTTCATAGAGTGCGGATGACCCTGCCGGTTCGATTTTGCGCAGCAAGCCCGCCGTCGTCAGCGCGGCCAGTACTCCGTACACAGCTTGGAGGGAGGTGCCGGGCAAGCTCGGCAGCATATTAGTGAAGATAGTGTCGGCATTGGAGTGGGGGTGCTCGGTGAGCACGGTCAAAACCGCGACTCGGGACTCAGTGACTTTGAGACCGGCACCGCGCAGGGTGTCGGCGAGTGCCTCATTCTTCACCGTTTCCATGGCTACAAGGCTAACAGTTGTCTTGAATAAATCAAGACAACTTTTGGCGACCAATCCCGCTTCTTCGCGAACGACCGCTTTCTTCAACACGTTTGGGCCGGGTGCGCCTTCCTCGCGTGGCCGCAAGCCAAGCCTTCCTTCTCGCCCGACTGACGCGCACGAAGTCGCCACCGCTTCGATACATTCAACCCCTGGTTCAATCCCGAGAGGCACAGCGCAGCTGCCGCCGATCTACCGGCGGGTTGTCAGCTAGAGAATCGGGACGTAATAACCTTCTGCAATTTCAGGCGTTGAGTGAACAAGATTGAGCAGATGGTTGGAATAAGCACTCTTCTTCTCAATTTGGTCAACCATTCCGGCAAGCAGGGTAAAAGCGGCAGCCGGAGTCTTCGGGGCGAGGTAGCCCCGTTTGACCTCAAGAGCGATCTTCGGAAGCGTTACGTAGCCATCAAGCCTCCGGTTCCAGAGGCGCCCATGATGGGCAGCAATATTGCGAATAAAGGCGATGTTCTGGACCGCTTGAAGAAACTTGCGTTCGTCCTCAAAATCGAGTGATGTCACTACCGGGTCAAGGACGCTCCTGTCACGCAGGGCGCGCAAGAAACGAGAGAAAGTTCCGATAGATACGACCTCGATAGCAGCCCAAAAAGGTATGGGCTCACCTTTCTTGAGGTGGTGCCGAATGAAAATTTCGTCGCGTCCTTGCAGCTCCGTCAGGCTTGCGAGCACATGGTTTCGATTGTTCAACTCGCTCACCCACTTGCGATGAGCAGTTTCGTCTGCCGCATCAGGCTCACTCCCCTCCGGGAGGTAAAGCTCCTCACTTAAGTACGCGTCGCCGCCTCCGATAACCCGCGTCAAATGGTAGGCAACTCTGCTGCGTAACGTCGGCTCTACCACCGATACACCATCGAGAACAGCGTTGCGCACCGCCCGATCAAGGTCATATACATCCATCAGCGTTGCCGCTTTCGTACCCTCTCGATAACGGTCGTTCATCTTGCTGGGGTCATAGAAGCAACGTGCATATCCGCTCACTCGATAGTAGTTGCTCGAGTATAGGAACATAGCGAAGTGAGATCGTTCGACATCTCCGAGTTCGAGCCCACGATCTAAGTGCCGCTGAACCTGAGCGTCGAGACTCGTCCATACCTTCACGCTTCACCGCTCCTTAAAACGAAGAACCCACCCAGCCTGAGGGCTGAATGGGTCCGAATGTTGATCTCATCATAGGACAATGATGAGACCAATGGCAACAGTTGCGCCTTTTCCCGTCAGGCTAATTACTCACCAGACCCGATCAGTTGCCGTCTGCTTGCATGATGGAAAAGACCGGAAACTTTTTGCACTGCGCTATCGCCAGACGCGTGCAGCATTGGCTGGCCAATAGGACGGGCCCCGCAGGCCGGAGAAAATCTACAATCACTCGCCTGAGACGTGAGCTTGCCATCATTTAGAACCGGTAAGCAACGCCCCAAGCACGAAGCTGATGCTGCTGTCGCCGGCGACGGCGATAAACGCAACGAGTGCGATGAGAATCACGAGCAGTCGACCGGTGGGGCCCCATCCGGATTGAACAGCAGCGCTGATTGTCGGCCACATTCCAACCTCGCTTCTGACTCCAGCCTTTCGTCGGTGTGTTGCCATGCCTGACCACCTCCTCAATGCTCGTGTTGGCGACTTGGCACCTCATTCCGGCACCTTCATTGACTAGTAGTACACGATTCCCAGGATGAATCCATTAGGATGAGATGACGGCTTAACCAGCCAGCCACCAAACTCCTAGAAAAGATCTAGAGGGTTGATTGCTGGCCGGTTAAAACGTTCAGGACATTTCGATGCATCTGGAGGCTTTCGGTGACCATTTCACTAGATTTCACGCGACCTCCAACCGCAAAAGAGCGGCTCAAGCTGGGAGCACGGCTCCACCGCCTCAGCCAGCCGGGACAAGCCGCTCGGATCGACCAGCTCTACCAGTCAATGCCCGGTACAGGCCTCCCTCAGGAGTTCATCGTGCGTTCCGGCTTCTCATACCGAGAACACGACATCGCCCCTGACGCATCAGACCGGAAGGCTCCACCTCGAGCGCAGCGCCCGCCCGCAACACGGCTGATGACCCCTCGCGGCGGGGCACTGCGGTTCGCGCTCACGCTCCTCGCCCTCGCCCAAAAGAATCGTAAGCCTGGCGCGAAAGCTCGGCTGAAGGAACTGCAGATCCCAACCACTGGCGATTCCAAAACCCTCGGGTGGGCAGACTGTCTGGCAGCTGACGCGAGCGACAGCATTGGCGGCAGGGTGTTCTTGCGCGCCCGCGACAAGCGGGCCCGTAGCGTGCGGGGCGCGCTACAAGCACTTGAGGCCGCGGGCCTTGTCTTGCTCCCTGGCGAACCCGGGTCCCGCAATCGTTTCGAGACTTTTGTGCTTCTGAACGAGTGCGGAATCGAGGCCGTCGGAGAAGCAGAAGAGTATCGAGTTCCGACGAGCAAACAGATGGCATTCACATTGCCAAGCGGGTTCATAACGAACGGTTGGGTACACGTCCTCGAAGACTCAGAAATCGCACTTCTGTTGATGGTGGCGTGCCATAAAGGCGGGTGGCTCGAGGACGAACTAGTCGTGGTGCCCCCTGACGTGCGACTCAAAAACTACGGGATTCATCGAGATGCGTACTCATCGGCCAGAAAAATGCTTGAGTGGTGCGGCCTCCTAGTGGTTGAAGAGATGGGGCGACACGAGGATGGCAGAGCAGAAAACGCTGAGCTTCGCACCCACAGGCTACGGCTCCAGATATCAGGCTTCGAAGAGACGGCCACACCAAGACTGCTCCAAGAGTTAGCCCGTCAGTTCGCGCGCAAGTAAACCCCGACCCCGCTAAGGAAAATTTCGCGTTCCCTAATATGAAGCGTCGCCCTCGGCCGCGTCGAGTTGATCTGACTGAGCGAAGTTACACATACGGCAAGGTGCCCCTCGGAGCGTTACTCCTCAAATGACGCCGCTTCATATTCAAGGCAATGCACGTCACACTGAGCCCACGCTGCGCCTGCGCCAGCCACGCAGACTGCAGCAAGTCGTCCTGAGCACCCCGGCACCCATAATCTTCTGGGAGAAGCCTCTCGTGACTGACATCTTAACCAACTCCCGCCAGCATGCTGCCCACACGGCCTCAAACGCCGCCGCAACTCCCTAGGAGGAGCAACCCTGTGGTGCTCTGAGGCTGAAGGACGACGAATACGCGAGGGTTCTTTGCCGCTGCACAATCAGTGGCGAGCTCGCCATCTGCTCCGTCATGTGGAGCGAACATCGCAAGCACCACTTGTCTGAGGTGCAGAACAGCGACGCGGATAAACACAGCGATCGTAGCGCCTGCATGACTCCGGCAGTGCAACAAGGCCGGCTCGCCACGCAGGCGGCCGAAATTCTGCTCGGGCGCATCCGTGCCGTCGAGTGGCCCTTGGGCCACAATCTGCCGGGCGAGACGACCCTGGCACTCGAGATCGGGGTCGGGCACTCAACACTGCGGGAGGCCATCCGTGAGCTCGCGGGAAAAGGCGTGCTCGACAGTCGCCAGGGCTCTGGCGTCTTCGTGATCTCGACCAACATCGCCGAGGACTGGGATGTCGTGCTCCGCCGAGTGTCGGTCGCATCAGTCATCGAGGCTCGCGTCGCAATCGAGGCCGAAGCTGCCGCGCTCGCCGCGCACCGGCGAACCCCATCAGACTTGCGGGCAATGCGCCGAGCGCTCGCCCGCCGTTTCGGCTCGCACCACTCGGCCGAGGAATTCGCTGACGTCGACATGGCGGTCCACCGTGGGGTCGTCGCCGCAGCTCAAAACGAGGTCCTGTTGGAGCTGTTCGACGGTTTCGTACCGCGCGTCCGCGTGGCAATGATCGAGATGCTAAAGCTGCGACCCATCCATGACCATGAGGCAGACCAGGCCGCCCACAGCGCTCTGGTCGAAGCAATCGCCGGACGAAACCCGGCAGCTGCCGCCGAGTTCAGCAGAGCTCATCGATCAGATTGGGCTAGCTGGCAAAGACGGAGATCGGTGGCCGACGCTGTCGCAAGGAGAGCGTGGGAGAGCGCTGATCGCCGAACCAGACCTGCTCCTCCTCGATGAGCCCACCACGGGACTCGACGTCGCTGCGCGTGAACAACTCCTTGAAACGATCGATGCGCTCGAACACAACTTCCCCCGACTCGCCTCAATCCTCGCTACCCATCACCTCGAGGAGCTACCGTCCACCACATCCCATGCCGCGCTGATCGCGAATGGACGGATCTCCCAAGCGGGGCTGGCAGAGCAGGTCCTGACCACCGAGAACGTCACCATCGCATTCGCCCATCCGATCCGCGTGGGACAACAAGATGGCCGCTGGTTCGCGCTACCCGGCCGCAAACGTTCACTCGATCTCGCCGCGGTCTAACCCCAGCGATTACGCGCCGGACACCCGACCACACCCTCGCCATGACAAATGGTGGCGCTCTCTGATCTGGACTGAACTGCTCTACGGCGGCGGCCAGACCTGGTACACCGACTACCCGCTGCACGACCAGCGAGGGATCCACCCGTCAGCGTCTTCGATCTCACCGGCGAGCGCGCTAACGATGGGGCACGGCGCTGATGCGTCAACGTGCCGCAATTCGAGAAGTCCCGCGATTGCATCGCGTGTTCGCTGGAGGTCAGCCACCTTTTCGTCGATTTCGCGGAGCTTGCTTTCAGCAGCAGCCACCTAACCAGCCGATGCACCTCCGGCACGCACGGTTAGCGAAAGGCGATCGAACTCATGCAGCTCGGCCAAGGTGAAGCCCAGTTCTTGGCCTCGATGGAGAAAACGCATCCAATGCACGTCCGACTCGCGGTAGTTACGCTATCCGCTGCTGGTTCGTGCAGGCTCAGCGAGAACGCCTAACCGCCCGTAAGACCTCACCGTTGAGACTTTCATCACTGCCCGCTCGGCCAGCTTTGCTATTTTCACAAGCCGACCCTGGGCCACAAGCCGGCGGCGAGAGCTCAGCACGACGAGCCCCTGCACGATTTCCCACAGCACTTCGAGGATCAGCATGCCGAGCACGACCGGCCACGCCCCCTGGATCAGCGCCGCCGCCATTCCCAGCGAGAACAAGAGCCGTGCGGCAGTGTCGGCCGCGAGCGCCGCCCGCGACGGGCGCAAGATTCTGAACACCGACCACGCCATGACAACGGAGCCCATGAGATTCGCAAGCATCACCGTGAAGGGGGCGGTGGCATCGGGCGCCTCACTCGGGAGATCCAAGCTCGAGAGAAGGGCTGCGAGTCCGCCAACAGGGCCGGTGCCGTGAACGGCAGGGCGAATACTGCGGTCGCAAGCAGGTCATAGCTGGCGGATAAACGAACAGTCGAAGATGTCATTTCTCCCCTGTCAAGCCCGCACCCCAATGCAGAGTCAAATCCGGGATGCAACGATTCCCCTAGGGCGTGAGGCCTTTCGTTTTGTGTCGAGTCACCACAACATCGTGATGCCATTTTCCCGCCTTCGCAACCAGCTGCCGTGGCGAGATAAGCTATTTGACGTTTTCTCACGGCAAATTCGTCCGCCCTAAGTTGACGATCGGACGCGCAACGGTGAGGCGTTCTCGTTTACGTCAGCACCTCATCTATGGTGAGGTTGATAAGCGAGTAGGGAAACAGGAAATGACGCCAGACGAGATCTATGAAG
>Ga0307487_1002394_pt1 | contig 12037 bp, 9 predicted proteins | sample CBIW12metaG_FD_203665 | JGI IMG/M metagenome (GOLD analysis project Ga0307487, IMG submission 203665) | Sea-ice brine microbial communities from Beaufort Sea near Barrow, Alaska, United States - CBIW 1.2 | ecosystem: Environmental > Aquatic > Marine > Coastal | place: USA: Alaska | collected... | reverse complement strand
TGGCTGACGGCCGATGAACTGATGGTCATGGGTAAGGTCGTCAGCAAGTATCTCGACGACCAGCGTCCATCTCAGGCGATAATCTTCGATGAGGTAAAAACCACCTTCCTGGAGGAGAACGAGCGGCGCCAACGTGAAGGCGAGCCCCAAATCGTCTGCCCGTCCCGTGAAACCGTGCGGCAGGCGGTCCGCAAGCTCAATCCGTTCGACATGACCCTCACCCGGCATGGTCGCCAAGTTGCGAACCGGCAGTTCGCGCCGGTGGGCATGGGCCTGCAGGTCGAGCGGCCTATGCAAAGGGTCGAGTTCGATGAGTGGGAAGTGGACGCCATCACCCTCATGGCGGGAGGTGGATTGTTCCACCATCTGACCGACGAGGAAAAAAAGAAGCTCGGCCTCGACAAGAAGAAGGCTCGCTGGTGGATCACCGTCGCCATCTGTTGCGCAACCCGCTGCATTGTCGGGATGGTCATATCGCGCACACCGAATTCGCAAAGCGCACTGCGCGTGATCGAGATGATGATGCGGGACAAGGGCGTCTGGGGAGATGCCTGTGGTGGACTTACAGCCTGGAACCAGTTTGGCTGGCCCTCGGTCATCGTAACGGACTGCGCAAGCTACAACATCTCTGCACTTATCCAGGCAAGGACATCGGACCTCGGGATCACGGTGCAGTATTGCCCAGCCGGCGACCCGCACCTGAAAGGCCGCATCGAGAGGGTGTTCGGAACGTTCGCAACCCAGCTGATGCCCAGGTTGAGCGGGCGCACCTTCAGCAACAGCGTCGAGCGCGGTGACTACGAGTCCGAAAAACGCGCGGTCCTGAACGCGGAAGAGTTCTGCTCGGTTCTGGTGCGCTACATCGTCGATGTCTATCACCGCACGCCGCATAGCGGACTGAATGGTGAGACGCCGCTGGATTGCTGGAACCGGTTGGTCGAAAAATTCGGTGTCCAGCCGCCGCCCGATCTCGGGCGCCGACGCCTGATCTTCGGGCAGGAGCGTGAGCGCACCGTGACCCGCCAAGGCATTACCGTTCTGGGTGTCCGCTATCATTCGAAAGTGCTGGCCCGGTTCATGACCAAGGCGGAGGAGCGCAAGGTATCAACCCGATGGTATCCCGAGGATATCGGCGTCATCTGGGCCGAACTTAACGGTCGCTGGTATGAGATTCCTGCGGTTTTCGATCGGTATCAAGGTGTTTCTGCGCAGGAATGGTTGCACGCGGCGACCGAGATCCAGGCACAAAATGCCAAAAATGCCGAAGTCAATTTTGCCGTGGTTCGCCAAGCGCTCGATTTCATCAAGAATACCAACAGTGATGCCATGAACCGGGTCGGACTCATCATCCAGGACTGGTCCGAGAAGCGCATGGACTACGAGAACGACCGTCTGTTCATCGGTTTCAAGACCTCGGAGACGGAATCGCAGAGCCCCTATGACGGCCAGCGCAGCGAGTGGGGCACCAGCCTGCCGATGGCTGGATCGGTGCCTGTGGCCGCTCTCAACGAGGAAAACCGGTCGGGGTTCGAAGATTTTTCTTCCGGCGGCTTTGGCCCGATCCAATTTCCCGCTCATCAGCCTGGCGATGATGCTGAGACGGCTGACGATGACGACGCTTGGACCATGGAGGACAAATGATCATGTGCACTTCACTGCCTTCCATCAACCAAAAACTCGCAGCCGTGGACCGGCTGCGAGACAAATATCTCGTGACCCCCCGGGACATCCAGTTCCGCAGTTATCTGGACCGACTGCTGCAGCGGGACGAACAGGGCAATCTGATCCCGGCGCCGCGTCTCTACACCCAGGACGGCGATGCACGCGGCATCGCCGTGGTCGAGCCTGCCGGGGGCGGCAAGACGTCGCTGGTCCATCATGGTCTCAAGACCCATCCTGCGCTCCAGCCGCGCGATGCGTTACATCAGCCCTGGGTGGGTGTCCGGGTTCCCAGTCCGGCCACCGCCAAGAGCCTCGCGATCGAGATCCTGCGCGCGAGTGGATACCCTTCTGTCTCCCGCTCAAATTCTGTGACCGAAGACGACATCATGCGGAAGGCGCGGCATCACTTAAAACTGCGGGGCACGGCGATCGTCTGGATCGACGAGGCGCACGATCTGTTTGGTGCCGGCAGCAAGTACAAGGTCGATGTATTCCTGAAGACGGTTCGCAACCTCATGCAGGGGGATGGCGCGGTCAGCGTGGTGCTGAGCGGCGTGGAGAGCCTCTGGAAGATCGCGTCCTGCGACGCCCAGGTCACGCGCCGCTATTGGCGGCTGCCCCTTGCGGATGTCTCTCCGCATTCCGACCGCAATGCGCTGACAAAAGTGATCGCCGATTTCTGCGATGCGGTCGGCATGCGGCCGCCCTCGGAGGAGGATCTGGTTGACCGGCTCGTTCACGCCAGCCGGAACCGCTTTGGTCGCTGCATCGAGAATATTCTCGCGGCTCTCGAAGCTGCGGCCTTGGATGACGCGGAGCAACTGACGATCAACCATTTCGCCGAGAGTTGGGGCATGCAGGAGGGCTGCGCCATGGGCCAGAATGTGTTTCTCGCTCGCCACTGGGCCAAGATTGATCTGGCTGAAAATCAGATTTTTGGGGAGTTGGGACGTTGAAGTTTGCTCCGATTTTCCCTTTCGATGCGGCCGAGAGCCCGCTCTCCTTCGCGACGCGTCTGGCGAAACTCCATGTCGGCGATCGTCTGGTTCCATTTCTGAGGGATATAGACATCGAACCCGACGATATGGCGGCCAATGACGAGCGCGCGCTTACCCGACTGGCTGATCTGTCAGGTGTTTCTGTTGAAGACTTGCGCGCCAATGCCCCCATTCCGGTTGGTGATCGGATCTATAATCTGCGGGGTGAACTGGTCTCTGCGGAGTTTCTGGCAAGTCCTTACACGGTTTTCTGTCCGGCCTGCTTGGCGCAAGATGATCAGACGGGATTGCGCCGGGGACGCTGGGAGTGGGTGCTTTCGGTGGTCCGCACGTGCCCGCATCATGAAATCCCACTCCTGCGGCAAGCTTATGCCGCTTGGGATGATAAATTTCATGAGCTTGATCACCGGGTACCTGAGCGCGGCGAAAAACTTGAGGCACTGGTATCGAAGTCAGTTCGCCGTGAGGTGTCTCCGCTCCAAGATTATGTTGGGCGCCGCCTGGATGGACAAGCTGGTCCCAAATGGTTGGATGCACAGACCTTGGAACAGGCGGTAGGGGGGACGGAGCTTCTCGGTGTGATGATTGCCTTCGGGCCTGAACAGCTGTTGCCACAGCTTTCTGTGGACGATCGGGATCACGCCGGGCGGATTGGATTTGCCTTCACATCAGGTGGTGAACCGGCAATTCGCGAGACGCTCGCGGCCCAGTTTCGAAAGTTTGATGATGCGACGGGAACGCCCGGAGCCCGCAAGATCTACGGCTGTTTCTATAACAATCTTGCGAGTTCGAAATCTGTGAAAGAACCGGGTGATATTGCTCGCATACTGCGCGATATCATCATTGAAAACATTGCACTGCCTGCCGGGCGTAAAGTTCTTGGTAAAAAGCTCGCAGAACGGCAGCTACACACAGTCGCTTCGCTTGCCAAAGAGCAGTCCTTGAATTCGAAAACTCTCCGCAGCGTGCTGGTCGCCGCGGGTGTCATTCCTGATGCAGCGCGAGCCCATTTCCCGATCCCAGTGGACCTGGGCAGGAAGGTCGCAGGCCGCGTGAAGCGGACAGTCAATGTTACCTCCCTGCCAGACTTCATGAATTGTTCCCGCCCGCTGGTGGATCAGCTTTTCTCTGATCGCCTTCTTACACCCATCTATACTGGGAGCCCCGGAATTAAGGGGCGGACGCAAAAAACCGTAGATGAGGAGGAGATTGCCATGCTGGTTGGCAAGCTTCACGTAAAGGCGGTTTTGATTAAGGTTCCACCTGCCGCGGTTGTGTCGATCTCAAAAGCTGCGGAAAAGGCCAAGGTTCCGGCGATCACTGTACTTCATTTGATCCTCGGAGGCTTTCTCGACCGCGTAGTTCGCCTTGCCGGCCAGGAAGGGATTAGTGCTCTTTTGGTGGATCCCGATGAGGTGAAGCGCAAAAAAATGAAGGTTACTGTGGGCCTGTCTTCGATGGATGCATTCTCAACTCTGAAGATCACGAGGGGAATACTTTGGAGGTTGGTCGATCAATATCAGGAAATCGCTGACCTGGCTCTCGTGGAAATCGTCGGGCCTGATCGAAACCACAAGATCCTACGGTTCGATTCCGAGAAAGTTGCCGCGTTTAAGGCAGTTTTTACCACGCCCGCTCGCCTTGCCGAGCAGCATGTTCTGCAGATTGGGGAGGTCGTGGGACGTTTGAAAAGATCAGGTACTCGGCCAGTAATATCAAGGGCTGAGATCGGTATAGATTTCTACCGGATCGCCGATTTGCGCAAAGATATCTTCATTTAACATAATTGGGCTTACGTGCTGGATCATCATGATGATCAATATTGTAAGTCGCCCGAAAGACCGGTGTCAGCCATAAAGTAGGACTTATCACAGGCGTCGAAATCCCGTCAGGCGGCCCCGCGTCGGAAGGATACGCAGGATCTGCCTCACGCGTGGATTTTGAATACGCTCACCACAAGCGCCACAATATGACGAACGCAATTTTTTTCGGCACACCAGACTTGTTTGCGAACGAGCTTTTTCTGAGTGCTCACTGTGTCTCAGCCTCGTTGCAGCCGCTTCCATGAACCCGACAGCGTGCAAAACATTGCCTAACCGCCTGACGGTGGCCTACGCCATTTAAGCCCCGACTTCCCAAGCTAAACCGTCATCCTGTCGTGACAACGCCACCGTCCACGACGACGGCCTGGCCGGTCATGACGCTGGACGCTGCCGACGCCAAGAACAGAGTTGGACCGATCATGTCGATGGGTTCGATTTCTTTGGGCAGGCATTGGCGGGATATATGGGTCTGCAAGGCATCCTGCGTGACCCACAGGTCACGTTGACGATCGGTCATGACCCATCCGGGCATCAATGCGTTCACACGAATGTTTTCGGGCCCAAACTCGCGGGCCTGCGCACGGGTCAGCCCCATGATGCCGGCTTTTGCCGCGACATAGGCGGGATAACCGGCATTGCCCATCATATAGGAGATGGACGAGAGATTGATGATGGTGCCGCCGCCGGCCTTGGCCATATCCGGCGCAGCTGCTTTGGCTGTAAAGAAATGTGGGCGCAGATTGACGTTCATGGCCTGATCCCAATCCGCGACCTCATAATTGGCATGGGTGTGGCGCGTGTCGGCTGCGGCATTGTTGACCAACACGCTGATCGGTCCGTGGGTGGCTTTGGCCTGCTCCATCGAGGCCTCCAGATTGGTCACATCTGTGACGTCACAGGGAATAAACAACGGACGGGTGCCATAGTCTGCCTCGATGCGATCACAGAATTCAGTCGCATCGGCTCGTTGAATGAATGTGACTTTCGCGCCGCTGGCAATGAAGCCTTCGGTTAGCCAGGCACCAATTCCCGCGCCGCCGCCGGTGATGTAGACCGACCGGCCTTTGAGGTCGTGATAGGCAAAGGGGAGTTTCAGTTTCGCCATTTTAGGTCCTGTTGATTGGTGCGCGGGTTATGAGGGATGGCGTAGCGGCCGTTCCGCGTGCATCCCGAAGGCTTGTATCGTCCGGCCATCCGGGTGGAATTTTTTCAGGCCGTCTTTGATGGTGGCTTGTGCCTCAGACGCCTTCAGTTCGGAGAATCGGAAGGATGGCCAGGCAACTGCAATGATCGGTTCGGTCGGCGCATTGGTGAAACCCGCACTCGCCATAGCAATCATGCCGGGGGTCGTTTCTTCGCGATTCCACGCAAATCCTGTGCGGCGCACCGCGATCAGTTCCTGACGAAGCCTGTCGTCAGCCATTTCTTCCAACAAATCGGGACGTCTGCTCAGGGCGATCTTGCCGATGGCGTTCTGGGAAAGATCGTGGCGGGTGGTGGGTGAAGGAGCGACCCGTATCCTTTGGTCGCTTTCGATATAATCAATATGGATAATTGCGTTGCCTTCCTGAACTCCAAGTAGGACCAACTCGTCCAGTTGCTCTGCAATGAAGTTTAAAAGCGGGCGGTATTTCATGCGCAAATGGCTGTAGCGATCAGGGGAGCACAGATCATGGAAGCTCTTGCTTGCCACAAGCCTGCGTCCGCCTGTGCGCTCAATCAGTCCGTATTGATGGAGCGTGTTGATAATACGCACAACATTTGAACGCGGCTGCGCGAGTGCCTCTACAATTTCTTTGATTGTGATGCCGCTTGGGTGTCCGGTCAGCACAGACATGATGTCCAAAGCGCGGATAAGTGAGGTCGATATGGCCATTGTAACCACTATTCGGTTATTTCAGTTCGTATAATTGACAGTAAGGACGGCTTGTCACAATTTCAATCAGCCAGCAACCAAAACTTCTGGGAGGAAATCAGATGACGCTTGCATACACGATGAACCGGAGGTCGATCCTGCTCGGAGCAGCCGCGACCACTCTGGGCGTGTCCCTATCCCCAAGAATGGGTTGGGCAGACTCGCATGCCGCAATTCTCGATATGTTCAAAAGCGCCGACATCGACTGGCGTGCCTTTGACGGTGAAACACTTGTCGTTGGTGCGATGCAGCACCCCTGGGCGGACTCAATCGAGAGCGCGCTTCCGATCTTCGAAGAGCTGACAGGGATCAAGGTCACGCTGACCAAGCAGTCTGAAACGGAATACGTGGCAGAGATGCCTATCAAGCTTGGTGCCGGCTCCGCAGAGCCAGACGTGATGATGATTCACGCACTTGGTCAGTTCGTCGCGGCCGGTTGGGCAGCACCACTTGACCAATTCTACGAAGATCCATCCTTGTTTGACGCCGCATGGTACGACAATGACGATATGTTCGCGATGGCGCGTGATTTTCCAACGCAGCCTGACGGCGAAAACTATTCCATGTCGATCACTGCTGAAGCGCAAACGCTGTTTGCCAACCAGAAATCGCTTGATGCGGCGGGTCTGGACCTTCCCAAAACGATGGACGATTTTCTGGCCGCAGCCATTGCCATGAAAACCGATATGCAGGCCGGGATCGTCATGCGGTCCAAGTCGGACGGCACAGCCGGCACATGGCCTTGTGGCGGCTTTGTCTTCTCTTACGGTGGCGAAGTCATCGATGCCGACGGCGCTTGTGTCCTGAACAGCGATGAAGCTGTTGCCGGTGTCGACATGTACGGGCGGCTGTTGAAGGAAGCCGGGCCGCTTGGTGTCGGGAACTATCACTGGGTTGAGGTTCTGAACGACTTTTCATCCGGTGCGGCCGCAATGGGATGTGACAGCTCGAACTTTGCCACGGACATCTCGGACCCTGCAAAAAGTATCGTTGCTGCCGACGCCATTTACGGCGCGCTGCCTCAGGCCGGAAGCAAACCGATCAAAGCCAACATCTGGGCTTGGCAGGCAGGGATCAATGCCAACTCGACGAAACAGAAGGCTGCTTTCCTGTTGCTGTCATTCCTTAACTCCAAGCCGGGTTGCGCTCTGAGTTCGGCCAACGGTCTTGCGACGGTCCGCAACTCCGCCTGGAAGAGCGCCGCATTCCAAGAGCGGTTTGGCGCACAGGCTGCGACCGCGGCGCTCGCCAACTTGAACTCCGGTGATGCGGTCATTTTCAAGCGGGCCTGGTTCCATCCCAAAGCGGCTGAAATCCTTGACCCCTGGGGGATCGCCATCAATGAGGTCGCGACCGGTCAGAAAGATGCACGCACGGCACTGACCGAGGCCACCGACAAGATCAACCGCGCTCTCGGCGCTTAAGGTCTTATCAACCTCCCTGGCCTGACAGGTTTCCGCAGATTTCAGTGATCTGTGGGAACCTGCAAGCTGTTCCTGCGAAGGGAAATCCCGTGTCCAGTCAAGCAATCAAGACCACCACAATTCAGCGAGAGCAAAAGAAGTTCATCCTTCTGATGTTGGCTCCGGCTACCATCCTGATGCTGGCCTTGACGCTGTTCCCTTTTTTGGTCTCTCTCTATCTGTCCTTCACGGATTATTCCCTGATCAAGCCCGATGAGGTGAACGGGATCGGGGTCAAGAACTATGCGACCCTTTTGAATTCGCCAGACTTTTGGACATCCGTCAGGGTAACGCTTGTTTTTACCATTTCTGCGGTGGCGGTGCAGACCGTGCTGGGTGTCGGCATCGCCGCGCTGTTGCATCATGAGACCAGACAGGCCCCTTGGCTGCGCGTAATCTATCTGTTGCCAATGGCAATCACACCGATTGCCGCGACCTTCACCTTCAGGCTGATGTTCAATCCCAGTCTGGGTGTCTTCAACTATTTCCTGACCAGTCTGGGCTTTCCGCCAAGTGCATGGACGGCCTCGCCCGAGTTTGCGCTGTTTTCGCTCATTCTTGTCGACACATGGCAATGGACACCCTTTATTCTGCTCATCGTCATGGGGGGCATGGCGGCCCTTCCACCCGAGCCGGAAGAGGCGAGTGCAATGGATGGGGCGGGGCCATTCCGGACTTTCTTCTGGGTTATCCTGCCGCAGCTGAAGCCCTATTTGGCGCTCGCGCTGCTGTTTCGCCTCATTGATGCGTTCAAAACGTTTGACATCATCTTTGTGCTGACGGGCGGCGGGCCGGGCATTCTGACCAGAACGCTGAACTTGCTGGCCTACAAGCACGGCATTGAATTTCTGTCGATGGGCTACGCCTCTGCGATCGCGATCATCATGCTGATCTTCACACTTTTCGTCGGACAGATCTTCCTGCGCCGGCTGAACCTGTTTGACCTGAAAGACTGAGGGTGCGCCATGAAACTTAAGTCAAGACTATACGCTGTCTGGCTCCCGCGTCTGATCCTTTACGTCTTTGCGATCTGGTGCCTGTTCCCGCTGTATTGGATCTTTCTGACCTCTCTCAAAACACCTGTTCAGGCCCTTTCACGCCCACCGATGTTCTGGTTCGAACCGACCTTGGATAACTTTGCCAAGGTGATCCAAAACCCAGACATCTGGAGCTATTTTCTGTCCAGCACGATCGTCGCGGGCGGATCTTCCCTCTTGGGTTTGCTGATCGGTGCACCGACTGCTTATATCCTCGCCCGCTACAAATTCCGGGGGCGTGGAGATTTCGGCTTCTGGCTTTTGTCCACCCGGATGACGCCACCGGTTGCCATGCTAATTCCGTTTTTTGTCATGTTCAGCTGGCTCGGTCTGATGGATACGCACATCGGCTTGATCCTGGCCCATGTGATGTTGAACCTCTCGATTGTAGTCTGGTTGCTGCGGGGGTTTTTCGCTGAGCTGCCCGTCGAAATCGAAGAGGCTTCGGCGCTGGATGGAGACACCTACTTTCAGACCTTCTGGCGCATCACCTTGCCCTTGGCGATGCCGGGTTTGATCTCGGTCGGGATTTTGATCTTCCTATTGTCCTGGAACGAATTTCTGTTCGCTCTGGTCCTTGGCGACAGCGCGGTGCGCACCGTTCCAATCGGGCTATACAGCTTTATCGGCTATCAGACGATCGCCTGGGCCGAGCTTTCCGCGTCAGCAACGCTACTGATCATCCCGATCATCATCTTCATCCTGATTTTTCAGCGCCATCTTATTCGTGGTCTGACCATGGGAGCCTACAGGTAAGCCAATGACAACCATATCCCTTTCTTCCATAACAAAAAAATTTGGTGCTGTCGAAGCGCTGAAGCCGATCAGTCTGGATATCCCGGATGGCGAATTCCTCGTGCTGCTGGGTCCATCCGGCTGCGGCAAGACAACAACCATGCGGATCATCGCCGGTCTTGAGACAGCGACGTCCGGCCAAGTACTCAAGAACGGCGAGGACATTACCAATACGCTTCCTCGCAACCGGAACATGGCGATGGTTTTTCAGAACTACGCGCTCTATCCGCACATGACGACGCTGGACAACATTTGTTATCCATTGCGGGCCCGTGGCCTTGGCAAGCCTGAGCGGCAGAAACTGGCAAAAGCCGCGGCTGAGAAGGTGGATCTTGGCCCCTATCTTGATCGGTTGCCCAAAAATCTGTCCGGCGGTCAACGCCAGCGGGTCGCTTTGGCGCGTGCCTTGGTGCGCGAACCCGATCTGTTCTTGATGGATGAACCTCTTTCCAACCTCGACGCAAAACTGCGCGGCCATATGCGGGCCGAGATCAAGCGCCTGCAGCGTGAAACCGGGATAACCACGGTCTATGTGACCCACGATCAGATCGAGGCCATGACACTGGCCGATCGCGTCATCATCATGGAGCAAGGCGAAATCCGGCAGATAGGAACGCCCGATGAGATCTATGACAACCCGGAAAACCTGTTTGTTGCGGGTTTTCTCGGTTCGCCCCCAATGAACTTCATCGACGGGTCCATTCAGAAGGGTGCATTCGAGTCAGGTCTGAACTCGATTGCCGTCAAGGGCTACGCGGATGAGAGCGCGGTCAAGATGGGGATCCGCCCGGAAGACATTTCCATCGCGGACGACGGCGATGTGGATCTGAATGGCACGGTTTATTCGGTTGAGCCGACCGGCGAGAACACCCTGATTGTCGTCGCGTATCAGGGCGCATTGATCACCGTAAAGGCGGACAAGGCAATCCGCCCTGACATTGATGCCCCGATCGGTTTGAAGTTTGTAAAAACCGGTTTGCGCTTTTTCAGGACATCCGATGGACAACGTTTGAGGGCAAACCAATGAAGATTATAAACTTGGAGACCTATGTCGTCGCGCCGCGCTGGCTGTTTCTAAAGATCACGACCGATGAGGGCCTTGTGGGCTGGGGTGAGCCTGTTCTGGAAGGCCATGCCGAGACGATGGCCGCCAAGATCGCCGAGCTGCGGGAATTTCTTATAGGGCGAAACCCACTTCATATCGAAGACACTTGGCAGGCGATCTACCGCAACGGTTGCTATCGGGGTGGGCCGATCCTGATGAGTGCAATTTCGGGGATCGACATGGCCCTGTGGGACATTAAAGGAAAATTCTACGACGCACCTGTGCACGCGCTGATGGGCGGTCAGGTTCGCGATAAGATCCGCAGTTACCGCTGGATTGGCGGCGACCGCTCCAGTGGATTGATCGAAGGCGCAAATGAGGTTCTTTCCGAAGGGTTTGACGCAGTCAAGTTCAACATCTGCGAAGAGTTGCAGATTGTGGACACATATAAAAAGGTCGACGGCATCGTCAAAAAGCTGTCGGAACTACGCGAGGCCGTTGGCGACAAACTGGATCTGGCTTTCGATTTTCATGGCCGTGTTCACGTGCCCATGGCCAAGATTTTGCTAAGGGAACTCGAACATCTGCGCCCGATCTTTGTGGAAGACGCAGTCGTGTCCGCGCAGGTCGATGCCATGGCGGATTTGGCCAAATACACCTCGATCCCGCTGACCATCGGCGAGCGGCTCCATTCCCGATATGAATTCAAACAGGTTTTTGAAAAACGCGCCGCCAGCGTGATCAATCCTGACGTCGCCCATGTCGGTGGAATCTCCGAAATGGTTCGCATCGGCGCCATGGCGGAAGCCTATGATGTCGCGCTTGCGCCGCATTGCCCGCTGGGTCCAATCGCACTGGCGGCAAGCCTTCAGATCGATGCGATCTGCTATAATGCCTTTATCCAGGAACAAAGTATGGGCATTCACTACAATCAGGGTGGGGATCTGCTGGACTACGTTACAAAAGACGGTGGCTTTGAGTTGAAAGATGGTTACCTGTCCATCCCCCAACGGCCCGGTCTGGGGATCGAAGTCAACGAAGAATTTGTGGTTGAACAGGCCAAGAAGGGTCACCAGTGGCGCGCGCCGGAATGGCGGCACCCGGATGGCTCGATTGCTGAATGGTAGGCCAGGGCGAGGCGCGTTGTAGAGATGAAGTATGACTATATCGTTGTGGGTTCGGGGCCTTCCGGGTGCGTGACCGCATCCCGCTTGGTGCGCGAGTTCGGCGCAAGGGTTCTGCTGTTGGAATCCGGTCCGCGCAATAGCCACCCGTTGCTCAAAATGCCGGCCGGCTTCA
>Ga0307487_1002392_pt1 | contig 12045 bp, 12 predicted proteins | sample CBIW12metaG_FD_203665 | JGI IMG/M metagenome (GOLD analysis project Ga0307487, IMG submission 203665) | Sea-ice brine microbial communities from Beaufort Sea near Barrow, Alaska, United States - CBIW 1.2 | ecosystem: Environmental > Aquatic > Marine > Coastal | place: USA: Alaska | collected... | reverse complement strand
AACCGCGATATCCCAATGGATCATTGTAAACCTCGATAAAGCTGTTGATGTAATCTATATTTCCTTCGGTAGCTTCAACCCAGGCCACATTATAATCATCCCAGGTTTGCAGATCTCCCGTGTTATAATATTTGATCAACAGTCCAAGTGCATTGGCTTGTTTTTCATTTTCTGCAACTTCCTGAGCTTTCTCAAGCCATTTCACGATTTCATCGATAGCGGAACCATATAAACCTCCACTTTTCCATACCTTTTCTACCAATTTCCCGTTTTCTTTTACCAATTTGGAATTCAATCCAAAAGAAAGCGGTTTTAGGGGATCCGGGGATTTTTTGGTTTTGTAGAAGGCTTCAGCTTCAGCCGCGGTCACATCTGTTCCGTAGAAATTTGTAGCAGACCCTTTTAATAATCCGAGTTCAGGATCTAAATTCACTTTTTTGGAATCCTTATCGTTAAAGATGACTTCATAAGCTTCCCCGGTAAAATCGGTTTTGGTTTCGGTGAGGAGAGTGTCAAAATAGTCTTTGGTGAAATCCGGTTTAATCTTGGCGTTTGAATAATGGTGATGGATCCCGTTAGAAAACCATACGCGCTTTAAATAAGTTTCAAAGGCTTTCCAGTCTTCGGTTTCCCTGTCTCCCTTATAGTTGTTGAACACATTCTCCAGTGCAGTCCTTATTTCAAGATTGTTCCTGTAGTTTTGATCCCACAAAATATCGCGGCCGCTAGAACCAGCCTGAACAAGGTAATATACAAGTTTTTGTTCTTTTAAGCTGAGATTTTCCCAACCCGGAATCTGATACCGAAGAATTTTGATGTCGGCAAATTTCTCCACATTGTAATTAAAATCAGGCCCGGAAGTTGTTTGAACCTCAGCAAGCTGATTGTCTTTATTTTCATCTTTGCATGAAAATAAAAATGTTGATGCTAATAACAGCGTCAAAATGAATTTAAATTTCATAATAAATTTTTTATCTTTCCTACAAAAGTACTAATTAGCATCTTGTTATTTAACTATATTAGCCTTTTGAACGTTAAAATCCCCGTTTTAGATGAAAATAATAAAATATTTATTCTTTCTTATTTTAATTGGACTTATTGCAGGCTCTATTTACATCGCTACTAAAGACGGGAATTACCAAATAGAAGAATCCACCACTATTAATGCTCCCTTACCTGTGGTTTTTAACGAGGTGAATAATTTTAAAAACTGGGAAGAATGGGGTCCCTGGCTGGACGACACAGACGATTTAATACTCGATTATTCTGATACCACCATTGGCGAAGGCGCCAGCTATTCCTGGAAAAGCGAAAAAATGGGCGATGGCAGTTTAACCACAACAAAGGCAATCCCAGACTCAACTATTGAACAAGAACTTACCATTGTATCGAAGTACGGGGAAACAAAAAGCAATGGTTATTGGAAATTTGAAAAGGTTGAAGAAGGCACAAAAGTTACCTGGGGAATTCAAGGCAACCAAAGTTTCATGGAAAAACTGGCATTTGCTTTTACAGACAGTTCGTATACCCAAATGATGCGCCCGATGATTTCTGAAGGTTTGGAAAAATTAAAACTGGTTACCCTGGATAAAATGGAATCTTATTCCATTAACGTGGACGGGGTCACACAATTTGGTGGTGGATTTTACATGTACACTACCACTGCTTCAAAGATCAGTCAGATTCAATTTAAAATGCGGGATATGTTCACGGAAGTTTCCAGATATATGGAAAACAACAATATTAGCATTCAAGGCGATCCTTTTGTTATTTATAATGAATGGGATGAGCCAAACAATAATGCAATCTACTCCGCAGGGAGATTTACACCCAGCCTGGTAATCACACCTGCTGAAAGCCCCGTCCTGAACGGAATGATGCCGGTTCAAAAAGTGGTTAAGACAAGCCTTAAAGGCGATTATAAAAATTTAAAAGAAGCCTGGGATGCGGCTTATAATTATCTTGAAAAAAATAATCTCCAGGTCACTCCGGACAGTCATCCTTTTGAAGTTTACAAAACCAATCCCGAAATAACTCCAAATCCTGCTAAATGGATAACAGAGATTTACATCCCGGTTTCTGACAAACAGAATCTTAAATTAGATAACCCCGAGCTTAAAACAGAATAAAATGAAAGCCTTGCTGATGGTATTTTTGGGGGGAGGGTTAGGAAGTGTTTCCCGGTACCTGATCTCAAAATTTTTAAATATTGCGGGTTATCCATTTCCTTTGGGAACATTTGCTGTAAATATCGCGGGTAGTTTGCTGCTGGGGTTTGTACTGGGACTTGCGCTTAAAACCGGCCAGCTTTCAAATAATACCATCTTATTTTTTGCCACCGGATTTTGTGGCGGCTTTACCACCTTTTCTACCTTTGCTTTTGAAAACCAGGGATTATTAAAATCCGGAGACTACTTCAATTTCGCACTTTACACCTTTAGCAGTATAATAATAGGTTTTTCGGCCATTTTTGTGGGATTATATCTTTCGAAATTAGTATGAAGATTTGAACACGGGATATGTCATTCTGTACGATAGTGAAGAATCCCACGTGCTCATTGGGCAAATAATAAATAAAAGCCGGTAACATTTTCAATACTCACAACCTCACCCCAGTACAGGGATTCTTTCTCGCCCAAAAGATCGTTCAGAATGACAAAAAAAGAGGGTTTTATAATATTCATTTATAAAATGGAAAAAACGCTCTATTCACTTCTATCTTGTTTCTTCCCACTTTTAAATTCTAACTTTCCTTAAATATAGTTACAGGTATAATTTTTGCGTATTTTTACACGGAAAAAAGAAGGTTTTCTAGGATTTAAGAATATGGAAATGAATCAACTGCTCCATCCTGAAATTTTATTTGATCCGAACTAATTTTAGAATAAATTCAATTCATTTTAAGATTCAAGAGTCTTAAAATAATTAAAATATTACAAATGAATACACCAGAATTTTACATATCAGAAATACAAAAGCTTCGCAAAGAAAAAAACGCTGTGATTCTGGCGCATTATTACCAGGATGAAGCAATTCAGGATATAGCCGATTTTGTTGGGGACAGCTTGGAATTGGCCAGAAAAGCTATTGAAACAGAAGCTGACATCATTGTATTTGCCGGAGTATCTTTTATGGCAGAAACCGCAAAAATTCTAAACCCCGATAAAAAAGTTGTGCTTCCCGACCTGAGTGCCGGATGTTCACTTGCCGATAATTGCGTGGCAGAAGATTTTGCGAAGTTTAAAGAACGTTACCCAGATCACAAGGTTGTTACCTATATAAATACCAGCGCTGAAATTAAAGCGATGAGCGATTATGTTTGCACCTCATCCAATGCCGTTAAAGTTATAAATTCTATTCCCGCTGATCAGAAAATCCTATTTGCTCCGGACAAAAACCTGGGTGCATATCTCAACAAGCAGACCGGCAGAGATATGGTGCTTTGGGATGGCTCCTGCATTGTTCATGAAGCGTTTTCTTTGGAGAAATTAATAGAATTACACCTGGAATATCCGGAAGCTAAAATTGTGGCGCATCCTGAATCTGAAGATCCAATTCTTAGGGTGGCCCACAGTATTGGGTCAACATCGCAGATGATGAATTATATTGTAAACAGTCCGAGCGACACTTTTATCGTAGCGACAGAAGTTGGTATTTTACATCAACTCAAAAAAAAGATACCCAACAAAACCCTTATCCCGGCACCATCTCATGAAGATAACACTTGTGCCTGCAGTGAATGTGCTTTTATGAAGGTAAATACCCTGGAAAAACTCTACCTCTGTTTGCGTGATGAGTTGCCTGAGATCACTATAGATGAAACCCTTCGGAAGAAAGCACTTTTACCCATTGAAAAAATGTTGTCCTTATCTTAAAAATTCAAGGTTCAAAACTCAAAACCCAATATTCAAATTTTGAATATTGGGTTTTGAGTTTTATTTAAAAATAGGTCGCATTCTTAGGAACCCAATTCCAATTCCGGGATTTCCGGGCCAAAAACTTCCATCTTGAAACTTCGAATTTTCTTATTCAGAATAATTTTATCAAATTGAACTTCCGTCTTCCGCTTTTTCCATTTTTCCTTCTTCGGACTTCCAACTTCATACCTGTTTCTTTTTGTTCTAAAAATTAGCGTCATTCACCCATTTCTGCTTTTTGAAGGTTAATTTCAGTTATTTCAGCCAAAATTTTAGATGTTTTCTTTCCAATAATCAAACACACCCCTTCATTTTTTTTACATTTTTAAAAAAATAAACACTTTTCTTATTGTCACCCCTTAATTTTATGGGGTCATCTTCCGTTAAATGGCAAATTTCACCTCATTACCCCCTAATTTTTTATAAATATTAAATAATAATTTATATTTACCCGAAGTGAAATATCAAATATTATCAAATGAGTAAACTAAAAATTCGATGCAAATACCGAGACACTTTATCCGAATTATATAGAAACTTTTAAAAACAATAAAAAATATACTAATGAAAAAAATTGAAGCCATTATCAGAAAGTCAAAATTTGACGAAGTAAAAAAGGCCCTACATGAAACAGGGGTGAATTTTTTTACTTACTGGGACGTAACCGGGGTAGGTAACGAAAAACAAGGCCATGTGTACCGAGGGGTTTCCTACAGCACAAGTGACATACAGCGAAGGATACTTTCCATAGTTGTTTCCAATGAATTTTTGGACAGGACCCTGAAAGTGATCTTTGAAGCAGCTTATACCGGAACTGTTGGAGATGGCAAAATATTCATCTCAACCATAGATGAAGCCTACAGAATAAGGACCAGGGAAGGTGGAACCGATTCACTAAGCTAACATCAATTTATAAATCACACATAAAACCAATTACAATGGATTTACTTACTGCCAACAATATTTGGATGATGATTTGTACCGCCTTGGTATTCTTCATGCACCTCGGATTTTCACTTTTAGAGGTTGGACTTACACGTCAAAAAAATGCCATTAACATCTTATTTAAAAATGTTTTTATAATCTGTATCGGATTACTATTATACAGTCTAATAGGATTTAACCTAATGTATCCCGGTTCTTTCCTCTATGGGGTTATTCCCGATTATTTTATAGGACTTTTTGGATTGCACCCCACAATGGTGGGCGGGGTTTTGGACTTAACTTATAATGAAGGCTATACTTATTATACAGATTTTCTGTTTCAGGGAATGTTTGCCGCAACAGCTGCAACCATTGTATCGGGTGCTGTAGCCGAAAGAATTAAACTTACCAGCTTTATGCTTTTTTCCATAATCTACCTGGCTTTTGTATATCCTATTGCAGGATCCTGGAAATGGGGAGGCGGATTTCTGGATGAGTTAGGTTTTTACGATTTTGCAGGATCCACGCTTGTTCACTCTGTGGGCGGATGGGCCGCTTTAATAGGAATTTACCTGTTGGGAGCACGTATTGGAAAATTTGATTCAGATGGAACATCTCATGCAATTCCGGGCCATAATATTCCTTTGGCCACAGCCGGGGTCTTTATTTTATGGCTGGGATGGTTTGGTTTTAATGGTGGTTCTGTTCTATCTGCCGATCCATCTTTGACTTCCTTAACCCTAGTTACAACCTGCCTTGCTGCTGCTGCGGGAGGGATATCGGCCTTTTTGTTCTCTACATTTATGTACAAGAATTATGACCTTACCATGTTCCTGAACGGGATTCTAGGCGGATTGGTAGGTATTACCGCAGGTGCAGATCAAATGTCTCCAATGGATTCTGTTTTTATTGGTCTAATAGCCGGGGTTATCATTGTTCTTGGAGTTGCACTAGTTGATAAATTAAAACTTGACGATCCTGTGGGTGCTGTATCCGTGCATCTCCTTTGCGGAATTTGGGGCACCCTGGCTGTTGGTGTTTTTGGGAACCTGGCAGGTTTAGATCAGTTTTTCACTCAGTTGTCTGGCGTATTAATAATTGGGGCTTTTTGCTGTATTTCGGCTTTCCTCATCTTCTATTTCATAAAGAAAACCATGGGATTGCGAATGGATAGTCAGGGCGAAGCAGAAGGTCTGGATATTCACGAACACGGAATGGATGCCTATGCCGAATTCGGGATGGCCGAGAAAAGATATTAAACAATTTTATAAAAATAAAAAGGAGCGCTTGGCGGAGCGCTCCTAAATGCAATTTTCATTATAAAAACCTTGTTCAAATCATTTCAAATAATCAAAAAAAGTTTAAATCATGAAACAAATCACATATACAAATATCCGAATAATTTTATTTATCGCCGGCTTTGGCTTGATAAATAACACCCTTACAGCACAGGAAACTGAAGGCGTAGAAGGAGTTTTGTCCAATATTAGCATAAGTGGGTCTTTAGACTCCTATTTCAGGACCAATTTTAACGGGCTCAATAAATTTGAATTTGATGAAAATGGAAATGAAATAGGGCCCCCACAGACTCCCGCCTCATCTTTTGCCAACGATCCAGGTTTTGCCTTAGGAATGGCCAATATTATTTTAGGTCATGAAGGGGAAAAAGTTGGTTTCGTAGTCGATTTGGTTTTTGGACCAAGAGGAGAAGATGCCGTATTCCTTTCCGGACCGTCAACCAATTTTATGGTTATTACATGATGAGCGATAAAGTTAAATTGACCCTGGGTAACTTCAATACATTTTTAGGTTATGAGGTAATCTCACCGGTAGGAAACTTCAACTATTCAACTTCATATATGTTTTCCTACGGGCCATTTTCTCTTACCGGGCTTAAAGCAGATTTCGCTTTCAATGATAACTGGAGCGGTATGTTCGCAATTATGAATCCAACCGACTGGACAGAATTTAATCCAATCGGCCTTTATTCCTTTGGTGGACAACTTGGGTATTCCAATGATTCTGGAAGTGCTTATTTGAATTTGATCTATGGAGAACAAGCGCCAGATTCAGAAGCCACTTTCCAAATAGACCTAACTACCGGATGGGATATTATTTCTGCCTTTTATCTTGGTCTGAACACTACTTATAACACTACCGATAGCTCAGGATTTTATGGAGCCGCTTTGTATCCTCAAATTAAAGCCACCGAAAATTTTGCCGTAGGACTTAGAGCGGAATATTTTAAAGAGCTTGAAGATGGTGGACCTGTTTATGGTGCCGATGTGAGTGCTGTGGATTTTACCCTTACAGGAAATTATTCTGTTGGAAATCTATCCATTAAGCCTGAACTAAGACTGGACAGCGTTTCTGAAAATGTTTTTATAGACAAGGATTTGGTTCCGACAGATAACTTATCTTCTTTTATATTGGCTGTGGTCTATGCTTTTTAGGATAAACTTAAAAAAGAATTTAAGAACAAGGAATGCCAATCTTTGAATTTTTAATTTTGAGCCTTGAATTCAAAAAACCTTAATTTTTACCATAGGTCTTGACCCCAACCGGAATTTCATCAGCCAAATGGTTTTCAGACGGGGGAACAGGACAGGAATATTTCCCGTTATAGGCACAATATGGATTGTACGCTTTATTGAAATCCAGAATTATGGAATCACCCTCCGGTATCCTTATGTCCAAATATCGTCCGCCGGAGTAAGTGGTTTCGCCATTAGTCTCATCCGTAAAAGGCAAAAATAAATAATCCACATATTCAGGTTTTTTGATCAATTCCTGATTTTGATAGATATTCAGCTTAATAGTTTTAGCCTTAAGTTGAAAATATACTTCCCCGTATTTTACGTAAACCGGCTTTCTATTGGTGGTGGTGGGCATCGCAAAGGGAGCTTCAGAAGGAGTTCGCACAAACTGCGCTGTCAGGACAAAACTAGTATCGACATCAAAAAATTCCAATCCTTCAAAATTCTTCAAATCTTTAGCGGAAAGCGGAGATTCATCGGGATTTTTGAAATCGGCATTAATTTGAACCTGAAATTCCTCAATGCTTTTAATTTTGTCGGAGGATTGTGCAAAAGTATTTGTTATACTTCCCAGTAAAAAAATCAAAATAATTCGTTTCATTTTCATAAGTTTCATTTCACAAAATTGGGTTAAATTTTTCAATGCCAACTTCAGATTTTAAAAAAAAATAATTGCTACTGAAATTTGTTTAGTTTTGAATCTTATTAATTCAGCATGTTTCAGAAATTTTTCCGGTATTACATTGGCTCTTTCAGTGACCTAAGGAAGGAGGTTTGGCTCTTGGCGCTAATCACTTTTATCAACCGTGCCGGGACCATGGTAATTCCGTTTCTTTCGCTTTATCTCACCAAAAGCAGGGGTTTTTCGCTGGAAGAAGTGGGTTGGATCCTTACATTCTTCGGTTTAGGTTCGGTGGCAGGTTCCTGGCTGGGCGGTAAACTGGTAGATTCCATAGGACATTATAAAACCATGGCCGGAAGTTTACTGATATCTTCAATCCTTTTTGTATTGTTGCAGTTCCCTGTTTCATTTTGGGGAATTTGCACAGGTATCTTCCTGGTAATGCTGGTAGCTGATGCTTTTAGGCCCGCGGTATTTGTCGCAATAAGCGCTTATAGCAAACCCCAAAACCGTACGCGATCCATCACCCTGATTCGTTTGTCCATAAATCTCGGTTTTGCGGCAGGACCTGCCGTGGGCGGATTGATCATTGCCGGGGCGGGTTACAGCGGCTTGTTTTGGGTAGATGGGATCACATGTTTTATAGCAGGGATTTTGCTGTTAAAGCTCCTTCATCCCAAGAGAGCTATAGAAAATATCAAGGAAATCAAATTGGACCCGCAGTCAGTTTTAAAAGATAAACCTTATCTTATTTTTATTGGCGCTATGATCTTGTTCGGATTTATATTCCTGCAATATTTTTCGACCATGCCCTTATTTTATGCTGAAAAGCATGGGCTTTCTGAATTTGAGATCGGGTTATTACTGGGGTTTAACGGATTATTGATATTTTTACTGGAAATGCCATTGATCAAATACCTTGAAAACCGCCAACGCTCTGTTATAATTCATGTGATTTCCGGAACATTATTGGTAGGACTGAGTTTTGTGGCGATCAATTCTACAGGTTGGATCGGGATCCTTTTGGTTGGGATATTATTTATGACCCTGGGAGAAATGATCGCATTTCCGTTCTCAAACAGCTTTGCCCTGCATAGATCAGATCGCGGAAAACAAGGTTCATATATGGCACTTTACAGCATCGCTTTTTCGGTTAGCCATATTTTTGGTCATAATTCCGGAATGCAACTGATAAGTAAATTTGGATATGCGTTTACCTGGAACGTGATGATCGGCCTAGCTGTAATTTCCTGCGGCTTGCTTATTTGGTTGCTATTTTTACTGAAAAAAGAACGGGTCAACGAGTAAATTGTTCAAATCCTATAAAATCTTGATTCTCCCAAGTATTTTTTGATCAGTGCATTATACTCAGGGCTTAATTTCAAATCCAGGGTTCCCGGGATATTGTATAACGGACCCATTTCCTTATACCCCGTTTTCAATAAATCTTCCAGGTAAAGTAAAGCGGTTTCATAATCACCATCACCGGCACTTAAAGATATAATTGATCTATAGCCTTCAGGATTTTCCCTATCAAAAATAGTTTGAAGAATTGCGGTAAATATCAATCTATCTATATGAGCTTTTGACTCACTTAATTCCTGAAAAGTTGTCATGGCCAGGAATTGCAATAGTCCTTCCAGCCTGTATGCCATTTCAGCCCCTGCCCGATTTTTACTTTGTTGAAACGCTTTCAACTCCTTTATTTGTTGGTTCCACCATCTTATATTTTCAAAATTCGAGGTAAGGACATCTTCATTAAAAAAATAAGTATATTGTTCTTTGAGTTCGGTTTCTTTTATAGCAGCACGACTATATTCCCTACGTTGTTCTTTAAAAAACTTTTCACGCTTCAGATATTTTTGCCTGTCCTTCAGATCATCTTTTTTATCAAACAGCACATATTTACCTTTCATTTGTTCCAACAACTCATAAGATTTAAATAGTTGTAACGACCTTCTCAATGCTTCGGCAGTTTCAATTTCCTTCTGGTATAAACTTTCCACCAGGGCAGGATCCCGGGGAATTAAATCTTTAGAAAGGGCCTGAAGGGTGAAATCTCCCAACGCATGGGAAATTATATTTGAATCGGGCCATTGATGGGTACCATCAAATTTATATAAGCTTGCATTACTCCTGGTTTTACCCAACAACCGGATATTTTCTTTCATTTTATAAAGCCGGAAATCACGAGTCCCAACCAATCCTATAATAGAAAAATTTACATCCTTTTTTAAGAGATCGGCATTTAACCAGACATCCCCAACCGCTAGAACCCCCTGAATATTGTTGTAAACAACCGGAATTGCACTTGCCACCTCTGCCCCTTCAGCCAAACCGGCGGTATAGATCCTATTTCTGTCGACAGAAAATAAATTAAAAACCCGGGACATTAACCTTGTTCCAACCTTTAAATTATTCAGTAAAGAATCTTTACTATTTATATTATTGGAAGCGACTATAACATACTCTTGCTCTTCGCCAGGCTGTCGAAACAACTGGACCACGGATTTCCCCCTGCCCTCAGGATCAAATACAAAAAAAACAGGCCAGGATCTTTCATTTGAATAATTTGTAGGGAGATAAATGGCAAAGGTTTCAGAAAGGCTATCATTTACTGAAAGATTATCAGTAACCGCACCTTTCCTGAGGGAAATTTCCTGGGCAAAAACTATTTGAAATGAGAAAATAAATAATAAGAAATATATGTACTTCAATTAAATCAATTTTATACCTATAAAGTTAAGGTTTTGGAACAACATAAAAAAAAGACCCCTAAAATAGAAGTCTTTTTTTAGTCTCTTAATATTGAGAATTGGTATTATTTTTTAACTCTTTTTAATCTCATTTTATTTTTATCAGAAAAAAATATTTGAGCCATTACAGATACTATAAGTAAATCTGCGAAAATAAGGAACAACACCCTCACGGCTATAACTCCATAAAAAGTCAACCCCGCAAAACCGATCAAGCCTGTTAAGGCTGTTGCAATCAGGAAAACTAATGTGTGCTTTTTCATTGTCTTTTCAATTATTGATCAAATCTAACTATTGGGTAGTCGAACACTTATTAAAAAAATTACAATTGAGTAAAATTTAACTAAAATCAAATTTCGTTGTTAAAAATTGTTCCGCTTCAATAACCCAAATTCGGATTTTTAATTTTTTTAATATTTGTTTATTTAGACTCAATAGGGATTATTAAAAAATTAAGCCCTACTTTCGCGGCCGGTTGCCATCTTCTCCAAAAAGGCAACATGTTACACATTAGTCTGCCCACAAATTTTAAACCCGGTGCAGCATATATAACTCATACATGACATTTAACGATTTAGAATTAACTGAACCCCTACAAAAGGCAGTTCATCAAGTAGGATATAAAACGCCTACACCTATACAACAACAATCCATTCCGGCCATTTTAGCCGGCAGGGATATATTGGGCTGTGCCCAAACCGGCACCGGGAAAACCGCTGCTTTTTCCATTCCAACAATACAATTATTAAGCGAAAACATACAACCACTTAACCAAAAGGCGATTATTAAAAGCCTGATCCTTACTCCCACCAGGGAACTAGCGATTCAAATTGGCGAGAGTTTGTCAGATTACGGCAGGTTCAGCAGACTTAAACATTTGGTCATTTTTGGTGGAGTACCCCAACATTCCCAGGTACAGGCATTGAGAAACGGAGTGGATATCCTGGTTGCAACTCCCGGAAGACTTTTGGATTTAATGGATCAGGGATATATTTCCTTGTCCAAAATTGAAATTTTCACCTTAGATGAAGCCGACAGGATGCTGGACATGGGCTTTGTACATGATGTAAAAAAGGTGATCAAAAAAATTCCAGTAAAGCGTCAAACCTTGTTCTTCTCGGCGACCATGCCAGATTCTATTATGGCTTTGGCCAACAGCATCCTCACTAATCCATTGAAGGTGGAAATAAAACCCGTTACCACAACGGCAGAACTAATAACGCAAGAGTTATATTATATTGATAAAACCAATAAAAAGAATTTATTATCTGACTTGCTGAAATTATCTG
>Ga0307487_1002390_pt1 | contig 12058 bp, 10 predicted proteins | sample CBIW12metaG_FD_203665 | JGI IMG/M metagenome (GOLD analysis project Ga0307487, IMG submission 203665) | Sea-ice brine microbial communities from Beaufort Sea near Barrow, Alaska, United States - CBIW 1.2 | ecosystem: Environmental > Aquatic > Marine > Coastal | place: USA: Alaska | collected... | reverse complement strand
CCGAGCTCCGCAAACCACGCTTTGAATCGAAGGAAGACCCCGATGGGTGCGGCGACAACCATGAGATTCTTGGGGACGGTCGCACGATCCAGCAGTTGAACTTCGATGCCTTCGTGGACATCGTGCCCCACGCCCTGTCCTGCACGGAAGGGTTAGGTTCGCTCGATCACACGACGATCATCGTGCGCATGACCTTGGAATCCCTGCAAAGCGGGCTCGGCGAAGCGCAACTCGACGGCATCGAACAGCCGATCTCGGCCTCAACGCGCGGAAAATGGCCGCGGACGCGTGCATCATCCCCATGGTGCTGGGCGGCAACAGCGAAATCCTCGACTTCGGCCTCGGAAAACGACTCTTTACCAGGGCGCAGAAGCTTGCCGCCGCCGAACGCGACGGCGGATGCGCCACGCCTGGGTGCAATAGGCCGCCGAGCTACACCGAAGGGCATCACATCCGTTGGTTCCAGGCGCATGACGGACCGACGAACATGGACAACATCGTGATGCTCTGCAGTGCGTGTCACCACAGAATGCACCGTGACGGATGGGAGGTGGTCGTGGAGAACAACGAGGTCTACTTCATTCCACCGAAAATTGTGGACCCGAGGAGAACTCCGCGCCGAGGAGGGCGGCCGCCCATTCCGGCCCCGAAAGGCCACGACGGCCCGCACTTCAAACGATAGGAGCCGCACAGACCACCCGGCGACGACTGAATAGGCCGGCCGCCGCCGGGCCCCGGGCGACACCTCGAGATGGCGCCGGGTGTGACGTTGCTGAATAGCGTGCGGGTACCTGCAGAATACGAAAATGAGCGACGCCGGCGATTTCAAGGTTCGCACCCTGCATAACGAGGGAACCCGGGAGCGCAGCCGACGCGCAAACGCGGCTCGGGAGCGAGCTCTGGCACGACGCACGACGACCAATCGGGTCGGCCTTTATCGTTCATTCCCCGAGGCCGAGCCTCCCGAGACGCGCCAGCAGATCGTCGGGGTTCTCAAAAGTCTCGGCGGCGCCCGCTTCGATCAGTACTTCTGCCGCGATTCCGCCGGACAGCACGCCGAACGGCCGCACCCCGGCGCGGCCCGCGGCCGTCATGTCCCACACCGAGTCGCCGATGAAGACCGCCTCGGCGGCAGAAACCCCGGCGCGTTCGAGCGCGACCCGCACGATGTCGGGGTGCGGCTTGGCGACGTCCACGTCGTCGGCACTCGTGGTGGCGTGAATGGCGTCGCCGGCGTCGAGAAGGTCGAGCAGAATGCGCAGTTCGTCCTCCGGCGCAGACGTGGCGAGCACGACGATAACGCCCTGCCCGGCCAGAGTGGCCAGCAGGTCCCGGACGTGCGGGAACACGCGCAAGCGCGGGGCAAGGGCCGAATAGTTCTCTGAGTGCAAGCGTTTCGCCTCTGTCACCCAGTCCTCGTCCCGCTCCCCGACGAGCGAGTCGAGAAGCTGGCCGGAGTCCTGGCCGATGGAGCGGTGGATCCGCCACGCTTCCACGTCGGTGCCCATCGTTTGGAACGCTTTGTGCCAGGCATCCACATGCAGATAGTTGGAGTCGACCAGGGTGCCGTCGATGTCGAACAATACCGCTCGTTTGCCGGTCATCGACTGCCCCCGGAGACCAGGCGCGGCCGCAGCTCCCGCTCAAAGAAATCGAAGAACCCGTCCTGGTCGGGGCCGGCATTCATGAGAGCGACGTGATCGAAGCCCGCATCCGTGAACTGGCCGATCACCTCGAGGTGACGCTCCACGTCGGGGCCGCAGGCGAACTGCTCGCGGATGTCGTCCTCACGCACGGTAGCGGCCGCAGCCTCGAAATTCACCGGGTTGGGCAGTTCCGCCATCACCTTCCAGCCGCTCACCGACCACGCGTTGGTCGTGTGTGCTGCTGTCACCGCTGCCTGTTCGGTGCGGGCCCAGGCGAGCGGCGCTTCGCAGTAGAGCGGCCCGGTGCCGCCGGCGTCGCGGTACCCGTCGACCAGCTCGCGCTTCGGCTCCACCGCGAAAAGGCCATCGCCGTGCTCGGCGGCGAGGGCGACGGAATTCGGTCCGCTCACAGCCACCGCCATGGTCGGCGCTACGTCGGGCAGATCGAAGATTCGGGCGTCCTCAAGTTTGAGGTAGCGGCCGTCATAGTTTTGGTAACCGCCCTGCCAGAGCAGGCGGATGATGTCGAGGGCTTCGTCGAACGTGGCGTGCCGCTCGTGCACACCGGGAAAACCGCGCCCGACGATGTGCTCGTTGAGTCGCTCTCCCGCCCCGACCCCGAGCGTGAACCGGCCGTCGGACAGCAGTGCGAGCGTGGCGGACGCCTGCGCGATGATCGCGGGATGGTAGCGTACGCTCGGGCAGGTGACCCCGGTGCCGATGCCCAGGGTGGTGGTCTTGGCGGCGATGGCGCTCAGCACGTTCCAGACGAACGGCGAGTGCCCCTGGGCTTCTACCCACGGATGGAAATGGTCGCTCATCTCCACGAAGTCGAATCCGACTTGTTCGGCGCGCACGGCCTGGCGAACAAGTTCTTGCGGCCCGAATCCCTCGGCGATCAGTTTGTATCCGATTTTCATCCTCGCACGTTATGCAAAGCGGGAAGCTGTGGCAAGACCGTTGCAGACTCACCCGTGAATGGCCATAATGACCGCCGCGCACCGTGAGCACGCGATCAAACACGATTATTGCGAGCGCTGGACACGCCATCCACTCGGGGCGGTTCTGCGACCACCCCGCGGGGAGATGACGTCGAGTCAGTCGCTTCGCGCCAGTTCGTCAGACAGCTCACGGAGCTCGCGAGCCAGATCGGCAACCCGGGCCGCGATCCGAGCACGGGCCGGCCGCTCATCGGCGGCGTCGCCGGTGGCCGCCGGGGCGCCTCCCCCGGCGTCGCCGGTGGCCATCACGTCGCCGGGAAGCACGTCAAGGTCGAAAACGACCCGGTCGGCCCGGTGCCAGGTGGAGAACATCTCGATCGGCACGCCGTTGTCGTCGAGACTGGTCCCCTCAAGCAGCAGCAACGGCTCCCCCACGCTGACTTCCAACAACTGCGCGAGGACGGTAGTTGCCGCAACCGCGCGCACTTGGCGGCGCCCCGAAACAATCGACACGCCCAGACGCGAACGTAGAACGGCGTGCAGCGAGGCATCCGTCAGCTCCGCCCTGGTCAGGCCGCCCCCAATCGACACCGGGAGCCAGGTGTGGATAACGGCAAGGGGGCCCGAACCCGCAGATCTCAGCCGACGAATGCCGATAACCTCCGAGCCACCGAGGGCCGCCGACGCCGCGGCATTCTGTTCGGGCGCGAGCCCAAGTACGGCCGTGCACACGTCAGCGCCCTCGGCCGATATCTGGGTGGACAGTCCCGACATACGCTGCACGAGACGATGGTGCTCGCGGCGCGGTGACACGACGCTGCCGCGTCCACGACCGCGTTGCACCAGGCCCTCAGCGCTGAGCGCGGCGAGCGCCTGCCGCACGACGGAACGGGATACAGAGAAGCGTTCCTGCAACTCGGCCTCGGTGGGCAGCTGCGAACCGGGAGGCAACACCCCGTCAACGATGTGAGAACGAATGATCGCCCCGACCTGGCTGTGCAACGGTGCACCCTTCGCGGAATCAACCGCGCGGGCGGGCACCTCATCTAGCCACATGACACCATCGTAGGCCGGAGCGAGCCCGGCCCGACGCAGCCCGCCCTCCGCGGCCGCGGCCTCCGCACACCCGCTGGTGCCGCTCAGGCGGCCTGCGCGACCGCCCACACGTGGCCCCACCCGGGGGCGAGCGCCGCGGCGCGTTCCATGGAGAGCACAAGACTGGCCTCGCGGGCGATTCCCTGCCCGGCTATATCGAACGCCGTGCCGTGGTCGACGGAGACGCGCACGACCGGCAGCCCCACCGTGATGTTCACGCCATCGTCGCCGTAGACGGCTTTGAAGGGTGCGTGGCCCTGGTCGTGGTAGCAGACGACGGCGAGGTTGTACTTGCCGCGAACGGCCGCCGGGATCAGCGCGTCGCCGGGCAACGGGCCCACGACGTTGAGGCCCCTGGCCCGCGCCTCCTCCACCGCAGGTGCCAGGATGTCGGCGTCTTCATTTCCGAAGAGGCGGTTTTCGCCAGCATGAGGATTCAGACCGGCGAGCCCGATGAGTTCATCGGGCTTGCCCATGGACTTCGCGAACGCGCCAGCTAGTTCGAGCACGGTGAGGGTGCGCTCAAGAGTGATGTTCTCGATGGCCTGGCGCATGGATACGTGCGTGGTGAGGTGAAAGAAGTACAGGTCGCCGGCCGACAGCACCAGCGAGAAGTTCTTCACACCGAACTCGTGCGCGAGCAGCTCGGTGTGCCCGGGCCAGTTGTGCCCGCCGGCGTGCATCGCCGCTTTGTTCAGCGGCGCGGTGACGATTCCCTGCACCTCGCCGGCTCGAGCCAGCCGACAGGCCTCGACGACGAAACGGTAGGAGGCGTCCCCGGCTGCTGCGCTGAGCACGCCCTGCTCCACGTTCTCCAGCGACGGCCCGGTCTGCAGCAGCTCAATCGTTCCGGGTTCATTGCGGGCGTCGGCCACACTCGCGATCACCCGGATGGCCGCCGGGTCGCCTCCGACGTCGAGCACGCCACGGCGCATTGCTGCCTCGTCGCCGATCACGATGGGCACGCAACGTGTGCGAACGTCATCGTGGCCGAGCAGCGACTTCGCCGTAATTTCGGGACCGATTCCGGCCACGTCCCCAATGGTCACGGCAAGGATAGGAAGCGTCATGGGTGTTCTCCTGGGTTGGGGTTGTCAGAGGGGCTGAGCACGTGCCCAGCCAAGAGTTCGGGAAGAATATCGGATATCGACGTGGTGTCGCCAAAGCCGCCAGCCTTGGTCACGACGGTGAGCCCTCCGGCCAGTCCGCCCTCGATCCGGCCCACCGGGATGCCCTCGCGAATCGCATCCGTGACCGCAATCGCGCCGGCCTCGAAGCGCGTGAGCACAGCTCGCGCGCCCTCACCGCCCATGAGGACCACGGCGCCCACCGGTCGGTGCGCGAACACCGCGGCGGTGATGGTCGCGAGGCCGTCGGCGATGATCACTGCCGCGGTCTCGGTTGCCGTCTGCCCGTTTACCGGCTGCAGGGCGGATGCGGTGGGTCGCTCCGAAGGCGTCGCTACGATCACGACGGCGGGAAGCTCCGGTGCAGCGGCCAGCTGATCGACGATCCACCCGGTGATCGCGCCGGGCTGAAGCAGCATGCCCAAACTCGGCGCGAAGGTGCGCACATGCTCGGACGGGGTCGACCGGAGCAGATGATCGTACTGTGACCGAGACACGTCATGCAGCGAGCTGACCACAACGACGACGCGTTCGGCCTGACCATGCTCTGGCTTGCTGGTGCCCGTCACCGCGGGGCGCCAGACGTGGGAGAGTGCGACGGCGAGGCCGGCGCTTCCCGCCGGCACGGCCTCGTCACCGAGCAGCGCCACGGCCTCAGCAAGAGCCAACAGGTCGGCATCCGTCGTTGCGTCGACGGTGACCACGCGGGTCGGGTTCGCGGCGGCGGTGCGCAGCTGGGCGGCGTGCTCGACGGCGGTACCGGCTCCGAGGGCGATATGCGCGCTTCCGGGCAGCAGCTCACAGAGAAGGTCGGTCGTGACCGGTGTCACGGGGTCGACACCAACGGCTGTGGTCTCCACTCCACGACCGTTGACCAACACGTGCCCGTTCCGCACCGTGCGTCCCATGGCCGGATACGAGGGACAGACCACCGCGAAGGCCTCGCTGTGCCTCAGCCGCCAGGCCTCGAGTGCGCCGAGAATTTGTTCGTGGGCGGAGCCACGCATGGTGGAGTCGATTTTGAGCAGCAGTCGGTTCACGCCGGCATGTCCGAGAGCTTCCACCGCCTCCGAAGTGCTCCGGCGGGCCAGCGCGGCGGGTTGCGCGCGAGCGTCGGACACCAGCGCGAGGACCGCTCCGTGCCCGACGATGGCGCCGTCAGGCGAGGTCAGGGCGAGCCGGGTGCGCCATCCGTCGCGAGCGAATTGCACCGCGGAGTCGCCGCCACCGGTGAGGTCGTCTGCCACGATACCGACCGCGATATGCGCGCAGTTTCCGTCGGGGAAAGAGTTTTCGGCCTCCCCCGGCGAGAGGAGCTCAGCGACCGTCACGAATGCTCGGCCACACGCAGCGGCGAGGTGTCGTCGGCCGTTGCGGACGTGGACTCGTTGACCGCCAGGCCGCCTTCTCGCTTCAGCACCCAAGTGGCCAACAGCGGCGCGAATACCGCCGTGACGAGCACGGCCGAGGCGACCTGAGCGGTGGCGATCTCGACGTACGGCGCAAACGAGGGATCAGCCAGGGCGATGATGGCAGGGGTGGCGATGGCGTTCCCCGCGGTGGTGGCCGAGGCGATGCCGATACCAGACTTGTTCCCGCGGCGCAGTATGAGGCGGTAGCCGAGGTAGGCGAACGTGCCGGTGAACAGGGTGGCGACGATGCCCACGATAATGCCGGAGAGCCCGCCGGAGAGAACGTTCTGCAGGTTGATGCCGGTGCCCAGCGCGAAGGCGAAGAATGGGATGATCATGTTCGGGATCGGGCGCATGACCTCGGTCCACTTTGGGTCGAGGTTGCCGACGATGATACCGATCAGCAGCGGAATGACGGCGGCAAGAAGTAGCTGGAAGGGAATGTTGGCCAGGCCTGCGACGCCGAGGAACAGCATCGAGAAGAACGGTCCGTCGTTGATGGCGGAGGCCATGTAGGCACCGCGGTCGCGGGCGTCACCGTAGCGTCCGGTGAAGGCGAGCCACATGCCGCCGTTGCTGTTGTCCATGGTCACCAAAAGGGCCAGTATCGAGACGCCCAGGATTCCGTCGAGGCCGACCAGCTGGGCGATGAGCACGACGATGGTCGCCGGGATGATGGACTTGCAGAGCAAGAGCACCCCGGAAGTGGCGAGCACCGGACCGGAGGTCTTGAGCGTGATCTGCATGCCGGTCGCAAAGATGAGCAGGCCGATCAAGGGAAGCGCGCTGGCTTGGAAGAGCGCTGTCGTGAAGTTGCCCAGCCCGAGGAAGCCGGGAAAAAACGTGCCTACGACGGAACCCAGAATGAGCGGGATGAGCATGAGCCCACCCGGAATGCGGTTCATACCGTCGAATAACGGCACACGGCTGACAATTTTCGATTCGGCTACCATGGCGAATCTCCTTAGCTAGGGGCGGCAATGCCCAACGGGTGTGTGTACGTACACAATGTACTTACTCTAACCGCACGGGAACGCTTGTCAAGGCCGAAGTGCCTGCCCGTCGACGTGGTGCCGAGCGGGGTGTCTCCGGGCGGCAGCTACTTCTCGGCTCCCGCGACCATGCCCTTGATGAAGAACTTCTGTAGAAAGAGGTAGGCCACGAGCACCGGAACCACGGCGAGCAGGGATGCCGCGGCAGCGGCGGGCAGGTTGCTGCTCTGCACCGAAAAGAACGACGCGATGGCCGGCGCAATGGTCTGCATCTGCGGTGAGGTGAGGATGTACTCCGACAGGGCGATGGGCTCGGCTCGGCTGATCGGGGTCATCGTGCCCGACAGCTCCAACCCGTTCTTCGCCGAGGTCTGCCAGGCTGTTGAGGCGGCGGCGGGCCCGGCCGGATACGAAGTTCTCGTCGTCAACTCCGACGACACGAAGACGCGCACCCTGCAGCACCTCCAGTCGCTCGCCTCCCGTCAGGTCGACGGCGTTCTCATCGCCACGGCGGTCGACGAGACCGATGTGCCGGCGCTGCGAGCGGTCGGAATGCGCTGGGCGCCGCTCAACCACGCCACCGCGCTCGAGGACGCGCTCACCGTGGGTATGGATCTGGAGGCCGGTGCCCGGCTGGCTACCCAGCACCTCGTGGACCACGGTTATCGTCGCATCGCCTTCATCGGCCAGGCTCACCCGGACGATGCGTGGTATCGAGGCTGGCGATCCGTCGTGACGCAGTCCGGGTTGGAACCCGGCCCGACATTCTTTTCCCCGTACACCCGCCCGGGAGGATACTCGGCGGAGCTGGAACTCGTTGCCCTCGAGCGGCGGCCCGATGCAGTCTTCATCAGCTCGGATATGCAGTCCGTCGGTGCGCTGCGCGCCCTGCACGAGACTGGAGTGGATTCCCCCGGCGACCTCGCCATCGTATCCTTCGACGGCTCACCCGAATCCGAATACTCCTGGCCGCCGCTGACCACCATCCGTCAGCCCGTGCTGGCCATGGGCGCCGCAGCGATCGAGCAGCTCACTGGAAAGTCGCCCGGCCCGCACGACCACCGGCGATTCGAAGGGGAACTCGTCATCCGGCGGTCCTGCGGATGCTCGCTCGCCGAGGGCGCAGCGCCTCCCGCGACCTGATGCCGCACGACCGGGCCATCGCGCCCGGTGGCACTCTGACCGCCGGGTGAACGAGAACCGCTCGCGTCGTTGCGTGGGTGCCGCGGTGCTCGACCAAACGGGCCGGAGCCGTCGCTGGATCGGAGCGTCGCTGGATCGGGGCCGTCGCTGGATCGGGGCCGACATTCCATGAACAACAAGTCGGTGACTTCGCAGCATAGGATAAGACTTCGGGGAGTGAGGGCGGCGATGCAGTTGAAATCCGACGCGAATCATCGATTCCGCGTCACGAACCTTTTTGCCGCGATCTCGGGCCGCAACGACGGCTGGCTCGTATGGGCAATGGGCGTCATTCTCGTCGCTTTCATCGTGACCCTACTCCTACCCCAGAGGGGCGAGTCGGAGCTCGGCGGCGCTCTCCAACTGCTCATAACCTGGCTTCCCACAGCCGTGTGCGGCGTGGCCGTCGTCCGAACCCGGTTCAAACGGCCCGAGACCATCCTGGCCGCGGCCGCGCTGGCAGCCAGCGCATTCGGGTTCACCTGGTACGGCCTGGCATTTCTCCAAACCGGGCAGGCCCCGGCATTTCCATACCTGGCGGATACCGGAACGGTCCTTTTCTACCCACTCATGCTGGCAGCGCTCCTCGTGCTGATCCGTCGGAAGCTTCCGGGCCTGGCGCGCTCCGTATTCCTGGACTCTGCCGTGGGAGCACTCGGCGCAGCAGCCCTGCTCGCCGTGATTCTCAGTCCCGTCATCGATTCACTACTCACAGAGTCACCGAACTCGAGCGAAGTGATTGCGTATCTCTGCCCATTTTTCGACATGCTCATCGTGGCCGCCATCGCAGGCATGGCGTCTCTACAGGGCATGGACTTTGGCCGCCGTTGGTGGTTCTTCGCGCTGGGGCTGGTCGTCTTCACCGCGGCTGACACGATCTATGCCCTCAGGCTGTCCGCCGGGACATTCGCGGTCGGGACCCCGCTGGATGCCGGATGGGCCACCGGTCATGCCCTCATCGCATTTTGGGTGGCCGGCACGGCGCTCCCGGAGCGGGAAACGAAGCCCGCGCGCATCAGCCTGTCGGCCCTGGCCGTACCGCTCGTGGCGACCGCCACAGGACTCGCAATCCTCATTCTCAGCAGTCAGGTCTCAGTGTCGCAGCTCGCGGTGTTTTTGGCCGGCACAACCCTGGTCATGGCGACCATCCCGCTCGGTTTCCGACAACTTCTGCTGCTACGCCAAGCAACAACGGATGAACTCACCGGCTTGCCCAATCGCCGCGCCCTGAACTCGGAGATACCGGCGCGCCTGGCGACAAGCAAGGGCCGCCGCAGCGCTTTGCTGCTGCTGGACCTGGACAGATTCAAGGTGGTCAACGATACCCTCGGGCACGATATCGGCGACGATCTGCTGATTCAGGTCGCGCAACGGCTCCGCGGCCAACTGCGCGACGGCGATCTGCTGGCTCGCCTCGGCGGCGACGAGTTCGCCGTTCATCTTCGGGACTGTGACCACGCCGAGGCCGTGACCGTGGCTATGTCCCTGAAATCGGCGATCGCTAAGCCCTTTGACCTTAAGGGCAATACGGTCACGTGCGGCATCACCGTCGGAATCGCCATGTTCCCCGAGCAGGGCAGAGAGCTGACTGTGCTGTTGCGAAAAGCCGACCTCGCAATGTACGCCGCCAAGGCGTCTGCCGGCGGTCGCCGATACGAGACGACTCGGAAGGACTCCCCCGACGGGTCCGGGCTCGCGACCCTGCCGGAATTGCGCACCGCCCTGACCACAGGCCAGCTGATCCTGCATTACCAACCCAAGGTTGACCTCGCCACCGGTGCCGTGTGCGGCGTCGAGGCGCTTGTGCGATGGAAGCATCCAGCCCTGGGGCTGCTGCACACGGATGCCTTCCTCGGTCTGGCCGAGAAAGGCGGACTGGTACGCGACCTGACGCAGGTCGTACTCGAGACCGCACTCGACCAGGCGGCGGTCTGGTCGGCGCAAGGCCGAGACCTGCCTGTCACGGTCAACGTTGCGCCGAGCGCCCTGTTCGACGCGGACCTGCCCAGTCGCCTCGAGACTCTGGTCGACGCCAGGGGCCTCGACCCGGCCGTGCTGTTGTTGGAGGTCACCGCCGACGGTGTGATGGCCGATGTCGACCGGGCCCGCGCCGCACTGACCGGGTTGCGCTCGCGCGGCATCCGTATCTCGATCGACCATTTCGAGACCGCTCACACCTCGCTCGCGCAGCTTCACGGTCTGCCCGTCGACGAACTCAAACTCGATCTGTCGCTTGCGGTCCCGATGAGCGACGGTACTCAGTCGGCTACCACGATCGCTCCCACGGTCGCTCTGGCACACGGCCTCGACGTGGGGGTGGTCTCGGCGGGGGTGGAGAACCTCCGCACCTACGCCGAACCGGTTCCCGCCTCGGAGCTGGAGGATCGACTCATCCAGGCTGGCCTCGTGCCCCTGGCACGCTAGAGCGGCACGCTGCCGCGATGCTGCGCCGCGATGGCTGCCCAGTTGCGTGACCTCGGGCGCTGAGCCGGGGCGAACGGCCGGCGTCCCGGGCGCCAGCCGTTCTCGCGCCGTGACCGAACCGTTACATTTGCGTGAGAGCGCTCTCTTGACGCGCGCCGAGCGCTATCGCTAGCCTCGGACCACTGCCTGAGAGCGCTCTCACACTCGCACGAGTCGGTCCAGGCCTCCGCAGCACATACACACACAAAGGAGTGATCGTGAAGCGTTTTCCGCGCACCATTTTTGCCGCAGTCGCCGGTGCAGCATCCATTGCACTGGTGGCGACCGGATGCTCTGCCGGCACCAGTACCGGCTCCACCGATAACGGTGACGAAAAAGTCGAGCTCACCGTGGCCACGTTCAATGAATTCGGTTACGAAGATCTGTTCACCGCCTACGAAGCAGCCAATCCCAATGTGAAGATCGTGCACAAGAAGGCCGCGACCTCCAACGAAGCACGTGACAACCTCACGACCCGACTCGCCGCCGGCAGCGGACTGAGCGACGTTGAAGCCATCGAAGTCGACTGGCTGCCCGAACTGCTGCAGTACCCGGATCAGTTCGTCGACCTCGCGTCCTCCGACGTCGAGGGCCGCTGGCTGTCCTGGAAGACCGACGCCGCGACCACCGCCGATGGCCAGCTGATCGGCTATGGCACCGACATCGGCCCGGAAGGCGTCTGCTACCGCTCCGATCTGTTTGCCGCCGCCGGCCTGCCCACCGACCGCGCCGCCGTGGCCGATCTGCTCGGCGACAGCTGGGAGAGCTACTACGCCGCCGGAGAAAAGTTCGAAGCGGCCGGCACCAACGTGCCGTGGTTCGACTCGGCCGGGGCCACCTGGCAGGGTGTCGTGAACCAGATCCCGAACTCATATGAAGACTCCGACGGCACCGTGATCGCCACCGAAAACCCCGACGTCAAGGCCGCATACACGAGCGTGCTGGGCGCCAGCACCGACCTGTCGGCACACCTGCAGCAGTGGAGCAGCGACTGGACCTCGAGCTTTCAGAATGACGGCTTCGCGACCATGCTGTGCCCGGGCTGGATGCTCGGCGTCATCGAGGGCAACGCCGACGGCGTAACCGGTTGGGACATCGCCGACACGTTCCCCGGCGGCGGCGGCAACTGGGGCGGTTCCTACCTCACCGTGCCCACGCAGTCCAAGCACCCCAAGGAAGCACAGAAGCTCGCTGCCTGGC
>Ga0307487_1002387_pt1 | contig 12060 bp, 13 predicted proteins | sample CBIW12metaG_FD_203665 | JGI IMG/M metagenome (GOLD analysis project Ga0307487, IMG submission 203665) | Sea-ice brine microbial communities from Beaufort Sea near Barrow, Alaska, United States - CBIW 1.2 | ecosystem: Environmental > Aquatic > Marine > Coastal | place: USA: Alaska | collected... | reverse complement strand
GGTCGCACCGTGTTTTTTTGCAATTTCCTTTATTACTTTGTTTTCAAGTAAAGAAGGCTCATCCGGAGCTTTCATAGCATCTATCCGGTCACCGCTTCCCAATGGGGAATAGGCGGTTAAATGAATACTGTGTTTTTTACAAAATTCCAAAAGCTCATTTTGCTGTAAATAAGGATGTAATTCCACCTGGTTCATCTCGGGAATAACTTCAGTTTCCTGAATAAGCTTTTTTAGTTTTGGAATACTGAAATTTGAAACCCCAACATGTTTTGTCAACCCTAATTTTTTTGCCTCTAACATGCTGTTCCAGGTTTCAATAATAGGAGCTTCTTCCAACGAGAGAAATTGCTCGTCCTTTTTAGGAAATCCAATTCCTACCGGCCAATGTATCAGGTATAGATCCAGGTAATCCAGCTGCAGATCCTCCAGTGTGATTTTTAGAGCAGGGATCACATCTTCTTTTTTATGCGCATCATTCCATAGTTTGGAAGTGATCCAAAGATCTTCGCGTTTAACTTTTCCTTCCTCAAATATTTCAGAAAGTGCCTCCCCAATTTCGGCTTCATTTCCATAAATTGCAGCGCAATCTATATGCCTGTAGCCGTTATTTATGGCGATTTTCACCGCTTTCCCTACTTCACCCTTATCCGATTTCCAGGTTCCAAGGCCAAGTGCGGGCATCTCATCCCCGTTTTTAAATTTTAAAACTTTCATTTTTTTAATTTTCCCTAAAGCTATCAAGAGCGAACCTCATTAAAAAATAATGACATCACTTTAGGAAAATATTAATAAATTCTGCGAGGATGAAATTCTGTAATCACTTTCTGAAGATGGCTTTTATCCACGTGCATATAAATTTCAGTGGTAGTGATGCTCTCGTGTCCCAACATTTGCTGGATCGCTCTTAAATCGGCTCCATTTTCCAAAAGATGCGTGGCGAAGGAATGGCGGAAGGTATGCGGACTTATGTTCTTTTGAAGATCTGCCACTACGGCAAGATTTTTTACAATGGTGAAGATCATTGCCCGGGTAAGAATATTTCCGCGGCGATTTAAAAACAGCACATCCGAAGCCTTTTTCTTTAAAGGAACCAGTGTTCTGGAATTCCTTATATATTCTGAAATATATTGTTGTGTGACTTCACCAATAGGCACAAAACGTTGCTTATTGCCTTTACCAGTCACTTTTATAAAGCCTTCTTTAAAAAACAGATCGGATAATTTTAAGTCGATCAATTCTGAAACTCGTAACCCGCATCCATAAAGGGTTTCAATTATTGCTTGGTTGCGTTCGGCTTCTTTGGTGCTCAAATCCACAGAGTTGACCAATTTATCAATTTCATCAATAGAGAGGGTATCAGGTAGTTTGCGTCCAATTTTTGGGGATTCGATCAATTCCATAGGGTTATTTTCCCGGTAACCTTCAAAAATCAAATAAATAAAGAAACTTTTTAAACCAGAAATTATACGCGATTGCGATCGGGCATTTACCACTTTTGCGACCTCATATATAAATTGCTGAAGAATTTCTTCTGAAATTTGTAATGGGGAAATAGCTATGTAATTGGCTTCTAAGTAGTTGATAAGTTTTTTAATATCCAAAGAATAATTAACGACGGAATTTTCCGCTAAGCCGCGCTCTAAAAGGAGATAATTCTTAAAGTCACTAAGAGCTTGATGCCAGGTCATTAGAGTGGTTGTTAACAAAATTCAAAGATAGTGTTGGCAATACTTTATGCATTGGTAAGGAATTTCTTAACAAATGTAAGCCTAATTTTGGTCTTGAATTTAAAAACAAAAGATATGAAAAAATCAGTTTTATTAATAACAATTGCTTTATTTGGAATTACCGCGATGAGCGCACAGGAATATGTAATGTTTGGTGTTAAAGGGGGTGTGAATTTTACCAACATGACCTCAGATGGTTTTCAAGACAAAGACAGCCGTACCGGTTTTCATTTAGGACTTTTAGCCGAAATCCCTGTAGGTGATAGGTTCTCTGTTCAACCCGAGGTTTTATATTCTACCCAGGGAATTAAGACTGCAACTTCCATGTTTCTAGGTAATTCTGTGACGAGAGATTATCAGTTGGATTATATCCAGGTTCCAGTATTGGCAAAAATTTATCTGATTGAAGGATTATCAGTTGAAGTTGGACCTTCATTCAACTTTTTGGTAAATGAAGAAGTGAAACGAACTTCAGGAACCACTAGTTCTACTTCGGATAGTGATTATGGAAGTTCATTTGAATTTGGCGGAGCCCTCGGAGCTTCCTATAAATTCAGAGGCGGATTTTTTACCAGTGCCAGATATACTCAAGGCTTCACCGATGCCTTTGATAGTGATAACTGGGATGGTGACGCCGTAAATAATAACGGTTTCCAATTAGGTGTTGGATTGATGTTTTAAGATATTCTTGAAAATATTAAAATAAGCGGGAGCCAAATGCTCCCGCTTATTTTTGTTTCAAACATTTTAGATTTTTTTAACATTAATGTTAATTGATTCTTATATCTAATTTCTGTATTTAGATTTATTCCTAAATTTAATACACTAATCAATTAATATATTATCATGAAAAAATTACTTTTAATAGTCGTTTTCATCATTTTTGGATTTGCAGACTCTTATGCCCAGGATGAAATTAGAATAGGTATAAATGCCGGGGTACCATTGGGTGATGCAGATGATTTTTCAACATTTAATTTTGGAGCTGACTTTGCTTACCTTTTTGGGGTGACAGATGTATTTAGTGTAGGGCCACTTGTGGGATATTCACATTTTTTAGGTGAGGGAGATGGAGTAGATTTTCATTTTATTCCATTGGCTGCTTCCGGCCGTTTTGGGTTTTCAGACACATTTTTTATTGGAGCTGATTTAGGTTATGCTATTGGAGCCGACGATGGAAATGATGGAGGCTTTTATTACAGACCGAAACTTGGATATGATTTTGGAATAATAGCATTAATTGCATCATATTCCGGAATAGAAGTTGACGGAGGTTCATTTAACTCTGTAAATCTGGGGATTGAATTTGGATTTTGATATTATAAAAGATACTTATCCTAAAATATAAGATTGATTTTAAAGGAAAATTATTTTGAAAAAAGCGGGAGCGATTAGCTTCCGTTTTTTTTATGCTTCAAATTTAAATATCTTTAGCCTTCGATCAAACAATAATATAAACAAATGAAATTATTAATTATTAACGGACCTAATTTAAATTTGCTTGGCAGCAGAGAACCTGAAACCTACGGCAACCAAAGTTTTGAGGATTATTTTTCAAAACTTCAATTTCAATTCAGGGATGTTGAGTTGTCTTATTTTCAAAGCAATATAGAAGGGGAACTAATAGGTAAGTTGCAGGAAGCAGATAATATGTTTGATGGAATTATCCTAAATGCCGCAGCATATACCCATACTTCTGTAGGAATAGGGGATGCGATAAAAGCAATTAAAACCCCGGTGGTGGAAGTGCATATTTCCAATACATTTTCAAGGGAAAAATTCCGACATAAATCCTTTATTTCGCCTAATGCCAAAGGAATAATCATAGGTTTCGGACTACAAAGTTATGACCTTGCCATTACCAGTTTTCTAAAATAGCCACTTCAAAATGAAAAAGGCATACATAAATTGGAGTAGTGGGAAGGATGCGGCTTTTGCATTTTATAAAATTCAGAAAGAACAAAAATTTAAAGTCGAAAAACTTGTTACTACCGTCAATTCTGAAGTCGACAGGGTTTCAATGCACGGTCTGAGAAAGGAATTGTTGTTGCGGCAGGCTGAAAGTTTACAGATCCCTCTTCAAATTATCTCACTGAACGGAAATGTTTCAATGCAAACCTATAATGCACTTATGAAAGCGGAGGTTTCAAAATTGATTGCCGAAGGCTTTACTCATAGTGTTTTTGGGGATATCTTTCTTGAGGATTTAAAAGAATACAGGGAAAAGCAGTTAGCGGAAGTGGGATTAAAAACCGTTTTTCCTCTTTGGGGTAATAATACCAGGGAACTCATGGATGAATTTATCACTGAAGGATTTAAAGCTATTACGGTTTGTGGAAACGCAAAGCTGCTTGACAAATCTTTTTGCGGAAGAATAATAGATCATCAGTTTATAGCAGATCTTCCCGAGAATGTTGATCCCTGTGGTGAAAATGGTGAATTTCACAGTTTTGTATTTAAAGGGCCTATTTTCAAAAACCCCGTAGATTTTGAAACAGGGGAAATAATTGAAAAACAATTTTCGCCAGGTGAAGATGAAAAAGACGATTGTTTTACCGATAAAATAAAATCCTGGGATACACGATTTTGGTATTGTGATTTGATCCCTAAGAACTAAAACATTTCAAATCCCAATATGCATAACTCGAAATCCTGCCAGGGTAAAAAAACCTGGCAGGATTATATTAAAAAAGCTCCGAATTTTAATTCGGAGCTTTTATCTAACGTCTAATTTATAGGGTCTATTACAAGTGAATTACTTCCCCGTAAGCAGCAGCAACAGCTTCCATTACCGCTTCACTCATAGTAGGATGAGGGTGAATGGTCTTTAGTACTTCATGTCCTGTTGTTTCCAGTTTGCGGCCTAAAACAGCCTCAGCGATCATATCGGTAACTCCGGCACCAATCATATGGCATCCTAACCATTCGCCGTATTGGGCGTCAAAAATCACTTTTATAAAACCATCAGGTGTACCTGCGGCTTTGGCCTTTCCTGAAGCTGAGAATGGGAATTTCCCGATTTTCAATTCATATCCGGCTTCTTTGGCTTGTTTTTCTGTCATACCAACCGATGCAATTTCTGGAGAAGCATAAGTACATCCGGGAATATTACCGTAGTCAATAGGCTCTACGTGTAATCCTTTGATTTTTTCAACACAGGTAATTCCTTCGGCAGATGCAACGTGGGCCAATGCTGGTCCTGGAACAACATCGCCAATAGCGTAAATTCCCGGAACATTGGTTTGATACCATTCGTCTACAGTTATTTTATCCTTTTCGGTTTTGATACCTAATTCTTCAAGACCAATATTTTCAATATTCGATTTAATTCCAACTGCAGATAGAACAATATCAGCCTCCAGGATTACTTCGCCTTTTTTGGTTTTCACCGTAGCTTTGACTTTCTTACCCGAAGTATCCAAACTTTCAACAGAAGAGTTGGTCATTACTTTAATTCCGGCTTTTTTGACACTGCGTTCAAATTGCTTTGAAATTTCCTCATCTTCCAAAGGAACAATATTTGGCAAAAATTCCACGATGGTGACTTCGGTTCCCATGGCATTGTAAAAATGGCCAAATTCAGATCCTATGGCTCCTGAGCCTACAATGATCATGCTTTTTGGTTGCTCTTTTAAGGTCATTGCTTCCCGGTAGCCTATCACTTTTTTGCCGTCCTGTTTTAAACTTGGCAATTCCCTTGAACGCGCACCGGTAGCAATTATAATATGTTCTGCTGAATATTCGGCAGTTTTGTCATTTTCATCTGTAACGACAACTTTTTTTCCGGATTTTAATTTTCCAAAACCTTTAATGACGTCGATTTTATTCTTTTTCATTAAAAATTCTACTCCTTTGCTCATTCCCTCAGCTACATTTCGGCTGCGTTTTACAATCGCTGTAAAATCTTTATCTGCATTTTCAAGTTTAAGACCATAGTCTTCAGCATGTTTTAAATAATCAAAAACCTGTGCGCTTTTTAGAAGGGCCTTGGTAGGAATACATCCCCAATTAAGACAAACGCCACCAAGGCTTTCTTTTTCAATAACGGCGGTTTTAAAACCTAATTGCGAAGCACGGATGGCAGTAACATATCCACCTGGGCCACTTCCTAAAACAATGATATCGTATTTACTCATATTCGGAATTTTTTGTAACAGTTTAAGAAATGCGAATTTAAGGAATTATAGGCTAAACTGAAAGTCTTTAAAAGGCAAGATCAGCAAATTGTGTTATTCGGTTTAAATCAAAAAGGCCTAACCCAGTTTTGGGTTAAGCCTTTACTTTCTGATTTTATCAGTTTATTATTGAATTTCACCTTTTTTAATATCCTCGGCTTGAATATCCAAAGCGTGCATTACAGCATTCATATTGGACATATCTATTCCTGAGGTTTGTGCAAATTCTGCTGGAACCACTACTATCCGAAATATTTTATTAGTAGTATAACTTGAATCCAACGCATCAAAATCAAAAGTTCCTTTTAGGAAAATTTGTACGTCGAAAAAAGTAAAATCAAAATCATATTGAAGGATTTGGCCATTTGGCAAATCGAACTCGGTATGTGGCAACATACTAAAAACTTCTACCGGTAATCCACCAGCAGTACCATCCTCTCCGGTTTTTAAGTAAACCAAAACCACATCCGATTCAAAAACTTCTATTCCTTCCTCGTTAAAATCCAAAACCAAGAAATCATTTACCGAAGTAAAACTTCCCTGAAGGTCAATCACTGTTCCTATAAGCCCATCTGCACCGGCAGGTCCTTGCGGGCCTTGTGGACCTTGAGGCCCAATGGGACCGTCATTGCCACAGGAAGTTAGGGCAAAAACTGAAATAAGTAATAATGATAAAATCTTTTTCATAATAATAAGTTTAGATTATTTTTTAAATTCAATACTAGCGGAATTAACGCAATAGCGTTGTCCGGTTTGTGTCGGGCCATCGTCAAAAATATGTCCCAAATGGCCTCCGCAGTTCGCACATAAAATCTCTGTACGGAGCATTCCAAATGCCCTATCCTGAACATATTCAACACTTCCTTCTATAGCATTATCAAAACTTGGCCAGCCACAACCACTTTCAAACTTGCTGTCGCTTTCAAATAGCTTAGCATCGCAGGCAGCGCATTTGTAATCCCCGTTATTGTCAAAATGAAGGTTATATTTTCCGGAATGCGGTGCTTCAGTTCCTTTTTCTCTTAGTACGCGGTATTGCTCATCTGATAATTGCTCTTTCCAGTAATCTTCACTTTTTTCCACTTTATATTTTTTCATTATTATTGTTTTTTAGGGTCATCTGGAATAAAATTCATGGCAACTCCATTAATGCAATGCCTTTTTCCCGTGGTTTTGCGTGGGCCATCGTCAAAAAGGTGTCCTAAATGACCTCCACAGCGGGCACAATGAATTTCGTTCCGTTCATATACCAATTTTGAATCGGAACCATAAGCTACTCCGCCTTCAATTGCCCTGTCGAAACTTGGCCAACCGGTACCACTATCAAATTTATGTTCAGATCGATACAATTCTTTTCCACAGGCTGCACAAACAAAAGTTCCGGGTTCCTCTACATCATTTAGTTCACTGGAATATGGTTTTTCTGTAGCACCTTTAAGCAATACGGCGTATTCCTGTGGCTTTAAGATTTCCTTCCATTCAGCATCCATCTTTGTGACTTCAAATTTTGTAGCTGCTTTTGATTCTTTTTGAGCGTTTCCATTACAACCTATTGTAATGATTGTCAATAGGGTAAGGATTATAGTTTTCATAATTTTCATATTATTATATTTTAAAAATACAAAAATCATTCCGTGATGAATGTTGAAATTTTGTTAATTACATCGGGATCTCCTAAAATTTTACGATGTCCCAAGCCTTCGGTCACTAATAACTTGCCATTTTCAAGTTTATCGACAATTTCATATGCAGAATTTATGTGAGCATCTACATCATTTTTGTCGTGTACCACCAACGTTTCTGCTTTAACGCTTTCAGCAGAAAATGCTCCGGAATAATTATCCATATCCTCCCCGAATTTTTTATCGAAATAAGCTTTCATCAATATAGCCACCTTTTCATTCAGCTTCATATTCTTTGCGAATTCCCTGGTAATGCGGGTGACACTATTGCCGGTCCCTATCAATACCAGTTTATTTACTCTAAAACCATTTTTTATAGCCTTTAAAAGTGACATTCCTCCCAAGGAATGCCCTATCGCAACTTCAAAAGGACCGTATTCCTTTTCTATATGGTGTATGGATTCAATAAAAAATGGCATCATACTTGTTTTTCCGGGTGCCTTTCCATGGGCAGGAGCATCAAAACTTATCACGCTAAAACCCTTGTTTACCAATTCTTTCGCAATAACGCACAACTGGGTGCCGCTACCGCTCCAACCATGAACCAACAAAACCTTTTTTGGACCGGTTCCATATTTATAAACTACAATTTTCCTGTTTATTGACGGAATGTTTATAGTTTCCTGAATTGATTTTTCGTCCATTTCCTTTTCCCGATTTGGCAATTTGTAACGAAATGGGAAAAAAAACAGTCTTGCTGCAAAACGACTCGCCAGAAAAGGGGAGATGGCGGTTAAAATTTTCCCTGTGATAAGTATGTATGCAGGAGTAAGCAATACCTGTACGGGGGTTTTTCCAATATGTTTTTTTTGCATAGTTTAAATAAAAACCGCAAGTTAATAATTTATGGTTGAAGACCACATCATCTGAATAATGATACCTATTAAATAAATTGGTATCATTATTTGAATTATCTATTTGTTAAAGCGAGCATAAACCCAATACATTGATGATTGCTGTTTTGTACTTTTAACAAATTAAAACTAAAAACCATGATAAAAAGAAGTTTACTTATAACTGTTTTTACGGTGCTAACATTGGTAGGCTGTAAAACCAACCCTTTTACGGGACAACAAAACTTGAATTTTGTTTCAAACGCCCAGTTGTTTCCAATGGCTTTTGAGCAGTATGATCAATTTTTGGCAGAAAATAAAGTGATCACAGGTTCTTCAGAAGCCAATATGATCAAGAATGTTGGGCAAAAAATTGTTACAGCTTCCGAAAGGTACTTGAATGCCAATGGATATCAGGGGTATTTAAATGATTTTGCCTGGGAATTTAATCTTGTTAAAGATGATGCGGTTAACGCCTGGGCAATGCCAGGAGGAAAGGTTGTTTTTTACACCGGGATCTTGCCGATCGCAAAAGATGAAACCGGAATTGCTGTAATTATGGCCCACGAGGTGGCACACGCCCTTGCAGATCACGGTGCACAACGTATGAGTGCCGCACAATTACAACAGTTGGGTGCGGTTGCCGGTGGTATTGCCTTAAGCGGAAAAAGCGAGCAGACACAACAAATTTTCGCACAGGCCTATGGTTTGGGTACTCAGGTGGGGGTAATGTTGCCGTTTAGCCGAAGCCATGAAACTGAAGCCGATAGAATTGGACTTACTTTAATGGCAATTGCAGGATATAATCCTGATCAAGCAGCCGATTTATGGAGAAGGATGGCCGCTCAAGCCAATTCACAGGCTCCCCCGGAATTTTTAAGTACACACCCTGCAACAGCTACCAGGATCAATAATTTGACAGCATGGGCTCCTGAAGCTAAAGCTGAAGCTAGAAAATACGGAGTGACTTCGTTTAAATAATTTAAGTAAAAATTTTTAAATAGAAAAAGCTGCTCTTAATGAGCAGCTTTTTCTATTTTTAGAAAATGAAAAAATTACTAAAAGGAAATAAAAAGTTGTTGAATGCCTGGGCATTTTACGACTGGGCAAATTCGGTATATCCACTCGTAATTTCCTCTGCAATTTTCCCTATTTTTTATGGAGCTATCACTATTGTAAGAAATGACCAGGGTTATATTGTTGACGACACAGTGGAATTCCTGGGATTTAATCTCAACAATGATTCTCTCATAAGCTATGTCACCGCCCTCGCTTTTTTAGTCGTTTCCTTTACCAGTCCAATATTGTCCGGGATTTCCGATTATGTCGGAAATAAAAAATCGTTCCTGAAATTTTTCTGTTATCTGGGAGCAGTTTCCTGTATAGGCTTATTTTGGTTTCGCCTGGATTTTCTTTGGTTTGGCTTATTGTGTTATTTTTTGGCTTTAATCGGGTTTTGGTCAAGTTTGGTATTCTACAATTCTTATTTGCCGGACATCGCTTTTCCGGATCAACAGGATAAAATTAGCGCCAAGGGGTTTTCGCTGGGATATATTGGGAGTGTAATTTTATTGATCATATGTTTGATAATGATCATGAAATATGACTGGTTTGGATTTGAAGATGAAGGATTGCCCACCCGGCTTTCTTTTGTGTTTACAGGAATCTGGTGGATAGGATTTAGCCAATACACATATTATTATTTGCCCGTAGGAAATAAAAAACAAAAGATGAGCAGGGATGTTTTGTTTAACGGGTTTAGGGAGCTTAAACTGATCTGGAATTTTTTACAGAAACAACTTGCCCTCAAACGCTATCTTGTTGCATTTTTCACCTATAGTATGGCAGTGCAAACCATAATGTTAATTGCTACCTATTTTGGGATTGAAGAACTGGACTGGGGAGAGCAGGACCCCACAACAGGATTAATAGTGAGTATCCTGCTTATTCAATTAGTAGCGGTTGTAGGAGCGACATTTACCGCAAGGATTGCATTAAAAATAGGAAACATAAAAACCCTTATTATTCTTAACCTATTTTGGATAGCCATTTGTGTCTTTGCTTATTTTATAGTTTCACCACAAGAATTTTATGTAGCCGCTGCCTGCGTAGGATTGGTAATGGGAGGAACTCAAGCTTTGTCCCGTTCTACCTATTCCAAAATGTTACCTGAAAACACCCTGGACACGGCAAGTTATTTCAGTTTTTATGATGTTTCCGAGAAAATTGGAATTGTTATCGGGATGCTTATGTATGGAGTAGTAGCTCAACTTACCGGAAGTGTTAGAAATGCCATCTTATTTCTGGTTATATTCTTTTTAGGAGGGGTGATTTTATTATTTCGCGTGCCAAAAGAAAAGGTATAGAAGTAAAGGGAGATCTCACTTCCTTCTCACTTTACTTCTATACCTTTTATAAAATAAAAAACTTCTTCTAATTTTTTGAAACACTACCAGAACCCGAAGTTTTAAAATTTTGCTTATCAGGATTTCCACGGTATTTTATGTCTCCCGATCCTGAAACTTTTGCATCAAGTTCGTTTTCAACAGATACTTCCATATCGCCGGACCCCATTACAGAAGCATCAACTTTAAATGCATTTAGGTCATAAGCAAAAACATCTCCAGAACCGGTTACTTTACATTTAAATTCCCGGGAAGTACCCTTTAATTTAAGGTCACCGGAACCTGTAATGGTACTTTCAAGATTTTCCGTGATCAGGTTTAAATTCATATTTCCAGATCCTGTTACGTTTATTTTAAAATCTCTTGCTTTGATAGCGTCTGAGTTTCCAATGTGACCAGATCCGGTAAGGGTCAGGGCACCCAGTGTTTCAAAGGGAACTACAATTCTAATTGGGTAGTTTTTTGAAGGTTCAATATTTACGCCTTTTTGTATGGATATTCTCAAATGCCCATTATTAACTTCGGTCTCTATGAATTCCATTAAATTACTTTCCGCTTCAATATCTATCTTTCCTTCGCTACCGGGAATAAGTTGTACCTCCATCGTTCCGGTTACAGAGATCTGGTCAAAATTCATTACAGATCTGGTTTGGTTGGTCACTTCTTTATTACCGGCAACTTTTTTTGAATTGCTCCACCATTGGGCATTTACGGTGTTTGCCGAAAATAAGAGGATACTAAAGAATAGGATTGCGTTTTTCATTTTTATTTTTTTGTTGATTGATTTTACTTTTGTTGAAAACTAATATTTGCATAAGTGGAATTAATCGTGATGTTGCTTTTGCCAGAATCTTCCAGATGATAACCAGAATAATTCCTATCTGATGATGACTGATTTTGTTTGTCAATCTCAAAATCATCAAGCCCTTTAACGTTGCCGTAAGAGGTGATTAAGTTAAAGCGAAAGGGTTGGCTTTCGGCATACCCAATTTTAATTCCGGCATAATCACTTGTTATATTTACATTCCCGGCACCTTTTACAATTTTATCAATAGCCAAACTGCCATAATCCGCTTTTAGATCTGCCGACTGGAAAACCAGGCCAATTTTAGTATTCAGATAATCTCCCGCTCCTGAGATTTTTTTGACCTTATCTACGGTCATGCTACCATAATCACAGTTAAATTTAAGTAATTCCACCTTTTTTAAATTCGAAGTGGTATAATCGGCATTGATAT
>Ga0307487_1002386_pt1 | contig 12061 bp, 9 predicted proteins | sample CBIW12metaG_FD_203665 | JGI IMG/M metagenome (GOLD analysis project Ga0307487, IMG submission 203665) | Sea-ice brine microbial communities from Beaufort Sea near Barrow, Alaska, United States - CBIW 1.2 | ecosystem: Environmental > Aquatic > Marine > Coastal | place: USA: Alaska | collected... | reverse complement strand
CGGTAATTTTGTTGCCCAGTTCAAAATCTATGATGTCGTATTTTTTTGCCAGTTCCCAGTGTGGCAGGGAACCTTCGGGAAGAACGGGAATATCCCCTTCTTTGAAGATCTCCACGTTATCATCTTCAGTGGAACCGGAAGGAACCAAGTCATGAGGCACGTTGGGAATGGTATATAAAAGTTTGTCCAGCTCCTGGATAGTATTGTTCAATTCATCAGAAAAGGCTTTTGAAGTCTCCTTCAGTTTAGCCGATTTCCCTTTTAAAATAGCAGCTTTTTGTTGTTCCCCGTTTTTAAACATGGTCCCAATCTCTTTGGACAGCTGGTTGGATTCGGCCAGGGTTTCATCCAATTGAGTTTGGATGGAGCGGCGGGTTTCGTCGAGTTTCAAAACATTGTTCAGGATGTTTTCAGCATCGAAATTTCTTTTTTTGAAGGCCTGTATATAGGCTTCTTTATGCGCTCTGATATTGCTTACTTGTAACATGTGGCCAAATAATTTTTAATAAGCGACAAATGTAATGAAAGCCTGTAAAAATATCAGTCTAATTTTGAAGGTAATATCCAGGAGTGATGTTTAAAATGATGCCATTTTTCCCCTGCCAGGTCCACCTTTGGGTCGATAAATTGTTGAAAAGGTCTTCCGTTCACACTCACTTTGGAATTGACAAAAACCTGTACATTCTTGCCTTCCTCAGCATATTCCCTTGTAAGGCGTTGTGCAAACTGCCATATCAGGTCCGGTTTAGAATTGATAGACCTCATTTGTTTTTTACTTAAATACTGACTTTTATCAACATATATAGTATCCCGGGAGCCTGCTTCCACAACTTTAAAGTTGCTTCGGCCGCTTTTGCTGCGCAACATCATCCGCCAGCTAAGGCGATGCCCCTCCTCTGTCCACAATACATCGTCCTGAAAGAAATGATGCCGGAGTGGCAAGCTGATCTGCACGATAAACCAAACGGATAACAGTATCAATAATGGCTTTCGGAAAGAAGGGATTATAATTTCCTTCAGGTTGTAATATTCCTTTTTATTCCGAAGGAACCACTTATTGATTTTTTCAGAAGGGAAAAAGAAAAGTGTAATTGCCAGCGCCAAATATGGAAAAATCCCAATTTGAAAGATAAAACTGTTGAACAGGTGAAAAAATACCGCGGCCACAAAAGCAAAAATTCGTGTTTTTCGCCACAGCAATAAGGGAATGATCAATAAATCGAATAATAACCCGAAGGAGGCAATGGAATAATGTACCCATTGCTGCTGAAGGAATTCACCCACCAACCAGTAATGCTGTTTGGATTTCATTAAAACCGAAGGAAAACTGCCGTTCAGCCAGTCGGGATATAATTTGGCCACGGCGGCATAAGTATATACAATCCACATTTGCAATACAATGACAAGCCAGACCCAACGCGGCATGGAAATGGATCTCAGGGATGGATTATTGCTGGAATCTATTGCTGCATACCTATTGGCTGGAAGAAAGGAGATTATGATGCACAGCAACATCAATAAATAATAATGGTTGTTGTAGGATGATTTTTGCATCAGGTAAACTCCTGTCCACATAATTGTATAGGCAATTATGCTGATGCGGTATTTATAACCCAGCATTACCAGGATCCCAAAAAGTCCCATCAGGGCATAATAATACAACATCCCATTGCCGGGAAGGGGCTGTAAAAAATCAAATCCTATAAAATTAAAGGTTTCCTGTGGCTCGATAAGGCTCTGGCGAATCCAGCCTGTAAATATTGCGCCAATAGCTTCAATTGCGATCAATAACCCAAAAATGATCCGAAACACCACCAGGGCGCTATTGTCAATTTGGGTGAACAACCACTTGTTAAGCATAATTATCTTTGATGAATCGTTCAGAAAAAGCTTGATCCTGTTTTAATGCCGCTTTTAAATCCTCTACCGAATCAAAATTCTCTTCGCCCCGGATCCATGCAAGCAATTCAATTTGCAATTTTTTTCCGTATAAATTAATATCCGGCATAAAGAAATTGGTCTCAATGGTTTTCTCTGTTCCGCCCACGGTAGGATTGGTACCTATACTCATCATCCCGTAAACAAGCGTATCCTTAATTTTGGAACGCACCACATAAACGCCATTTTTAGGGATCAATTTGTAGTTTTCTTCAACTTTCAGATTCGCCGTGGGAAACCCTAATTTTTTCCCCAATTCTTTGCCTTTTACAACTGTTCCGGTAAGTACAAAAGGGTGCTGCAAATAGGTATTGGCTTTTTCCACTTCTCCGGCGAGTAAGGCTGTTCTAATCTTTGTAGAACTTACCGCCACATCTTCTATATCCTTTTCACTGATCTCCTCCACCTCAAAATCAAATTGCTCCCCAAATTCCTTCAAAGTATCAATATTGGCAGTTCTATTCCTGCCAAAACGATGATCGTAGCCTATAATGATCTTTTTCGCTTTGAGTTTATTCACCAGAATGTCCCTGACAAATTCCAAAGCGCTAAGCCTTGAAAACTGGTATGTGAAGGGATGGATTATAAGGTGATCTATCCCCGATTTCTCCAGGATTTGCTTTCTCTCATCAATGGTATTTATGAGTTTGATATCGCTGTCTTTTTGCAAAACCATTCGTGGATGAGGAAAAAAGGTAAGGATCACCGATTCCAGATTGCTCATTTTGGCTTCATTTACCAGGCGTTCGATAATTTTTTGATGACCGGCATGCACTCCGTCAAAAGTTCCAATGGTAACTACTGTGGGATGGTCGCTTTTAAAAGCGTGTGCTCCTTTATGTTCTTTCAAGAGAAAATTATTTGCCGTTAAAAGTATTCATTGTATTGTTAATTCCCGCGGTTCCAAAGGATATTATGAGTTCCCGGGATTTTTCAAGACGTTCGGGCATCAGTTTTGCTTCTTCTTCCGTCCATTCCCCCAAAACGTAATCCACCTGGTTTCCTTTAGAAAAGTCACCGCTAATTCCAAACCTAAAGCGGTTGTAATTGGCAGTATTTAAATGCGCCTGTATGTCCTTTAATCCGTTATGCCCGCCGTCACTCCCTTTTGTTTTTACCCGAATGGCTCCATACTCTAAATTCAGATCATCGGTAACTACCAATAAGTTCTCCAACGGGATCTTTTCTTTGGTAAGCCAGTACAGGACAGCTTTTCCGCTCAGGTTCATAAAAGTGCTCGGTTTGAGCATGATAAAGGTGCGGCCTTTAAACCGAAAGCTCGCTACATCACCCAATTTCTGGGTACTAAAGCTCACCGCTTCTTTTTCGGCTATATAATCCAGGATCTTAAATCCGATATTATGCCTGGTGTGGTGATATTTGGGGCCGATATTTCCAAGTCCCACAATCAAAAATTTTTTCATAGGATCTTCTTCTTCCAGGGGTTTTGTCTTGCTCAATATTCTTCCAAAGAAAGCCAGCATAGGTTTAATTTTGGTAAAAATAAAAAAAGCATCCCAAATCCCGACGTTAATCGGGGAGGAATGCTTTTAAATTTACTTAAAAAAGAATTATTATTCTTTTCCTTCTTCTTCAGATTCGCCAGCCGGAACATCTCCTGCTTCAACTTCATCTTCTTCCGGTTCAAGGTCTGCAATCAGGTTACGTGATGTTTTCACCTGACAGATCACTGTGTTATCGGGATGTTGAATTACAAAAGCTTTATCTTCAGCTGCAGTAACATAAAGTTTATTACCAATTTTAAGGTTGGTAACATCTGCTATGATAAACTCGGGCAAATTCCCGGGAAGACCTTTTACTTTCAAGCGGCGTAAGTTGTAACGCAATACCCCACCATTTTTAACTCCACGAGCCACACCTTTTGTGTGAATAGGAATTTGCATAATGATTTCTTTATCATCAAATATTTGATAGAAATCTACGTGTAGAATTCTGTCGCTTACCGGGTGAAACTGGATATCCTGAAGCACGGCGTTAAACTTCTCGCCTCCTTCAATTTCCAGAACCACGGTATGCACATCGGCAGTATACACCAATGGTTTAAATGCAGCATCTTCAGCTACAAAATGTAATGGTTTACCCCCTCCGTATAGTACGCAAGGAACCTTACCAGCATTACGTACAGCTTTAGTTGCCTTTTTACCGACGCTTTCTCTTTTAGATCCGTTGATCGTGAGTGATTTCATTTTTTAAAAATTTTAGGCTGCAAAGATGCGGCTTTTTTCCCAGCTTTTAAACCTCTGGGTATGAAATATTTTTGAGTGCAGAATTCATTAATTCCATTCCCATTCAAAGTGAGTTTATTTGTTGACTTGTCAATTTTGTTTTTTGAATTTTGAATATTGAACTTTGAATTTACCCCCCTATGCATCAAAACTTCGGAGAAACCCACACCTTCAAAAAAAATACAGGGGTTAAAACCCGTTTCTTTTTAATTCTTACTCCCCAGGCTGAAGTCTTCTTTAAAATATATCCAAATGCTTTTTCCTAATGGCTTTGGAAGGTTTTAATTTCTGGAAACGGTCTTGTCTATGAAAATTATTGTGTTTTCGCACTTTATTTTTCCTCCTGTTAATAGCGTTCGCTATCGGTCTCAATATAATATTCTTGGTCTAGACCTTTTTTTTCTGAATTGATTAATTCAATTAGGTCTAAAATTTTCGATTCCTGTATATCGCTTATTTTAAAATTGATTTTTTGTTTATTAAATCTTTCTCTATTACCATTTTTTCTTAGGACACTTTTAATATTCTCAGGAATAAAAAATGTAGCTTTTCCCGATAAATGCTTTTTGTATTCATTTAAGTAAATTCCAATTCCTGCGAGGTCGAAATCTCCAAAATGTAGATAATTATTTGGAATAGAATTCATCCACTTTATAAAGTCTTTATTTTGGTTTTGTGGGTAACGCGATATAAATAAAGGATTTATATTTTCAAATAAGTATTTCTGTTCTTGAATACGACTAAAATTTTTAGCATTTTCAACGCCAATAATGGTTATTTCTTTTGGTACTTTGAAAGTCTCATAATCATAAATGAAAATAAAACTTCCTAACGTTGGATTGATGGTTATGTTTTCATCATTCAACTTTGCTGTTATTGTATTATAACTATTTACTAAGAAGCCTTTAAAAGCTCTCTCTTTTGACTTTTTGGAATCTGTAGTAATCTTTACAAATTCAGCACGGGTTGAATTCTCGTTTTCTAAAGCTAAAATATAATTACTTAAATCATTAATTTGTAATTGATTTGCTAAATAAATGTGTAAATCATTTTCACTTGTTAGTTCTAAAGATTTTCTGTGCTTTCCTTTTCTAATGATTATATTTTCAAATATTAAGTCGTCAATTAGCATGCTCTTAGCAGAGCTCGAAGGAATAGATTCTCCATTAATTAGTTGAACCAATACTTTCGATATCTTTAAGGTTAATTTCATTAATTAAGAACTTTGGTATTTACTTTTACCAATCGATTAATTTTTGTGATGTATTTTTTAGAATTGGTTTTAGATTGTTCTTTCGCAAGCTTATACGTGTATTTATAGTCTGTGGCATTTTGACTTGTTGGCGAACCATTAATTAATAAAATATTTCTTTCGTTGGCAAATCTTAAAATTCCTTTAACATTATTAGGATGAAGTCTTCCTATTTCATCCATCATACAGTGCAATTTAAAGTCTTTGAATTTTTTAGAAGCACTATCTTTAAAAACATTTAATAGTAAAATGTTTATCATTGCTTTTACTAAAACATCTGTTCCCTCACTACCAACATTTGAAAGCTTTTCAACCCAACCAGAATCATTATCATTTTCTATTATTCTAAATTGTAATTCAAAAGATTCGGAGAGTGTTAGCGTTGAGCTTTTTGACTTCATTAATTCTTTGACTAGTTGTTTTAATAACTCTACAGCTTTTTGATTTTTTGAATTACTTTCTGAAGAAGTAAAAAGACTTGTTTCTCCTAAAGCAAGACTATTTTCATCATTAAACTCTTTTATTTGAATTAATAACTTCACTATCGGATTTGAACTTTCTAATGTTTTCATCTCCATTCCTTTGATTGCTTGCACAAAGTTTTTGCCAATAAAATCATCATTAATTTTTTTAATGATTTTCTCAATCTCCCCTTTTTTAGAATTTAACTCTGTTGTTTCTCTTCCTATTAAATGAATAATGTTGGCAAACCGTTCGTTTACCCTTTTTTCAAATTGATTTATTTTATCTTCTTCTATAAATTCCTTTAGGTCAGATGCGAAACTTAAAAAATCAACATCTTCATTCAATTTTATTTTAAAACTAAAAATGTTTTGTTCGCTAAAATTACCTGTAAACACATTTGCAGATTGTTGTAATTCTTTAAATGTCTCAATTCCTTTATAGTGTTTATCATTTATTTCTGTGATAATTGAGATAGCAGTTTTTGTCTCAACAACTTCTTTAATTGGCTCAGAAAAATAAATATGAACGCTTTTGTAGGTTTCTGACTTTTCTTTAAACTCTATAAATTTATTTTCATCGGCTTCAAATTCATCAATTTTAGATTTTATTGATTGCACAAAATCCTCTTGTTTAGAATATTTTTTGTTGAGTTTATCCAACTCAATTTTATGCTCATTAATTATTGAAGTTTGCTTTTTTTCTAAACTCGCTTTATCAACTTTTAATTGAGGCACTTTATCGAAGAGTTCTCTTTTGTCTTTGTTGTATTCTATAACAATTGTTTCGTTATTTTTTATATAATCTAAGTCCTTTTCTAAATCATTTAATCTATCGTTTATAATACTGAGTCTTTTCGTGTCAGCACCTTTATTACCTAATTCTGAGGTTTGTCCTTCTTTTAGCTCTTGAATCCGTTTATCTGATACTTCTTTACCATAGGAAATAGAAGTGTTTATTTCGTAAATCTTATTGTTTTTGTTTTCTTCTAAAGATTTAATTTCAGAGTCTCGTTCATTTTCTTTTAAGCTTGTTTTACGCTTTATTCCTTTCTTAATAACTTCTAAGTTGTTTCCAGCTTTTAATTTCTTTGACGCAATCTCGTCTAATTCATTTTCTAGTTTTTGTAAAACAGCTTCTTTTTCCAATTTAGCTTTTGAAACCCATTCATTTAAATCAATCTTATTTTTCTTTAATTTTTCTTCGTTTTGAGATATTGTGTATTTATTTTCTGCAATAACTTCTTTAAGACTATTTAGTTTTTTCTTAAATTTTGTTTTTAGTTTTTGTAAACTATCGTCTTTATTCGCATTAAGTTGCTGAATAGTATTTTGAATTTCAACAATCTCACTTTTATATTCCTCTATTTCTTGATTGTATTCTTCGACAGTTTTAATACTATTTTTTAAAGTGTTTAAGTTTAACTCTATGCCAAATAGGGTAGTGGAAGCAATATCAATTAGTTTAGGATTTAGTTCTGTGTTGAATAATACATTGTCTTCATCAATTACTTTTCCTATTGTATTTTGCCAATTGAAAACATTGTCGTTTAGCCAACCATAGAGGGAAGATTTACTTTGTTGAATTTTGTTTTCAATTTTCTCAATTTTTAAAACTAGCTTTTGATTTTTTTCTTTTTCTTTTTCAACGGATGTATTACTAATCCTTTCAACTTCTTTTGTCTCTAATTCCCATTCTTTACGAATTGTAGCTGTTTGATTTGTTGAATTTAGAATGATGCTTTTCGAACTTGAAATTTTGTCGTCAAGTATTTTTTTATTGTCTTTATAGGTATCAATTTCTGAAGAGAAAAATGTTTTATGTTTTAATTCTGATTTCTTCCTTTTTAAGTTGTTTTCGCTTTCATTTATTCTGTCCAACTCATTATAACCTTTCTCTACTTCATCCTTGTTTTCTTCTTTAATTTGATTTATCAACTTTTGGTAGGTATCAAATATTAAAGTTTTACTCTCTCCATAATCACTCCTTATTTGGTTAATTTCTGCGTTTTGTGTATTGACAAACTCCTGTTGTTGATTTTGAATTTGCGAAATGAGAGCTTGGAATTTTTGACTAATTTCTGCGAATTTAGAGGTTAGTAGATTTTTTTCGTCTCCTAAAGTCTTTTGCTCAATAATTAAAGAATCTTTCTTTGCAACTTTTGAAATTATTTGATTGATGTTTTGATTGTCATAATCAAGCTTTTTTTCTTTCGATTTTAATAATACTTTTTTGAGATAATCAATATCCGAAATTAATTTTTGTTCCCTTTTTAAATGAAGCTCCTTTAAGTTTTCTTTACTTTTATATAAGGCATTTAACTCATTATTTTCTTTCTTGAAACTAGAAGATAAAAGTGGCTTTTCATTTTCTATGTAATTTATTCTAGATGCTAGCTCATATGCTAGTTGTTTCTTTTCCCTTTTAAGAAAATTGAAAACTCTGAATCTGTCAATAATCTTGTCGGCTTGTTTTCTAACTACAATTTGCCCTTTTCGATTTTCTTTAAACCATATTTTAATATCATTAATTTGAGTTTCAAAATCACGTAAATGATTCTTAGAATAGTTCTCAATATCTATAACGAATTCCTCCTCATTTAGAGAATTTATGATGGTGTCTTTAATAAACTTTGCTTCTAAGTTAGTATTGAGAAGTACATTTTGAATAGTTCTTGGTATATTTTGATATTGCTTGCTTTCTATTAAAGCGTACTTTTTAAGTTCAGACTTTAAGCCATTGTTATCTCCATAAATTATTCTTCGAAAGTCTTCATAACTCTTTATTAAATTGGTGTAATAAATCTCTTTGCCAAAAGCATTTCTGATTTTATCCCAACTTTCAAAAGCTCTATTATCTTTATCAATAAATAATTCTCTCTTATATTCAGAATTAAAAAACCTGAACCCAACTTTTCCATTTACTTTGTAAGCTAAAACACAAAAAGGAATGTTGTCTTTTATGATTTCGTAAATAATATATGAGTTCTGATATTCAAAATAATAATCATCAAATCCCTTTTTCTCTTTAGGTATCCCAAGCTTAGTTTTATTCGCATTGTAAAAAAACAAGATAGCACGAAGTAAGGTGCTTTTCCCCACACCTTGCGTTCCAATTAAATGAACATTTCCGTCTAATTCAATTTCTGCGTATTTTACAGATGCACTATTTATAAAAACTATTTTATTCAGGTATCTCATTTTCTATTTCTTCTGGAATATTAATAGCTGTTATAATGTCTTTCAAATAATTTAATGAGGTTAGTACTTTGTAAGTTTCTGAAATCTCATTTTCCAATGTTATAAAATTATCTTTCTCAAGTTTTTCAATTATTTTTTTTATTCTATCTGAGTAGCTTTTTTTGTCAACACCTATTTTTTTAAATTTTTCTAGTTTGGTTTTTAAATCCGCATTGTTTTTTAGTTGATTTACAATGTCTGATGGTGAAAATCTAAAACCTACATCAAAAGAAGAATCAAAAGTTTTAAAAAAATCTAATATGTCAATCCAATTAAACGCTTTTTCTAGTTTTCTATCTAAGTCCGCATTTTTTTCTATGCGACTGAAATAGAAATATTCATTGCCTTTCTCTAAAATGTAATTGATTTGATAAAAATATTCGTATAAATCTTCAAAAGTTTCGTCATCTTCTAAAACCTTATAGAGTTTTTGAATTTCATTATCAGGACTGTTTGAGCAGATGAATTGTCCTTTACGAAGCACGTCAAATATTTCTGAAGTATATTTTGTATTCATTAAAATTTATTTTGAAAATACCATAGCATATTCAATACCATTGGTTATTTGGAAATTGTCTTTTATTATTAATTCTTGCTCATATTGTGAAATGATTTGACAAAATATTGTTACTCGCTCATTAAAATCTACATCTTTTAAAAAATCATAATTTAAAATAAAATTGAATAAATTATCACTTGTAGCAACAAAACGATTTCGTACTTCTTCTAGATTTATCATTACTTCTTCTTCAATATTATTTTCAAGATATTCATTAGAAATACCATCTGCTATTTCTGGTTTGAAGAGTAATCTATCTTTATGATGTTTAGCAATTCTCTTAATTGCTTCAGAAGCTTTCTCACTTTCTCTAAGAAAATCAATAGATAAATTTAAAGACTGATTTGTTCTTGCTTCAAAAATCACTTGATTTTTGTTTGATACTATTTGTCTAATGTCAGTTTCCGCTTCAATAGTAAAATTTTCTTTTAAATATTTTAGTTTTCGTAATTTTTCTAAGAACTTCCCTTGCTGTTTTATTTGATTAAGATAATCAATTATCTGTTTTTCTATTTCAATCAGGTTGTGCGAGCATTCTCCAAGTTGATGTTTTAATTCAATAATAATTCTCCTCAATTCTTCATCTAAGGCTCTATTAAAAAAAGTTATTTCTTCTTCGTTAATTAGAACCAAAGTTTGCTGCATTAGATTGGTTACTATTGTTCTTTTTTCATCAAGGTTTTCTAACTTTAATTGCTTGTTCTTGTAATTGGATTCGTTTTTAAAGGTGTTTTCAATGCTTCGTCTTAAATCCACCACACTTCTAAGTGTGATATTTCCCATTTTTCGAAACGTTTTTTTTATAAATCGTAGATAACTATATTTTCTGTTTTCATTATTCTCGTTTAAGAAGTAATCTATGTTTTCTTTGATATTTTTAATATTTTCATCAATATATGACAAATTGATTTCCTCATTTACATCTAAAACTTGCTCAAAGAATTCTAAAAAATTATCATCAAGTTCTAAGATTCCTCTATTTTCCCTTATTACCGACCTTTGTATTAAAAAATCAATTCGATTTTCATCATAGTCAACTAATTCTATTGCATCACTTAATTTATAATCAAAAGATTTTCTTTTGCTAAACATTTCGGAAATTAGCTTTGACTCTCTATTCAGAGCGAAAACCAATTCCTTTATGTCGTTGAAAGTATTCATCTTTTTGTTTTGTTCGTTGGCAAATAAATCAGCTCTTTTATTTTCAACCTTTGCATTGAGCGTTTGTGAAAAATAAACATCCTGTTCGCGTTGGCTTTTCAGCTCGTGAGTAACGATCATAGTTAAAGCAAATAGCGTGGGTTAGGGACGCTAACTTGTCGGCTATGCTGTTTGTTACTTGATCTCCAAAATATCACTTTTTTCTGGAATACCCACTATTTGTTAGTCAACCGATGTGGTGCAAAATATTTATAAATTTCTCATTAATTTTTTAAAGCAATAATCAGATTCAAATATTTTACTAATTGATTTAATTAATTCCCTAGCTTGAGTTTTATCATTAATCGGAATATAAACTTGATTAACTACGTTCCAATTATGAGTGAAGTTCAATTCAACAATTAGATTTGCTTTATTCCACTCAAAGTTTTCAGATGAACTTATACTCTCATATTCATTATTTCCCATATTGAGATATAACTTATCTAATAGTTTTTTCCATGTAAGAATTTCAATAATTTTTGAGTTTTTAATTGAATCTGTTTTGATGTCTCCACATTGTTCCATTGTCAAATCCTCAACTTCCCATTCGTCTGTGAAAATTCCAATCGAAAAATCATTATTCGGAATAATTAAGTTCGTGCATAAAATCGGTGAGGAATTTTTAATCTCAGAAAGTGTTTTCTCGTATGTAATTTCATTTTGAGAAAATGAATACGAAAAGATGAAAAAGAATATTATGTTAATTGTAATCTTCATTTTTATATGTTCACAAAGTGTTATATAAAGTTAAAAGTAACGAAATATTGATGTTCTCTAGGGGGAAAATGCATATTTTCATAGAGTCATGGTCTCAAAATATTAGGAATTTGAAGTGGAGAACACTTTCCAAAATAAACCGGGGAGTTATTCTTTTATGTTGCTCAAGGAATTTACATGCCAAACGATCTTAATAAATTGAACTGAAATACAAATGGGTGTGAAAGTCATTTAGCGGGGAAGGAGTGGGAAATTAACCCTTAATAAAACCAAAAAAACCTGTCAATCAAATGTTTTATAGGGCTTAAGTACTCATGCGTGTTACCGGAAAACAAATATGTCCGGTTTTCGGCAAATAAGGATGTACTAAAAATGGAAAATAAGGATGTATGATTTTGAGTCCAATTTAGGTTAATTTTCTTTAATAGCAAAAATGGTTTTCCTG
>Ga0307487_1002385_pt1 | contig 12071 bp, 8 predicted proteins | sample CBIW12metaG_FD_203665 | JGI IMG/M metagenome (GOLD analysis project Ga0307487, IMG submission 203665) | Sea-ice brine microbial communities from Beaufort Sea near Barrow, Alaska, United States - CBIW 1.2 | ecosystem: Environmental > Aquatic > Marine > Coastal | place: USA: Alaska | collected... | reverse complement strand
GAATATCGCATGTGGAAAGAGGAGATTTTCTTGGAAATGCAGAAAGCTTAGCTTGGTCAGATCTGCCTGGTTCTCCTGTAAAGTTGCACAAAGAAGATATTCCAAATACTGGAGAGCCATTTTATGAGGTAGCTCAACGGGTACCGGGACTTAAAGCTCCGGCAGTTTGGTTGCCTCACGGAATTCTGGGAATCTCTACTTCAGGATTTCTCAATGATGATACCAAAGGTGGTTTTGGTCCTTTTGCAAATCAGGTATTTGTAGGAGATCAGGGTCAAAGTAAAATCATGAGAGTGGATTTTGAGAAAGTAAATGACGTCTATCAAGGGGTTGTTTTCCCATTTAGAGAGGGTTTTTCTTCTGGGATATTAAGGATGGTTTGGGGCAATGATGACGCGATGTATGTCGGAATGACGAGCCGAGGATGGTCATCTACAGGGGTGGAATTGTTTAGCCTACAGAGATTGGTATGGAATGGAAGATTGCCTTTTGAAATGAAAACCATCAAAGCAAAGCCAGATGGATTTGAGATTGAATTTACTGAACCTGTGAACAAAGAATTGGCGGCGGATCCCAACAATTACAACGTCACTGGTTTCACTTACAAATACCAGGCGATTTACGGGAGCCCTGTTATCAATAATAAAGTAAATCCCATCCAGGGAATTGTAGTCTCTGAAGATGGAATGAAAGCCAGGCTGGTCGTAGATAGCCTTCGATTAGGCTATATTCATGAAATCACAGCTGAAGGAGTAAAGTCTACCAAGGGAAAACCGCTCCTTCATAACGTAGGTTATTATACGTTGAATAATCTTCCCTTAGGTGATAAAGTGGATGTGTCTCAGTTCAGCCCTCGCCATGATCATGAAACAATGATGAAGTCTCAGGCGGATAGTCTTGCACTAGCCAAACAAAAAGCTGAGGCAGCATCGTTAGCTACTCAGAAAAAATTAGCTACCGATGAACAAACCCCGGTCAAACTGGCTAAGAGACAAACAACTATGCCGGCAAGTTGGAATGGAAAAGTTGATTTTACGCTAAACATAGGTACTAAGCCAGGCTTGAAATATGATCCGATGCAACTTGAAGTTAAGGCTGGGAGTAAGGTGAAAGTGGTATTTAATAATGTGGATGATATGCTTCACAATTTTGTGGTAGTAATGCCAGGGACCGCAATTGAAGTGGGAGAACTGGCGATGAAGCTAGGATTGGAAGGTCAACAAAAAAATTACATTCCAAACAGTAAAAATGTTATTGCACATACCATTCTTTTGCAGCCAAGTACTTCAGATACGATTTACTTTATCGCTCCTACAGAGCCAGGTGAATATACCTACGTATGTACTGTTCCAGGGCATTTCTATACGATGCAAGGAACCCTGAAAGTAGTAAAGTAATCCAGTAACCAGTTATAAATAAGCATGCCAATGATTGGAGAATAATTTCCAATCATTGGCATTTTTACCTTTTAAGACTATGGAAAAGATATAGCTCCCACCTAGCGCATCAATCGCTAAAGCAAAAGCTCTTAGTTACAATCCGCACACAAGCGAATTCATCTACTATGACAAAGTTGCTGAAGGAGAGCAGAAAATATATTCTTTAACTAATTTGGATGAGTATTCCCGGATCAAATTGTCCAGGAAGAGATATCAATCTTCTGAAGAAAATACTCTTCTATCCACCCTGAATGATCAAACATATTCCAAGGAAGAAATCAGCAAAGAGATCGAACAAGGATCTTCTGTTGGTGAAAATTTCGTGTCTTTAGACCTTAACTACCAGGATTATTATTTGAGTACTTTTCCTGAAGAGGTCTTTTGGAAAGAAAAGTAGTAGAAATTTCCAAAATATTGATTTAAAGCTATTCTTTTGTGCTTCTAAAAAGGGGTTGAATTTTTTATTTCTGTGTTAAGCGATGACTCGTACTAATAATCTATCACATACTTTTTCACTTAATGTTTCTGTGTTGTGGCTGTTGTAGTTCACTACCATGCTTTGATCGTAATTTTCTATTGAAATAATTTCCAACTCAGTTCCAAGACTCAAATCTCGGCTGTTGAGAAATTCTAGAAATTCAGTAGAGGAGTTTGTTAAGGCAGCAAGTAAGATATGTTGGCCAACTTTGCACTTTGACAAGGTGAGGTAATGAACCTCTTGCATGCGACCTAGTTTATCCGGAATTGGCGAGCCATGAGGATCTTTGGTAGGAAAGCCCATCATTTCATCCATTCGTTCAAAAAACTTAGGAGCATGAATATGCTCTACCTGCTCTGCAATCTCATGAACTTCTTCCCAGCCAAAACCCATTTTATTCACTAAATACATTTCTGTCAATCTATGCTTACGAATAATTAAGGCAGCTTCCTTTTTTCCCGAAGGGGTAAGAGTTACAGGCTTATATTTTTCATAAATCAGCCAGCCATTCTTTTGAAGCGTTTTCACCATACTGTTTACAGTTGGCATACTCACTGCCATTTGTGAAGCAAGCTCAGATATATTGACCTCGCCAGTTTCGTTGGCCAGATTAAAAAGTGATTTTAAATAATTCTCTTCTGTTTGAGATGCCATGAGTTTTGGATTAGTTTCCAAATATGTTGAAAATTATTCATAAACAATTTTATTAGACTGATCGAAGTAATAAAATTTGACGTATCTAATAAATTGAAAATAATATTATGCGGTATGGATACTTACTGATCATTGGTTTTCTTTTACTGTCGACTAATGCTTTTGATTAGGATGCACAAACAAAAGACAAAAGATTATTTCGGGCGGAATCTTTATAACTATCAAGAAAAATGTCAAAGGTGTTTCAGTTTTCCAGTTGATAAAAAGGTCAAATATTGCAACCGGAAATAGCTCAACCTTTCAAAATTACCTTTTAAGATTAATTGATTTATAGAAGATCATGTTGCATTGAATGTAACTAGTAGAATTGTCTATGAATAGTGAAGACTTTATATGGTTGGATTGAGAATGCGGGTTTGGTAAAGAAAATCTACTCAGATAATGGTGTGTTATAGGTTTGGATGAAAAAGCGGTTTAACATTCTTCACCAACTGTAAACTTCCAGATTTTGAATACTATTCTACATCACTTTATAGGGTAGAATTTGTACGGATCGGTCGTTTCCTCCATAGATTGAGATGATTTATCGAAGTAGGGTTTTTACGATTTCAAAGTGGATTAGTACTGCTATAAGTACAGTTTGAAACATTCTCCTTAAAGGGTTAGTAATAATCAAGTTTCCAATCCTGTCCTCTATTAATCTCTCTAACCTAAATTTATAAAACTACATTTTCATTCAGTTGACTCTACTCCTATAACTGCTGTTTAGAGAAAATATCCCATCCAAATTGATCCTAATGGCACTATTTTCTAATGGAAATACTTTTTCGGAGCGGACTCTTTAGTTTAAAGATTGAAAAATTGTGAACTCTAAATTTCTCAGGAGCTTACCTTTTATAGTGATTGGGGTATCTTAAATCTTCTCGACTACTGAACCGCATTTTAGCATTTTATCTCCGTAATATGGGTTTGTGATTTCTTGTGAAAGGCTCAGCCAATTTGCCCCCTTAGAGCCATTTGCCATTGGACAATGTTGAATATATAAGGTTTCAAAACTCAGCTGATTATTTTTTAATAATGCGATCATTTGTTCAGAAAGGATATTGAAAGATTTTCGCTGAATTTTAAGATCAGTAGTTTCTGCTATTTTTCGAACTTCTTCTTTGAGTGAGTTGTACTTTTGGTCAGTCAAAAGTATCTCCAATTCCTTCGCTTGTATACTTGCCTTTTTGCCGTCGGTTTTGACCAGAGCATCTTTTAATTGTAAATATGAATTGATTATTTCTGTACTTGAATCATCCTCAAAAGCAATTGGGGTAACGGATGATTTTGGTGTACCCTCCAAAATCCGAGTAGTTTGCTGACCTTCGGATAGATTTTTATTCTCTATTGCTTTGCTTGAGCAAACTATAGATAGACTAGCTAATAAAGAAAGTGTAAGGGGGATTCTTGGATGTTTCATTTTCGTAAGTATTTATTTTTTTAGTTTAGTGATTTTCTTTCTTGTCATGAAGAACAGCGTAAATCCTGATCCTACAGCTACTAATCCAGCTAGGGAAAATACGCGAAGCAGTAAGTTGTTGAAATTGTCTCTTCCTGCATAATCCATGGTGTGAAACATCCAGAGGAAGTCAAACCAGCGCCAAGCTCGGTGTCTGACTTTGGTGAATTGACCACTCTTGGCATCCACATAGGCTACTAGATTTTCAGGATGGTCAAAGTGCACCGCCCAAACCGGAAGTGCAGTTCCCCTGTATTCATGATGAGGTCCAGTTTCCGTGAGGTGCTCCATTTCGCTGATTTGGAGATCTTCTTTGATATAGATTTGAGCGATTTCTCTGGCTTCATTTTCAGAAATATTTGGATGAAGCGCTCCCGATTTAGCATCGAATAATTTGCTTTCATTCACCCAATAGTAAGGTTTGTGATTGACAAACCTAAGCTCGAGCGTAGCTATCATCAAGGTAGAATCAAGCTGCTTTATATCGATCAGGTCGTTGGCATTTTCATGCATCATATGATCTGTTCTGAAATGATCGCCATGGATTTCATCAATATCTGTCCAGCTAAAGTAGAGTCCAGAGATAGTCCAGAATATGAATTGAATCCCAATGAATACGCCTAAGAGCCGATGAATCCTCCGAGCGTAGTATTGATTATTTTTACGCATATATTTTTTTATGATTATCCGCTACTTTGCCAGTAACCGTAGTTTCTTTGATTGACTGGCTAGAAGACCGATGACGGAAGACCGAAGTGGCGTCAATTGCTGAGTTTTCCAAATTTTTCAATGCTTTTGACTCGCTACTGGCAGAAAAGCGGATATACATATAATTTTTATACAAATTCCATCTTTATGGTATCGTATTAGTTACCTCTCCGCAGGTAAGCATGGCTTCACCAAAGTATGGATTCACTATTTTTTCCTCCAAACTCAGCCAATCAGCACCTCTGTTGCTATCTGCCATAGGACAGTGTTGTACATATATTTTGGTTGACAACGGTTTGAAATTCTCTGCTAAACCAAGCATTTCATCTGAGATAGAACCAAATGATTTCCGAATTTCCCCTAACTCGTTTTGGGACTTGATTTGAGTGAGTACAGCTTTGATTTTTGTCTCGTATTTCATCCATTCTACATGGGCATCGCCTTTGAATTCCGACATATTTACTTTTTCCAAGGAGGTAAGCATCGTGGCTGCACTTGATTTAGCGGTAGCCAAGTCATCTTTGGTTAAGGCATTTTTCAGTTTAAAATAGTCGTCAAAAATCTGTTTCAGCTCATTCTTAGCTTTGTTGGTTACCTCCACAGCTCCTGCAGAAGGTTGACTTGTGGTTTCCATTTTCAATCCGCCATGTGAATGTCCAGTCATTGCAGCTCCTCCGTCAGGAGACATCATGCTTGGTTTTCCCGCTAACTGAGCGGCAGCATCGATGCTAAACGTCCCATTTACCGCAATTTCTTCACCCGATTCCAGTCCCGAATTAATGACGTATTCTGAGCCTAAAGCTGCGCCAAGCGTAACTTCACGAAGTTTAAAACTCACAGCTTGATCTGTTTTGTTTTTCACATAAACAACAGATCGAGTTCCTGTCCACATGACGGCAGTTTTAGGCACTACGATGCTATTGTCTTTCGAGGTCCCTTTGCTTTCTACTTTTCCAGATACAAACATTTCAGGTTTGAATTTCAAATTGGAATTGCTGACTTCCAACCTAGCTTTCGCCACTCTGGTCTGAGGGTTAATCATTGGATCGATGAAGCTAAGTTTGCCTGTAAATATCTCTCCAGGAAGTGACTGTACAGTGAACTCAATGAGATCTCCTTTCTTGATCCATTGCAGTTCTGATTCATAAACATCAAATAATACCCATACTTTGCTGAGATCAGCAATCTGATAGATAGGTTCGCCACGGTTTACATAGTCACCCAGATTCACCTTTTTCTCAGTTACATAACCGGAGACATTGGCTAAAAGGGGTGATTTTTCAGTCACTTTTCCTGTTGCAAGAATTTGATCAATCTGAGCATCGGTCATCTTCCAGTTTTTGAGTTTTTCTTTTGCAGCGTTGAAAAGTGCAGGCTGACTGTCTTTGATCTTCTGTGCTTGAAAAAGCTCTTCTTGAGCGGTAGCCAATTCAGGGGAGTAGATTTGTCCCAAAAGCTGACCTTTTTTTACATATTCACCAGTATAGTTGACAGATAAGTTCTCGATTCTTCCCGGAATATGCGCTGACTGGGTATAATTCTGACGTTCATCTGCCTGGACTTTACCATTCAGCCGGATGGACTTTGAAGCATCAGTATTTCCGACTATCATTGATTGCACTCCAGCCAACTGCATCGCAGTAGAAGACATAGTCAAGGCCATTGGATCAGCATCGGAGTTGTTATTAGTCAATGGTATCAGATTCATTCCGCATATAGGACAGTCACCGGGTTCGTTCTGGCGAATCTGAGGATGCATGGAGCAGGTGTAAGTAATCGGGATTCCAGCGATAGACTCAACGTGCTCATGTTCATCCGCTTCCATTTTTGGACGTGAGGAAGGCTTTATAAACCAACCGAAAGTAAGCCCAACCGCCAATGTGATAACTATCAGTAAGAATTTGTTATTAAGTATATTTTTCATGTTGATTTAATCTGTCTTTTTAATAGCTGGGCATTTAATGCTACGATTACTGTACTTAGACTCATTAGAGCTGCACCAATGGCTGGGCTAAGAATAATTCCGGCTCCTGCCAACACGCCGGCTGCCAGCGGAACGGCCACTATATTATAGCCTGCTGCCCACCAGATATTCTGCATCATTTTCTTGTATGTTGCTGCTCCAAAAAGAATCAAATTGGCTATATCTTTTGGATTACTATTCACCAAAATGATATCGGCTGTTTCTGCAGCAACGTCGGTTCCTGATCCTACAGCAATTCCGACATCTGCCTGAGCCAAGGCTGGGGCATCATTTACACCATCTCCGGTCATCGCCACGAATTCACCCTTTGCCTGTAGATCTTTGATTATCTTCTGCTTGTCTTCAGGCATTACTTCAGCATAATAGCCGTCTAGCCCAAGCGTATCACTTACCGCTTTAGCGACTATTTCATTGTCACCAGTAGCCATAAAGATTTTAATCCCCTGTTTTTTGAGCGTGTCTATGGCCTCCTTGGATTCTTCTCGGATCTCATCAGCCAAAGCGATGAAACCGATTAGTTTATCGTCAGAAAGGACAAATACCACGGTCTCATCTTCTGTTTTGAAAGCACCTTCCGGTTGTTCTACACCTTTTTGCTTTAACCCACCCGGACTCAAAATGCTAATTTGCTTACCATTAAGTTTAGCTTGTATGCCCATTCCAGTGATGTTCTGGAAGTTTTCCGGCTCACCTAGTTTAAGATCTAACTCTTTGGATTTTCTCACTATACCCGCTGCAATAGGATGCTCGGAACTGCTCTCCAGAGCGGCTGCTACCGCAAGTAGCTCATTGTCATCTATTTCTGCATCTACACTTTGGAATCGAGTCACTCCAAATTCCCCCTTGGTCAAGGTTCCTGTCTTATCAAATATGATGGTGGTTAGTTTTCGTGAGTTCTCGAAAGCCGTTCTGTTGCGAATTAACAATCCATGCTTGGCCGAAACCGAGGTGGAAATTGCGACTACTAGTGGTACTGCCAACCCGAGTGCGTGAGGACAGGAGATGATCATGACCGTAACCATCCGCTCTAAGGCATAATTGAAATCTTTGCCTAAACTTAACCAAACTACCAAAGTGATGATTCCTGCAGATAGAGCGATGTAAAACAACCAGCCCGCTGCTTTATTAGCTAAATCCTGAGTTTTAGACTTGGTTTTCTGTGCCTCGGTCACTAATCCGATTACTTTGGACAAATAGGAATCTTCCCCTGTATGCTTGACTTTGATCTTTAGGGCTCCATTGTCATTCACCGAACCACCAATTACCTCATCCTCTTTTTGTTTGGATACTGGCTTAGATTCACCGGTAAGCATGGACTCATTTACATGACTACTTCCTTCTATAACTTGTCCATCAGCAGGGATTTTCTCGCCCGGTCTTACCAGAATAGTGTCTCCTGATTTTAATTCTGCTATTGGAACATCTTCAGACTCTCCATTTTCCTTAATTCTCCTAGCCTCTGAAGGCATCATCTTTGCCAATTCCTGTAAGGCATTAGATGCACCCATTACGGATTTCATTTCTATCCAGTGCCCCAGCAGCATAATGTCTATCAAACTGACGAGTTCCCAGAAAAATATTTTTCCTCCTAAGCCAAATACCACTGCGGAGCTATAGAAGTAAGCTACCGAAATAGCCAAGGCAATCAAGGTCATCATTCCTGGTTTCTTGTTCTTCAGTTCATCCACCATGCCTTTCAAGAAAGGCCAGCCACCGTAAAAGAACACCAGGGAGGAAAGTGCAAACTGCAGGTAACGATCACCTTCGAACCTGAACTCATACCCAACCATGCTTTGGATCATCGGCGCCAAAACTACTATCGGCAAGGTGATCACCAGAGAAACCCAAAATCGCTTTTTAAAATCCTCGATCATGTGCATATGATGCATGCTGTGGTCATGGCCTTGCATCCCTTTCATATCATGCTTCCCCTTTTGCTGAGAATCATGCTGCTGCTGACTGTGCTCTGAATGGTCCATAATGTATGTGTTTAACTTTTTTGCTAATTAATTTTAGAATCGGACCGTCAAGCCACCACCAGCGCCAAAGCGATTGTCATAGCTGCCCATCACTGAGAAGTTTCTCGAGAAAATATAGCTGGCACCCGCAGACCATGTTGTTTCACCCTTGTACTTAGAGGTTTCACCTGTTTCTGGAATTGTATTAGTCCACCCAAAATCCAGTTGGTACTCATAGTTTCCGAAGATGGTGGTACGTGGAAAAATCATTATTTCTCGATTGATTCTAAACTCTGGCCGGAGTTTGCTATCTAGTCTCACATCCAGATTGAATAGGTAGGGAGTGAGGAACCGAATTCCGACAACTGCAGTGGTGTTGATTTCATCCAGACTTTCGGCGATTTTGTTTTCCATATTTACTCCGGCAAAAACTCTGAAATAATCATATAGGTATCGCTCGTAGCTTACTTCTGCCTCAAAATTCTGATTGTATCCATATTCCACATTCAGATTAACCTGATTGCGAATATTGGAAGACATCAGATTGAGCCCTACCATTTGAGAGGATAGTTGTGCGGCACCCCAATTATATAGTCCATCAGTTTCTTTGAGTAGCTTTTTCAATGGATAGCGGTTCAATCTTGGATCTCTAGGTGTGTCATAGGAGAAAACTCTAGCCATCCCACTGGTTAAATGATAAAGGACGTGGCAGTGGAAAAACCAATCTCCTTCTTCTGTTCCTTCAAATTCGATGGTGATTTTCTGCATGGGCGGAACATTCACGGTATGCTTTAGTGGTGAATATTCTCCTTTATCATTGATTACTCTAAAGAAATGCCCATGCAGGTGCATAGGGTGATGCATCATCGTCAGGTTATTTAAGGTGATCCGGGTTACTTTTCCACTTTCGATCTTGATCTTATCCGCTTCAGCCAGCGGCACGCCATTCATACTCCAGATGTATCGCCACATATTCCCTGTAAGGTTCAAGAGTACTTCATTTACAGGTTCATCGGCCGGAAAGCTGGTTTTTTCAGGTGATTTGAGGAAATCGTAGGTGTATTCGGCAAACATATCCATGCCGGGCATGTTGTCCATAGATGCTCCCATGTCCATTTTACCGTTCATTTCCATGGGATTTTTCATAGGCTGATTATGGTTCATTTTGGAATGATCCATTCCTTCCATAGTTGCATTACTTAATGTATCACCGGTGCTTTTCTCGGCCATATTCATCTTTGAAGGATCCATTTTCATATCAGACTTTTCTATTTTGGAATGATCCATTTTCATTCCCTCCATTTCATCATTCATCTGCATTCCCCACTTGTCCATCATCTTTTTTGGCTCTTCTTCAGAAGGTTTAAACTTCATGGCGGGAGCTCCCATTTTCATGTCCATATTTGCCATTTTCATCATCATGCTGATTTTGTCAGGACGGGGAACATCCGGAGCATTCAGGATATCTCCATTACCTAAAAATGCGGAAGTTTGTCCTGATCCATCTTGGACGGTGGCTCTGATTTCTATTTTGCCATTCGCTGGAATGGTGACTATAAAATCATAAGTTTCGGCGATGGCGATAAAGGTTTTGTTGTGTAAGACGGGCTCCACATCCAGACCGTCTGCAGAGACTAGTAAGGGGTCATTTCCACCGAACGTCAACCAGAACTGTGAAGAAGCAGCGCCATTGATGAAGCGGACACGTACCTTTTCCTCAGGAATAAAATCAGGATATTCGGTAGTTACTTGACCGTTGTTCAGAAACGCATTGTAATAGATGTCAGCGATGTCAGCACTTTCCATCCGCTGCTTCCAGAAGTTCAGTTGAGCACCAAATCCTCCGCGGCCTATTACTTGGTTCAGAGGCGTTGCGGTACCCTTTTTAATGTTGTACCACTCATTACCTCGCTTGAGATTACGCAGAACATTGTGAGGCTTCTGATTCGTCCAGTCAGAAAGTAGGATGACTAATTCTGAATCGTACTCCAACGTTTTTTCTTTGGGTAAGATTACAATAGAACCATATACGCCACTTTGCTCTTGCAGCATGGTATGCGAATGATACCAATAGGTGCCGGATTGCTTTAGTGGAAACTCATATTTGAAGGTTTCACCCGGTTGAATTGGAGGAGTGGTGAGGTAGGGCACTCCGTCGTAGAAATTTGGAAGAAGTATTCCATGCCAGTGAACTGACGTTTCCACATCCATTTCATTTTTGACATAAATGACCGCGTAGTCGCCTTCCTGAAAGGTAAGCGTCGGCCCTGGAATACCATCATTTACAGTCATAGCAGGAACAGCTTTTCCTGCCTTAGATACCCTATCATTTTTGATAGTTAATGTATAAGTGGCTGTGTCTGCAGGAATCTGATCTGCTTTTGCAAAACTAGTGCTGCCGCATATCCAGAGAAGCAGGACAACTGAGCCAATAAGATGTTTTAGTGTCATGATGGTTTATTTTTGTGATTCTAGTGTCTTTATCATCTCCTGCATCTGAGAGATTCCCCACATGAAGAGCATCATGGATATTGCCATGGGTGCGACCATCAAAATGGTCATGTAGGTTCTAGTGGTACTGAGCATCACATGCTCAAATAAGTCTGCGTTTAAAAACATGACTGCGTACATAATGACAAAGGAAACGGCCATCATTGCTGCGAATTTTACATAGCTCTTTCTTTTCATTGTCAGTAGGTTTTAGCGATTACATAATTGATTTGAGCCAAGGAAGTCTGGAAGGCTACGATGGCTTTTAGTTTCATTTTTTGGAATTCCAGCAGTTGTTGCTGCACTCGTAATACCTCTTCGAAGTCCTTTCCTGAATTGCTATAAGAATTGTAAAGAAGTTCTAAGGTTTGCTCAGTAGTTATCACTTGCCCGGAATAAAGTGAGATCAGATTCTCCTGAATTATTATATCGGAAGAATAACGGTAATAAGAACCATAAAGCTTGTTGTTAAGCTCTGACTTTTCGAGTTTATAAGACTCCTGCATGAGTTCAGCCTCTTTCTGAGCTCCCTTATATTTCCCCCGGAAAATAGGGAGAGTCATGGTGATCATGGGCATCAAGACGTTCTTCCCATTGTCAGCAATGACCATATCTTTTCTTTCTCCGACCAAGACATAATCTACTCCAGCTCCCAGCTTCGGCATGCCTTGTTTTTGGGCAACCAGGACACTGGCTTCACTGGCTTGGATTTTCAGATCCATGCTTTCCAGTAATGGATTGGTTTGGATAGAATCAGGTAAAATCATCCGATCAGCAGCCATTATTTCCAGCTTTTCTGAGATCTCAACCGGGGAATCATGAGGTCTGGAAAGGAGGGAGTTGAACCACGAATTGCTTC
>Ga0307487_1002381_pt1 | contig 12085 bp, 9 predicted proteins | sample CBIW12metaG_FD_203665 | JGI IMG/M metagenome (GOLD analysis project Ga0307487, IMG submission 203665) | Sea-ice brine microbial communities from Beaufort Sea near Barrow, Alaska, United States - CBIW 1.2 | ecosystem: Environmental > Aquatic > Marine > Coastal | place: USA: Alaska | collected... | reverse complement strand
TTGTACATGTATTGAGTGTATAGGGGGTCTTGTTGGGCCATACCTTTTAAAGATAAAAGGACAACCCCTGTAAAGATTAAATATGTGATTATAGTGTTTTTCATTTCTTTCTAGTGTTTATCCTTTGGTTATCTACTTAAGTATAGTTTTCCTTGTTCAGAAGTTGTTGCTCCGTCATTGTAATTCAGGATATAGAAGTAAACTCCTACAGGCACTACACCGTCTCCTAATGTTCCTGATTGATTTGAAAATCCATCCCAATCTGGAGTTGAGGCATTTCCTTTAAAGACCATATTACCCCATCTGTTGTATACCTCTATGGTATAATTTGGATAATCAATGGCGATGTCTGGGATTTCAAATGTGTCGTTTTTGCCATCTCCGTTTGGAGAAAAACCTTCAGGGATCCCACAGAAATTAACTTCTACTCTAATTGCAAGTCTTTCTGAACTTTCACAGCCTGAAGTGGCATCTGTTGCAGTTGCAAAATATTGAACATCATTCTGAAGCGCAGTTGTAGATGCTATAGCTGTTCCTCCTGATAACGAGGAATAAATTTGGATACCGGAACCGTTTAAATTGTCCAGTAAATCCTGAAGAGTTGGATTGTCGCTTCTGCAGAATTCGTTGTCACCAGTTGGTAGTGTGGGTGCATTAGAATCGTTCATTGTTACGGTTACCATTGTCGATGGTGAACTACAAGTATTATCTCCTGTAGCAACAGCATAATATACGTCTCCATGCTCCAGAGGAGTTGTTGCCGTGGCAACAGTTGTTAAATCCTCATCTACATACCATACAATGTTATCACCTGAAGCTACCAAATCGGCTACTGTATTGTTATTGACTAAACAGAATGGTGGAGTTGCATCTACCGGGGCTTCAGAAACAGTATTCACAGTAATTAAGATTGTAGCTGAATCGGCTCCTGCAACGCAGGAAAGGTCTTCTCCTACAGTATAGATGATTGGAAAATCACCTTCACCTGAAGTGGATGGACTGAAAATTCCATCAGTTAAAACTTCACCGTTAAGTGTAAATGTACCTGTCATGGTTACACCATCTGCTAATTCGTCAAAGAGGTTTACATCTTCATCTGTAATACAAAATGGCAAAGGGAAATCAATACCTGCATTTGCAGCTTCACTCACCTTGAATTCAATTGTTATAACAGAAGTTGCAATATCGCATAATCCATTATCAACTGTATAGGTGTATTCGCCTGCAGCATCTACTGAAGGATCAAATATTGTAGAATTACTTGCAAAAGGCGGGTTAAATGTGCCCCCCATATCAGCAGGTCCAAATTCGCTGTCATCATTAATTAAAGGAATAATGTTAAATGCAATGTCATCTTTGCATACAGGAGGGATTGTTGTATTAATCCCTGCGCTAGGTTCATCTAATATTCTAACAATAACCCTGGTTCTGTTGTCACAAGTCCCAGTCGCATTTCCGGCATAGTATACATGATCTGCTAAAAGGGGTTGGTTTCGAGGGCTTGGGTCAGTTTCAACTTTTGAGTCATACCAGGTAGTTCCTAATGGAGTAAGATCTCTTACTCTTGGAGCTCTTTTTCCCGATGGTAAAGTTGAATCATCAATTAGTCTGCAAAAGGATTGTATAGTTTTTGCAACTATAGGGCAAGTGTCATCTATAATTATGCTTACAGTTACAATTGCTGTATCTGTACAGGTTCCGCTGCTTACGGTATAGGTGTAATTATCGCTGGTTCCTGTTGCGGGGTCAAAGCTGCCATCGGCATTTCCTGGAGACCAGGTTCCGTCGGTTGCAGGATTTCCACCTAATTCAGAGAATAGATTGAATGGGGGATCGTTTCGGGTTACTTCTATTGAGCCGTCTTGTCCTGCATCTGGACCCTGCACAACATTAATAGTATAAGTCGCAGTATCTGAACCTGCTACACAACCAGATTCTCCATCTACAGTATAAGTAATAAAATTGTCTCCTATTGTAGCGGAAGATGGATCAAACATCCCATTTTCAAGACCTTCAAACCTGCCATTTGGATTGGCACCGGCTCCTAATGAGTCAAATAAATTTTGAACGCCATCTGTAGAACAGAAAGGCAATCTTACAGGACCACCTGCATTTGCAGTGATTGAAGGAGTAACTTCTATTCTAATAGTTGCCGAATCTGTGCAGTCACCATTGGTAAGAGTATACCTTGATACAAGTGGACCTATCGGGTCCAGTGCGAAATCTGCTAATAAATCTGCAATACTTGGACTAAAAGTTCCTGATTGATCGATGTCTGCTGGAATTAGCTCACTAAAATATTGTACTGCAAGAGCTGGAGTGGCAATAAATTCCATAATTTGTGTCTGACATAAGGTTTCATCTATGGGCTTCCCTGCGAAAGGAATTTCCGCAAATTCCACGACTGTCCTTGTAACTAAACAGGAATTCTGATTCGCAGTAAAATAATCCTCCCCGTCAACTAATTCTGTTGAAGGAACCAAAAGAAGTGTGAAATTTGCATCAGCAAAAAACGGATTGCCATAAGGGGAAACCAAATCCTGAACTTGTGGGGTGGTTGTGGGGTCATTAGAGTCTACACAAAAAGGTGGTTGAACACTTGGAATAACAGTTGCTCCTTCCAGTGTAACAGTTACTTCAAATCTATCTATGCTTTCACAAGGTGGTAAATTAGAGTTATTTCTATTTGAAATTTGACTCGCGTAGTATGTTTCACCATGAATTAAAGGAGTAGAAGCGCTTAATTGTGGAAATGAAGTTGAAGTGCTATACCATCTGATGGCTTGAAAATCAGGGCTTGTGCCCTGTGCTTCCAATTGTGCCACAGTGGCTCCCGGGCAAAAAGGTTGAGAACTGTCCCCAATAGGAGCCAATGTTAAAATTGGATCATATTGCAATGCAAGACGGCTTGATGGACAATTAGTGTCAGGATTTCTCTGTCCTGCAAAATAACTATTTCCTTCAATTAATATAGTATTGGGATCAAGTGGAGATCCATGAATTTCATTGCTGTAAATTTCAACAGCATTACCGGTTACAGTACTAATTATGTCCTGAACTGTGCTGGTGACGTTTGAACTATACTCACAAGGAGCGAAGATGTTTCCAGCCATTCTGGTAGGAGCACCTATATCATCCACAATTACATTAACACTAACTCTGTTTGTACAATTTCCCGAATTATTTCCAGCATAATAAGTCCCGGTTTTTAAAAGTTCAGTTTCTGGTATCGCAGTGTTAGATGTTGCTGTACGGTGCCATCTCACGCCATCGTTATTGGCTTGTGCGTCTAGATCGGCTAGGGTGGATAAATAACAAAACGGCGGCGGGTTCGTGTTACTTACGGTGGGGCAATTTTCCTGCCCGAAGGAAGAAAAACTTGTGGTTAATAAAGCAAGGCCAAAAAGGAGCATAATTATTCCCTTTTTTCCTAAAGTAAAATTTTGCATAGGCTAGGTATTAGATTTGACATTTATAAATTCGTTTGAAATGGCCACTTAAGGCAACACAAATATTGCAATAATTTTTCTACATTACCACCTTTTTTAAGGTTTAATTTAACAATTAAACCCTTAAGGGTTAACCTTTTGTTAAATAGAATATAATCAAAGTTAATTGGATAGGAATTGGAGAGGAATTTAAAGATATATTCGCTTTATGAAAAAGATATTTTTCGTGTTCGCATTATTAGCGGGATTGGGATGTTTTTCCCAATCCTCCTTTAAAGAAATCCACGCTGCCATGGACCAGGGGAAACTGGAAATTGCTAAAAAATTGCTTCAAAATAGAATTTATGGGAATCCCGAAGATGCAGTTGCTACTGCTTACCTGGGAGACATTGCCGGTTTTGAGAAAGATTGGGATACCGCAATTTCTTTATATAAAAACCTGATCCAAAAATATCCGGAGAGCGTCGATTATAATTTTAAATACGGGGCAGTCCTGGGAATGAAAGCACTTAGTGTCTCTAAATTACAGGCGGTGATTTATGTCTCCGATATTAAAAAATATCTTGAAAAAACCTTAGAATTAAATCCGGAACATGTGGAAGCCAGAAGGGTTCTTGTTGAATTATATGTTAAACTGCCGGGAATTCTTGGAGGAAGTATTTCCAAGGCTAAAACCTATGCCGGTGAGCTAAAAAATCTTAACAAGGTTGATTTTTATCTCGCTCAGGCATTTATTGTGTTTGAAGATGAAGGTGTGGAAGAAGCAGCGCCACTTTTTAAAAAGGCAATTGAAGTTCACCTACAATTGCCAAGCCATGAAAAGCGAAATATATTAAATTACGAGCTCGGAAAAGTTGCGTCAGATGTTGATATTTACCCCCAGTATGGTTTAAAATTGTTAAATGAATATATAGCGAACTTTAACTATACAGATATTTATCCACTGGAACTGGCATACCTGTGTAAGGCTAAGATTCACGGAGGATTAAAGGACAAACCGGCAGCTATTGAATCCATAGAAAAGGCCATAACGCTTAGGGCTAATTTTAAGGAAGCTTTAATGGAGAGAGAGCGGATCCAAAATCTTTAACCCGGTTTTATCTGTAATTCCTTTCACCCTAAATTTCAGCATTAAATAAGTATATTTGCTCAAATTTTCAATTTTATGAAACTTCATTTTATCGCCATTGGCGGCAGTGCAATGCATAATCTCGCACTGGCGTTACATCACAAAGGTTATCAAGTATCGGGCAGTGATGACGCCATTTTTGAACCATCAAGATCCAGGCTAAAGAAATTTGATTTACTTCCCGATGAATTGGGATGGTTTCCTGAAAAAATCAATAACTCTATAGATGCTGTAATTCTGGGAATGCACGCCAAATCCGATAATCCGGAACTTCTAAAAGCCCGGGAACTGGGGGTTAAAATTTATTCGTATCCCGAATTTTTGTATGAACAATCCAAAAATAAAACAAGGGTGGTAATTGGAGGTTCTCATGGAAAAACCACAATTACTTCCATGATACTTCATGTATTGCATTACCACGATCGGGAGATAGATTTTATGGTTGGGGCGCAATTGGACGGTTTTGAGACAATGGTTCATCTTACCGAAGAAAATGATTTTATACTGTTGGAAGGCGATGAATATTTATCTTCTGCCATAGATAGAAGGCCCAAGTTCCATCTCTACAAACCAAATATTGCCCTTTTAAGCGGGATTTCCTGGGATCATATCAATGTTTTCCCTACTTATGAGATTTACTTAGAACAATTTAAAATATTTGTCGATTCCATCGTAAGCGGAGGAATTATTGTTTACAACCAGGAAGATGCTGAATTGGTTAGTATTGCCGATGAAACCCAGAATCAAATAAGAAAACATCCTTATTATACACCCGATTACCGAATAGAAAATGGGACTACGATTTTGGATACTCCCGAAGGAGATATGCCCATTGAAGTATTTGGGGCCCATAATCTGAATAATCTGGCTGGAGCCAAATGGATCTGTCAGCATATGGGAATAGATGAAGACGATTTTTATGAAGCCGTGGCTACTTTTAAAGGAGCATCAAAGCGTCTTGAAAAGATCGTAGAATCAAAATCGACCGTTGTTTTTAAAGATTTTGCTCACAGCCCTTCAAAAGTGATGGCAACAACCAAAGCAGTTCGGGAACAATTTCCAGGAAAGAAGTTAATCGCTTGTTTAGAGCTGCATACCTACAGCAGTTTGAACCCTGAATTTTTAAAAGAATACGAAAAGAGCCTTGATCCGGCAGATGAAGCAGTCGTGTTTTTTTCTCCGGAAGCCCTGGAGATAAAAAAAATGCAGCCTATTTCCACAGAACAGATTCGGAAAGCATTTGATAAAAAGGATCTAATTGTTTACACTACGCCTCAGGAATTTAAGGAACACCTTCAAGATCTTGACTATTCCAATTCTGTACTGCTTTTAATGAGCAGTGGCAATTATGGCGGACTCGATTTTGATGAGATTAAAAATTGGGTTTCATAATCTATAATAATATTATTGTTTCGTTCGCTGATTTTCAATTGTTTAAATGTTAAATATCGGTTTCATTTTTTTATCTTTAGCAAAAGCGAAGCTGTGAAAAATGATTATATTCCGTTTACAATTAAAAATTGGGCCCTAAATGACAGGCCCCGGGAAAAATTACTTCAAAAAGGAAAATTGGCTTTAAGCGATGCCGAGCTTATTGCGATTTTAATTGGATCTGGAAATACAGAGGAGAGCGCAGTAGATTTGAGCAAAAGAATTCTTTCAGAAACCAAAAACAATTTAAACCTGTTGGGGAAACTTTCAGCCAAACAACTAATGAACTATAAGGGAATTGGGGAAGCCAAGGCCATCAGTATAATTGCGGCCATGGAATTGGGCCGCAGGCGAAGGACAGAGGATGCGCTGGAATTGGTGAAGATCGCTTCCAGCAGTACTGTTTTTGAGCTTTTACAACCAATTCTTGGGGAATTGCCCCATGAAGAATTTTGGATCCTGTATTTAAACAATTCAAATAAAATTATTGAAAAACTGCCAATTAGCAAAGGAGGAATTACAGGAACACTTGTAGATGTTAGAGTAACTTTAAGAAAAGCCCTGGAATTAGGTGCAACTTCCTTGATTTTGGCCCATAACCATCCTTCCGGAAATTTAAACCCCAGTGAGGCCGATAAACAACTTACCAATAAATTGAAAATCGCAGCCGAAAGTATTGACATAAAAGTTCTGGACCATCTTATTGTAACCGAAAAATCATATTTTAGCTTCGCCGATGAAGGGCTGATGTAACAAATTCTCGAAATGCTTTTAATTTACACCCAAAGGATCACCCCAAGAATAATTTATATTTTTAAACATATTTGCACCCATATCCTGGGATTGGAAATAAGGTTTACCAACAAGATTGAGGAATTTATAGCCCATCCTGGAATGAAATTCTCCTACGGGAAAAAACGTCTTGGTAATGAATTTTTCATTCAAAATACCGAACTGCTCCTGGAACAAGGTCTTGGCGATTTGGAAATAAAGATTCACAAATGGGAAGAAACCAAATGTTTTTTTTCGGTTTCAGAAAAGAGTGACCTTCCTTTTGATGTTTTTGCGGCTTCCTTCTATTTGTTGTCTCGTTATGAGGAATATATGCCACATTTAAAGGATGATTATGGGCGTTTTCCCGCTTCAGAAAGTTTGGCATTTAAAGAAGGATTTATAAAAAGTCCGGTGGTGGATATCTGGGCGTATAAATTCAAAAAAGTTCTACTTCAAAATTTTCCGGGGATAGAACTTAAAAGCAGGGAATTTGAATCTATTTCCATTATTGCTGTAAGTCGGGTTTTTAATTATAAGAATAAGGGCTTCCTTCGAAGTTTCATGGGAACAGCAATAGATCTGGGACAATTAAAATTTACAAAAGTTTCCGATAGGTTCAAGGTATTGTTTCGTATAAAAAAAGATCCATTTAATGTTTTTGACGATCTCATTGGCTTCATAAAAAAGTACAAGACCAAAATGGTTTTTATGTTCCAACTTAGTGATTTTAATGCTCATGACCGGAATATCAGCCCCAATCGGCTAAATTACATTGCTATAATAAAATATGTAGCCGACTATTCGTTGGTAGGTTTAAAGCTTGGGTATTATGCGGTGAAGGAACTGGAGGTACTTAAAATTGAGAAGAAACGTTTTGAAAATATTATCCATGCACCACTGCAGAACGTTTTGAACAGCAAATATAATTTGATGCTTCCCGAGCATTACAGTACTTTAAACGAGCTGGAAATAACCAACGATTATTCCATGGGGTATCCGGAATGGAATGGCTTCAGGGCAGGAACCTGCACCTCTTTTTTGTTTTACGATATCAATTTGGAGATTACGACCCCGTTAAAAATTCACCCGTATGTATTCCATTCTCAAGTGTGTAAATTGCAAACTCATGAAGAAATACAAAGCGATCTTGTAGGGATTTTGAAGGAATTGAAATCGGTACAGGGTACCTTTAGATCGGTTTTTAAAAACAGGGATTTTTCGGAATATAAAGACAATAGCTTCTATTATTCAATATTAAAACAAGTGCATGAAATTCAATAATATAGAGCATATATTTTTTGACCTCGACCATACTTTATGGGATTTCGATAAAAATTCGGCGCTTGCTTTTGAGCTTTTGTTTAAAGAGGAGAAAATCGATATTGGCCTGCAGGAATTTTTGGAGGCATATTTACCCATAAATTTTAGCTATTGGGAATTGTACCGAAATAATCAAATATCCAAGGAAAGCCTGCGGATTGGCAGACTAAAAGAGACTTTTGAGTTTTTAAAGCTGGAGATTTCAGCAGAAATTATTATAGTGTTGTCTGATAAATATATTCAGTTTTTACCCAATTATAATCATTTGCTGGATGATACGGTAGAAGTTTTGGAATATTTGCATTCAAAATACCAGTTACATATCATTACGAATGGATTTGAAGAAATACAACATCATAAATTGGTCAACTCAAAAATTGCGTCCTATTTTTCTACCGTTACAACTTCTGAAGAAGCCGGAGTTAAAAAACCGCATCTGCAAATTTTTGAAAAGGCACTTCAGAAATCCAAGGCCCTATCCAAAAATAGCCTGATGATTGGCGATAATTACGAAGCAGATGTTCAGGGAGCAATAAATGCAGGGATGCGATGTGTTTATTTTGATTATTACCAAAAAAATGAAGTTTTGGAAACTCTTCAAATTAAAAAGTTAAATGAATTGCTAAAATATTTATAGCAATAAAGTAGCCTTATCTTCGTTTTTTTAAAAGATTTTGCTCCAACATGCCTTTTTTTAAAACAACATTTCAGACTTTGCTTTTGTTCCTAGTGTCCTTAGGTTCAATTTCCTGTGTGAAAGATGTAGATCTTGATCAGGCTTCAGACATCGGTTTAAAACCAAAACTTCAAATTGACCTACTTGTTTATGATGTAAATGAAACCAATTTTGTAGATACCTTAACAAATCAGCAAAAAACTATTATTCGCGATACGGTCAGACTGGAATTTTTAGACGACTCTTATATTCAGGACGACCTGATGGAAGTTGAATTCAAGTTTAAATATATCAACTCCTTTACGCGGTCATTTCACAATAAAATTTCTTTTCTGTCTGAAAATAATAGTGCCCAGCACGTAGTTGAATTTAATATTAATCCCGGAGATGAAAATAATCCTGCTGTTACGGAAGTAATAGATTTGATACAATTTAATCAAATTCAGGTAATTCGGCGATCAATTAAAATGGCCGTAGAAATTGAAGCATTGCCGGGAAATGATCCATTTACCGGAGAATTGAAATTTCAATCTAAGGGACTGTTCTCTTTTGAATTTTAAAACATGAGATTTATTCTGCCCCTAATCTTTTTCTTAAATGCAGTACTTTCCCATGGACAGAACAAACAACTGTTGTACGATGTACGAAGCCTGCCACAAAGCCTAATGAGTAATCCGGGAGCAAATATCTCCTTCGACAAACATATAGGAATTCCTTTCCTGTCTCAAATTCATTTTTCGGCGGGTACTTCAGGAGTAAATTTGCACGATATTTTTAACGATTCCAATCCAAATGTAAATGAACGGGTTGCAAAGGCGATAAGAAATCTTACCAGTAACGATTATTTCACGGCCCGGGAACAACTCGAGATTTTATCCTTTGGTTGGCGGCTTAAGAATGATCGTTATCTCTCTATGGGGATTTATCAGGAAATTGATGTGTTTGCATATTTTCCCAAAGATCCGGCTGTCCTGGTAAATGAGGGGAATAGTGATTATATCAACGTTCCTTTCAATTTTTCTCATGTGAGTTTTACCGGGGAGGCGATGACCGTTTATCATGTAGGACTCAATAAAAAGATTGATCGCCAGCTTACTGTTGGAGGCCGGTTAAAAATTTATTCAGGAATTTTTAATGTGGAAAGTACCGATAATACGGGGTATTTTACAACAAAGTACAGCCCGGAAGGACCAAATTACTATCGCCATTTCGCTGAAAATATCAATGTCAGGGTAAATACCTCTGGCTATAAATCTTTGAAAGATGGGAATAAAACAGGAAAGGAAGCGACTGTAGATTTACTGAAACGTTCCTTTTTTGGTGGGAATATTGGAGTAGGGGTAGACCTTGGCGCCACTTATAAGATCGAGGAACATTTAATTGTTACCGGATCTGTGCAGGATTTGGGCCTTATGTTTCACAAAAAGGATGTGGAGAACTATTTGTACTACGGGAGTTATCAAACAGATGGGATTGAACCTTTGTTTCCTGATGCCGGTCCCGGAGGCTCTGCGCTTCCTTATTGGGATATTTTTGAAGATGAGGTGAATGAAAATTTAAAGGATGAAACCGTAAATGAAGCCTATATTACCTGGCGTCCTTATATATTAAACGCTTCTTTGGAATACGGTTTCGGGAAATTTTATCAACCTTGTAATTATTTAATCCCTGAAAACAGAAGGGCTCAAAATTTGGTTGGGATCCATCTTTTTGGGATTAACAGGCCTAAAGGATTAAAATATGCATTCAATGCTTATTTCGATCGAAAATTCACCCAAAATTTCAGGATGAAAATTGCCTATACCGTAGATGATTTTTCAAACACCAATCTTGGGTTGCTTATTTCTACCCGATTAAAGAATTTTAATTTTTATCTTGCAGCCGATAATTTATTAGGATACTTTAATCTGGCAAAATCCAATAGCGAATCTGTACAACTTGGATTTCAATTTGTATTCGATAAATATTGAAATTGACAATGCGTGGTTTTTATCCATTTTAAGTTTAATTTTGGCAACACTTGCTTAAAAAATAATATGGCCTGATGAAATGTGGGCAACCAGAATTTGACTCAGAAAATTATTAAAATTAATGCATATTATTCCCGAAAGTTTGGGAACCTATTAAAGAACATTAAAAATTTACAAATGAAAAAATTACTGATTTTTACCTCCATATTTATAGGATTTATTTCTTCCACTTTTGGACAGGACCTCAATTCTTATAAGTATGTAATCGTTCCCTCCACCTTCGAATTTTTAAAGGAACCCAATCAATATCAAATAAATGAATTGACGAAATTCCTCTTTGAAAAGTATGGTTTTGAGGCTTATATTGAAGATGAAGAACTTCCGGTGGAACTGAGTCAGAACCGATGCAAAGCACTTATGGCCAATGTAAAAAACGACTCCGGATTGTTTTCAACAAAATTGGTCTTGGTCTTAAAGGATTGTAAAAACAACCAGGTATTTATTTCGGAAGAGGGCACTAGCCGGGAAAAGGAGTATAAAACAGCTTATCAAGAATCCCTGCGGAATGCATTTGAATCCATTTCCGCAATAGATTATAAATATAAAGAAGAAGTCTCTGCAGGGCCTTCGCCCAAGTCAGGAAATGTCGTTCAGCAAGTGGTCCCTGAAGCCAAGGCTAAACCAATTGAGAAGGAAGTTATGCCGGCAGAAGTTGAAGTTTCAATGATACCGGTAAGTAAGGATCAAATTATAGAGAATTCAAAAAATGGAAATACGCTCAATTTTTTATATGAAGCAAAAGCTTTTTATTTGGAAAGATCGGATAATGGATACAAGTTTTTTCAAAAAGGTATGACAGAACCTTTTGCGCAGTTAATCGCATCAAAAACCAGTGAAAACTTTATTTACGCGTCAATTACAACCCAGGGGATCGCAACTTTTGATGAAGATGGAAATTTGGTTGTTGAAATTTTAAACAGGGAAAACGGTTCAATGGATACTAAAATTTACAATCTTCAAAATTAATAACCGTACTTATTTTTCCATCTTTTTTTTAGGAATTCCCTTTGTGCATGCTCCCGCTGATTATTTCCCGGGTTGTAAATCACTGTGTTTTTGATTTCTTCAGGCAGGAATTCGGCTTCCGTAAAATTGTTTTGGTAATTATGGGCGTATTGGTAATTATCTCCATATCCCAAATCCTTCATCAATTTGGTAGGAGCATTTCTAAGTGCTAAGGGCACTGATAGATTCCCCGTTTGTTTTACCATGCTTTGGGCCTGGTTAATGGCCATGTATGACGCATTACTTTTAGGTGAAGTTGCGAGATAAATAA
>Ga0307487_1002377_pt1 | contig 12092 bp, 14 predicted proteins | sample CBIW12metaG_FD_203665 | JGI IMG/M metagenome (GOLD analysis project Ga0307487, IMG submission 203665) | Sea-ice brine microbial communities from Beaufort Sea near Barrow, Alaska, United States - CBIW 1.2 | ecosystem: Environmental > Aquatic > Marine > Coastal | place: USA: Alaska | collected... | reverse complement strand
GGCACAAAAACAAGAGGTACTTGATATTATTGAAGATGCCAGGGAGCACGCCGAACATATTTCAGAAAACAGCGGGAAAATGGATCACCAAAGGGAGCATTTTGAGATGTTGAGTAAAGATGTTGAAGATTTGATAGCCATTACAGGGACAGACAGGGTTTTATATAAAACCTTTTGCCCTATGTACAATGAGGGTAAAGGTGGAATATGGTTAAGCGAAACCAAAGAGATCAAAAATCCTTATTTGGGCGGTAAAATGATGAAATGTGGTGAGATTCAGGAAGAAATAAAATAATTGATGAAGGTTTTAAAAATAATATTATTAGTTGTGCTGTTGGCATTTGTTGGAATTCAATTTATTCCCACAACCCGCAACCAGAGTGATATTGTGCCTTCTACCGATTTAATGGAGACTTACAATGTTCCTGAACAAGTGGAATTGATCTTTAAAACATCCTGCTATGATTGCCATAGCAACAATACTGTTTATCCCTGGTACAATAAGATACAGCCTGTAAGCTGGATCATGGAAGGCCATATAAAAGAAGCAAAGGCCGAATTGAATTTTAACGAATTTGGTTCTTATTCTGAAAGAAGGCAGAAAAGCAAGTTTAAGTCAATCCTAAGTCAGGTAAAGGATGGTGAAATGCCACTTGCCTCCTATACCTGGATGCACCGGGAAGCAAAACTTTCGGATAATGAGAAAAAGGATTTGGAAGATTGGATAAATAAAATATTAAAGAGTTTATAAATAATTTTAAAAACAAATAAAATGAAAAATTTAAAAATGAGTATAGCTGCAATGCTATTAATGGCAGTAAGTCTTGGTTTTAGTCAGGAAACAGCGAAAATGGACCACGACCACAGTAAAATGGATATGAGCGAGATGAATATGCATGATATGCAAATGGCACCGCAATTTAACGATGCTGATCTTGCAAAGGCCTATTCGCATTATGAGCATATTAAAATTGCTTTGGTTGGTTCCAATACCAAGGATGTTAAATTGGGAGCAACAATGCTTATGGTATCCCTTAAAGAAGTAAATGGTTCTGAAGCTGCAAGCAAGGCTGTGAAAGACATTGAAAGTGCGGCAGATTTAAAATCACAACGCATTGCTTTTTCTGCCTTGAGTAATGAAATGGTTGTTTTGGTAGCGGGGAATTTAAAATCGGGAATGATCTATAAAGATTTTTGCCCGATGGCCTTAGGCGGAGGAGCCTATTGGTTATCCTCAGAAAAAGGGATCCAAAATCCATATTTTGGAAATAAAATGCTGAAATGCGGAAGTGTAAAAGAGATTATTAATTAACCTAATAAGTCCTGCAGAATATGGGTTGGATGACCCCAAAACTTATTCAACCCATCAGCAGGCACAAAAAACGATTAAAAATGAAAAAGTCATTTAATATAATTTGGATAGCCCTGGTAAGCATGGCATTTGTTTCCTGCAATAATTCCGAAGGGAAAAAGAATGTGGTTCAGGAATCAGTTCAGCAGGAAATTGTCAAGACGGAAAAGCTGGGAGCAAACTATCAGGTTGGCGATCATGTTCCAAATGAATTGGTATGTATGGTCAACAATGCCTATATGGGTAAACCGCAAATGCCGGTTCCGGTAGATGGTAAAACCTATTACGGATGCTGCGAGATGTGTGTAGGCAAACTTAACCAGGAGGAAAGTGCCAGAATGAGCATCGATCCTTTCAGTGGAAAACAAGTAGATAAATCGGAAGCGTATATTGTGTTGTCTAGGGAAGACGGGCGGGTTGCTTATTTTGAATCGGAGGCAAATTATAAGGCTTCTGGGAAAAAGTAGCTTTAAACACCTTTAAATATTCTAAACGCGTCCGGAAAATCAGCGAATCATGACACAGGAATTCTACATAAAAAATATGGTTTGTGACCGTTGTATCAAAATACTTCGCAATGAGTTGGAAGGGGAAGGTTTAAGCGTTCAGGAGGTAGAATTAGGCAGGGTGATTCTGCGCATAAAGAATAGAAAACCGAATATTATTTCCCTGCTAAAAGTGTTGCAATCCAATGGCTTTATACTCATTAGCAGTGAAAATCAAAAATTGGTGGAGGCAGTAAAAATTGAATTGATTATCTTATTGAGGAATCTTCCCCTCGAGCAAGAAGGAAAGTTGTCGGAGTTTTTAGCACAAAGGTTTCAGACCGATTATTCAAAAATCAGTAAGATCTTTTCCTCAACTGAAAAAGTAACGGTGGAGAAATATTTTATAAAGTTAAAAATTGAAAAAGTAAAAGAGCTTATTCAGGACGGGCAATATAATTTCACCGAGATTGGTCAGTCGCTCAACTATAATAATGTGAATTATTTATCCCGACAATTCAAAGCCGAAACAGGCATGAGCTTAACTCAATATAAATCTCTGAAAAAGTTTAAAAGAAACTCCTTAGACCAAATAGTATAGATAATTTTCAAAATTATGACAATGCTTGGGTAATAGGTTGATTATCTTTATTAAAATGGGATTTCGTGAATAATATTAACGGGTATTCACATCCCTCATCTTGCTGAGAATATTTTATAGAATAGTATTTTTTCTGGAGATAAAAACCTTGACCTAAAATGGGCAGGGCTAACTAGCGGATGATATTTGTCATTGTTTTGATAATCAATGTTTTGTAATTTTTAATTGCGTCTTTACTTTATCAAAATGTGTTTGGAACAATAATTATTTTGAATAATAGGTAACCCGGGGCATGCATTAATAAAAAACCATCCTGGGGAATCCACCCTATCTGGTGGATTATTCAGATAATTTTTATAGGGTGGGTTTTTGGTTCTCCATACAAAACAGAGATCAAAAAGAGAATCCCCAATAGAGATCCTTAAAAAGCGGTATGCCAATGGAGATTTCGCCGCGGAAGAATATGAAGAAAAAAGGAGAACATTAGATATTATCGATAATAATTAACTTTTTAAAACTACATAAAAAATGAAAGAAATAAAAGCCTTTGTAAGGCCAAATAGGCTCACGGATATTGTCAACAAACTTAGGGAAGAAGGCTTTTTAGGTTTGACCGTTTTTGAAGGGGAAGGAACAGGACGTTATTCAGATAACAGGAAAAACTGGTCTTCGCTTAGCCATCCTTTTTCACATTCAAAAATAGCTAAAATAGAAATGGTTGTTTCTGATGAAAAGGTTGGCAAAGCGATGCAAATCATTCATTTAAATGGGGAAACTGGATATCCGGGGGATGGGATTATATACGTAAGTGAAATATTAGAGGCTGTCAAAGTAAAAACGATGAAACCTGATGATATTATTTAAAAATTAATATTATGCTAAAATTAAATGTAAAAAAACTGGGACTGGCCACCGGGCTTACCGGAGCCTTATTATATCTGGGCTGTATGATCCTCATGACCACAGTTGGTCATGACGGCACTGTCAAATTTTTTAACAACCTTTTGCACGGGTTGGATGTTTCTTCTGTGATTCGCATGGAAATTCCCCTTTGGGAAGCGGGACTTGGTATCCTGGAAACCTTCATACTCGGATGGTTTATAGGAGCTTGTATCGCAGCGATTTACAATGCCACGATAAAGGAAGTATAACAAAAAGATAACAGAAATGAAAAAAGTAAAAGTAGCCATCAACGGATATGGCGTAATTGGAAAGCGGGTTGCAGATGCCGTAATCTTACAGGATGACATGGAGCTGGTCGGGGTTTGTGACATCATTACAGACTGGCGAATCAAAATTGCAGTCCAAAAAGGATTCCCGGTATTTGCTTTTAATCCCGATTTTAAAAAGCAAATGACAGAAGCGCAAATTCCGGTAAAGGGAACTCTTTCCGACCTGATAAAAAAGGCAGACATTATTGTGGATTGCACTCCAAAGAAAATAGCGGCCAAAAATATTGAGCAATACAAAGAATCCAATCTGAAATTTATTTTACAGGGAGGGGAAAAACATGAAACCACCGGGCATTCCTTTAGCGCTGAAAATAATTACGAAACGGCTATAGGAAGAGCTAGTACAAGAGTAGTATCGTGCAATACCACTTCTATTATTCGCACGCTTACTGCCTTGAAGAAAGCAGGATTGTTAAAAAAAGCACGGGGAACCCTGCTCCGGAGAGCGACCGATCCCTGGGAAAGCCACCTGAACGGTATCATGAACACCCTGGTGCCAACAAAGGAAATCCCCAGCCATCACGCACCTGATGCAAAGAGCGTTGACCCTGAATTGGATGTGATAACCGTAGCTGTTAAAGTTCCGGAAACTCTCAGCCATCTCCATTCCTGGAATATACAACTCACCAGGAATGCAAGCAAAGAGGAAGTGATAGCAGCGTTTAAAACTTCTTCCCGTATTGCCCTTATCAAATATTCAGATGGCCTTACCGCCAACAATACCATAAAAGAACTGATGCTGGCAATAAACAGGCCTTATGGAGATATGTACGAAGTGGCACTTTGGCAGGACATGCTGAAAGTGGAAGGCGATGAATTATTCTACGCTTATGTAGTAGATAACCAGGCCATCGTAATCCCGGAAACCATTGATGCAATAAGGGCACTTACCGGATTGGAAAAAAACGCTGATAACTCTATTCGTAAAACCAATAAGAGTTTGGGTCTCCGGCAGGAGTTCTAAGATATCTGACCGAAATGGATTCACAAAAATGATTGAAGTAAAGAAACATGGAATCCTGCTTAATTCCACTGAACTCAAATTTGAGGATCAAGGGGTGGCTAATCCCGCCTGCATTGAAGCGGACGGCAAAATACACATGTTTTACAGGGCAATCAGCAAAGACAACTTTTCTTCTCTTGGATATTGCGAATTGGAGATACCCACTGAAGTTGGAAAAAGGAATGACAAGCCTATCCTTATAACTCAAGAAAAACATGAATCAATGGGCATGGAAGACCCACGTATTGTAATTATTGACGGAACTTATTTCCTGACTTATACGGCTTATGACGGAACTAATGCGCTGGGTGCTCTGGCAACTTCCAAAGACCTGAAAACCTTTGAGAGAAAAGGGATCATTACCACCCAAATGACTTATAGGGAATTTGAGTCCTGTATTAAACACTGTGAAGGAGTAAATGATAAATACCTGCGCTTTGTAAAGTTTTTTTCCCGTCATGGAGGTATTCAAGCTCCCTATAATCATCTTATATGGGATAAGGATGTTGTCTTCTTTCCAAAAAAAATAAATGGAAAGTTCGCATTCCTCCATCGAATTTATCCGGATATACAGATTGCTTATTTTAACGAAACAGAAGATTTGACCTACCGGTATTGGATGAATTATTTGCACAACATTAATAAATACATAGTACTTAAAAGCAAAATGCCTTTTGAAGCAAGTTATATCGGTGGTGGTTGTCCACCCGTTGAAACCAGTGAGGGATGGCTCATTATTTATCATGGGGTGGAAGATTCTCCCAAAGGATACATCTATCACGCTTGTGCAGCGCTTCTTGATTTAAACGAACCCACAAAAGAAATAGGTCGGCTGAGGTATCCGCTTTTTTCGCCTGAACTTGATTGGGAAATACAGGGAGTGGTGAATAATGTGGTTTTTCCCTCGGCAACAATTTTGAGAGGTGACAACCTTTTTATTTACTATGGTGCGGCAGATAAGTACATTGGGGTAGCATCGGTAAGCATAAAAGATTTAATTAACGAAATAAATCATGCCTGAATTTAAACATTTTAAAAATAGAAGTCGAAATAAAGTTTGTCATTTCAAACGCCAATTAAACATTTAATAAAACCAGAAAAAATGAAAAATATTTTAGTTCCTCCTGATTTTTCAGATTGCGCAAGAGCAGCAGAAGATATAGGGCTGGAAATTGCCAAAAAAGCAAATGCGGAAATTCATTTTTTGCATATAATAAATACGCCTGTAGACTGGGTTAATCTCTCCCTTGAGAAAGAGTCTCTATATCCTGAAACAAAGGCAGAAATAGGCTCAGCTAAATTTGAGCTGTATGAGCTGGAAAAGCGGGCTGAGAAAATGGGATTAAAGGCCAAAAGATTTCTCGTTTTTAACAAAGGACGGGTTGAAATTGATCAACATATCAAACACCACAAGCACGATTTTGTCGTGATGGGGTCGCGTGGAACCAAAGGGCTCAGGGAAATCATAGGATCCAACACCCAAAAAGTAGTACGGCATTCCCCAGCCCCGGTCCTTGTGGTAAAGAAAAAAACGAATAAATTTAAGGTTAAAAATATTGTGTTTGCTTCCACTTTTGAGGAGGATGTTTACCTGCCGTTTCACAAAATTATCGAGTTTGCAGATTTGATGGACGCGCAAATACATCTCCTTTATGTGAATATACCTTCTCAGTTCAAAGAAACTGGGGAAACTGAAGCAAATATGCAGGCATTTCTCAAAAAGTGTCCCAGAGGAAACTGCTCCATTAATATTTTCAATGCTTTAAATGAAGAAAGAGGCATCCAGAAATTTGCCGAAACAATCCATGCCGATTTGATTGCACTTACCACTTATGGAAATACCAGTATTATTAAAATGATTTCACCGGGTATTACAGAAAGTCTGGTGAACCATTCAGATATCCCCTTACTTAGTGTAAACATTAATAGCCAATAAGAAAATAAGTAACTAATGAAACTTACAGAGGAAATAGATTAATTTAAAAAATTATCGTGCTAGCTAAATACATCATATTGACATCCATTTTTATACTAACTGCTAATTTCATTTCTGCCCAGGATGATATGCTTATTGAACAAATTGCGGGAAAAACGATCATTAGGGAAAATTTTGATAAAGGTAGTCAGCTCATTGACAAACAAATTTTCAGAATTAGCAATATTGAAAAGAGTTCAAATTCTTATTCTGTTGAGATAACTACAGAATTATACCGTAAAGACGGATCTCCTGATGAAAAATATAAGACTTATTATACCTGTAAACCGGGAGAATCTTCTGTGATAGTGATGGTTTTTCCATTTTTTGCCCCTAAATCTAAAAAGATAGGAATAGAAACCCAATCGTCTGACTACAAGGATATATATGACTTAAACAATCTGAAAGATATTCATTTGAAGTTGAGTTTTGATTCGGGCATACTCAGTTTTTTTGGTTCTAAAAACAATATAAAAATCTATAACCGGCAGTTGGCAACTGGTTCCAGCACAAAAACCCTAAACTCACAAATTGGCATTAAGGCTTATTTGCTGGGTATAAAGGTGAAAACTATCAGTTATAAGCTGACGGAAATTTTTGATGAGAATAATAATTTGATAAGTCAGGAATTCAGGGCAAAGGATGGGGGTTATTTTACCATGAGTTACAAATAGAAAAGTTCTAAGCAAGAAAACACAAATTATGGACCACAGCAAACATAATAAAGAAGAACATCAAAAGCACGGAAAGAGGGATCATTCTAAAATGGGTCACGATGACCATGGCAGTATTCCAATGGGAATGGAAGGCCATGATCATCACAAAATGATGATTGCCGACTTTAAAAAACGGTTTTGGGTTTCCCTGATCATTACCTTGCCCATAGTTGTGCTTGCTCCTATGATTCAAAATTTATTGGGTTATGAATTTCGCTTTACAGGAGACCGATATCTCCAGTTCGCATTATCATCAGTTGTCTTTTTCTATGGTGGCTGGCCATTTCTGAAAGGACTTGCAAGGGAAATTAAAGATAAATCCCCGGGCATGATGACTTTAATCGCCCTGGCTATTTCCGTTGCGTATTTCTATAGCTCGGCAGTGGTGTTTGGTGTAACAGGCAAAATATTCTTTTGGGAATTGGTCAGCCTGATAGATATCATGTTGTTGGGTCACTGGATAGAAATGAAATCTGTGATGGGCGCTTCAAATGCCCTGGAGGAATTGGCTAAAATGATGCCTTCTCAAGCGCACCGGTTAACAGATGGGGAAGAAGTGGAAGATGTGGAGGTGACCGAATTAAAAAAAGGAGATCTGATCCTGGTGAAACCGGGGGAAAAGATCCCTGCAGATGGAGAAATACAAGACGGGGAAAGCAATATAAATGAATCCATGCTCACCGGAGAATCTAAACCAGTTAGTAAAAAAGCGGGAGATGAAGTGATTGGAGGTTCCATCAACGACAGAGGGTCTTTGAAAATAGAGGTGAAGCATACCGGAGAAGATTCCTATCTGTCCAAAGTAATTGGGATGGTAAAAGAAGCCCAGGGAACCAAATCAAAAACACAAAACCTAGCTGACAAAGCTGCAGGATGGCTTTTTTACGTGGCTTTGGGAGCAGGGATCATCACACTGATAGTTTGGCTTTCCATAGGAAAAGAGTTTGAGTATGCACTTGAGCGTATGGTAACGGTAATGATCATTTCCTGTCCACATGCATTGGGGCTTGCGGTTCCGCTGGTAGTTGCAATTTCTACGGCGATTGCCGCAAAAAAGGGCTTGTTAATTCGCAACCGCACAGCTTTTGAAAATGCCAGGAAAATCACAACCATTATTTTCGATAAAACGGGCACGCTTACCAAGGGTGAATTTGGGGTTACACGTTTTGAATCATCAAATGAAGAACATTCAAAAGAAGATGTTTTGAAAATCGCTGCCGCATTGGAAAGCAATTCCGAGCACCCCATTGCCGCTGGAATAATGCTCAAAGTTAAAGAACTGGAGTTAAAAGTAGAGGAGGCCAAAAAATTTCAAAATATCACGGGGCAAGGGATTACCGCCTTTCTCAATGGGAAAAGTGTGAGCGTTGTTAGTCCCGGATATTTAAAAGAGAAGAATATTTCCTTGCCTGAGGGGGATTTTAAGGATGAATCGGAAACAGTGGTTTTCGTGTTGGTGGAAAATAAGCTCATTGGTTTTATAGCCTTAGCAGACGAAATTAGAGAGGAGGCTTTTGAGGCCGTTGCAACCTTAAAAAAGCGCGGTATCAAGGTAGTTATGGCAACCGGGGATAACGAAACTGTTGCCAAAGCGGTAAGTAAAACCCTGGAACTGGACGGCTATCACGCTGAGGTTCTGCCGGAAGACAAACAAAAAATTATAAGAGATTTACAGGAGAAAGGTGAGTTTGTGGCCATGACCGGCGATGGAGTAAATGACGCTCCCGCCCTGGCCCAGGCAAATGTGGGCATCGCGGTTGGTTCAGGAACGGATGTAGCTGCGGAGACAGCAGACATCATTTTAGTCAACAGCAATCCAAAGGACATCGCTGCCTTGATACTCTTTGGCTCGGCAACCTACAAAAAAATGATGCAAAATCTTTGGTGGGCTGCAGGATACAATATTATAGCAGTCCCTTTGGCTGCAGGGGTTTTGGCTCCAATTGGAATCATACTCAGTCCGGCAATTGGTGCGGTTCTTATGAGCCTGAGTACCGTGATTGTAGCTGTCAATGCACAATTATTAAAAAGAAAATTAGGTGAAAAATAATGAGTGACAAAGGATTGGCATTAAAAATAATAGACAAGATAATCAAAAATTAATCTTAATAAATAATCTCAAATCATGAAACAAATATTCAAAGTTAACGGCATGTCTTGCGGAAGCTGCAGGCAAACAGTAGAAAAAGCTTTACAGGGAGTAGATGGTGTAACCTCAGTGCAAGTGAGCATGAGTCCGCCGGAAGCTATTATTGAGAAAGCAGATTCTGTCACTTTAAATCAACTTAATGCCGCTTTGTCAAAGGCCGGTGGTTATAGCATTGGTGAGGATGAACCAACGACTCCCCAAAAAAACAAGGGAGGATGTTGTTGTGGATAGCCTGTACAATATAAAAAAATATTAATGCAGGATTATAACCTCACTGCCAGAGGCTCTAAATTATAACAAGTTTATTATTAACAAAGTAAATTGAACAGGTTTTAAAAATTCAAACAATGGAAAATAAAACTCCTTTAAAAGATATTCCTGAAACGCCAGGAAACTCCAGGAAAGAGGTCATTATTGTTACAGGAAGTAGCGGAATGATAGGCTCAAAATTAATTCACAAGATGGCGGCCAAATACCGGCTGGCAGGCTTTGACCTGGCGGGCTATCCTTATCCCCCTGCAGAGGCTGAATGTGTATGTGTAGATCTAACCAGCGATGAAAGCGTAGAGTTTGCGTTCAAAAGAATCCGATATGAATATGGTAACAGAATAGCTTCAGTAATTCACCTTGCGGCTTATTACGATTTTTCGGGGGAACCTTCTGATCTGTATGATAAAATAACGGTGAAAGGAACAGAAAGGTTATTGAAATCCCTGCAGGATTTTGAGGTGGAGCAATTTATTTTTTCGAGTAGTATGTTGGTGTATAAACCTTCATCTCCGGGAGTGAAAATAACTGAAGAATCGCCACTGGAACCCAAATGGGATTATCCAAAATCAAAAGTAACTACAGAAAAGCTGATGCGTGAACAAAGGGGCGAAATTCCCGTGGTGATTATGCGAATTGCAGGAGTGTACAGTGAAGAGGGTAATTCCATCCCAATTACTAACCAGATCCAGCGCATTTACGAAAAACAAATTTCAGCTCGTTTGTATCCGGCAAACGTAAATCACGGAAGTACTTATGTTCATCTTGAGGATTTGATAAGTGCCATTGCGTTGTCCATTGACAAAAGGAAAGACCTGCCAGCCGAAGTAGTGATCAATATTGGAGATGATGAAACCTTAACTTATAAGGAATTGCAGGACATTATCAGTACAGAGATTCATGGCAAAAGATCAAAAATAATCCACATCCCAAAGTGGTTTGCCAAAGCAGGGGCATTTATGCAAAATCTATTCGGCAAAGCCTTTATAAAACCGTGGATGATCGACCTTGCCAATGACCATTTTGAAATGGACAGTTCTAAAGCTAAAAAGTTATTGGGCTGGCAACCAAAACACGGGTTACGGGAAACCCTGCCTAAAATGATCAAAAAATTAAAAGATGATCCCGAAAAATTTTACCGGGTGAATAAACTGGAATAAAAATCAGAAATGTGTATTCATAAACCTTGTTGGGGCACATGTAAAAACAAGACAACGGATACATATACAATGATGAGGAACGATAGCGGGATCATTCCCTGCCCCACTATACGCTTTAAAGAAGGTGACTATGTTGTTATCTATTTAAAAATTTATAATTTGTTTAGAAAATTTAAAAACATCAAATGTCAGGTAAAAAAATAATCCTAATAGGTATATTCATAATGTTGCCTATGATAGGATTTGCACAGAATGAATCCAGCAGCTTCCTGAACCTTTGGGGTGAAAGCGCTAAAACAGCTGTAGGCTTTTTCTGGAAATCAGGTTGGGCCTTTGTCCTCGGCTATATGATTAGTGCAATGATTCAGACTTTTGTTCCAAAGAAAAAATTGACAAAGCAGATGGGTAAAGGTAATTTGAAAAGTGTTTCTCTTTCCACGCTATTCGGTTCCATTTCCTCTTCCTGCTCCTTTGCAGCCTTAGCCACAGCAAGATCATTATTTTTAAAAGGAGCGCACTTCATAAGTACGGTAGCCTTTATGTTCGCCTCTACCAATCTGGTAATTGAGTTGGGTATTCTGATATTTATATTTCTAGGCTGGCAATTTCTTGCTGCCGAAATAATAGGGGGTATTGTCCTTATTGCCATTAGTTCATTACTGATAAAGCTTACATATCCCAAGAAGTGGATCAAAGCGGCCAGGGAAAAGGTAGTAGAAGAATCTGCAGTAGAGGAGGATTTTAATTGGAAAGAGAGAATAAAATCAAAAGAAGGCTGGTTTTTGGTAGGAAAGAAATTTGTGATGGAATGGAAAATGGCCTGGGAGGATATTCTTATCGGCTTTACAATTGCCGGGTTCGTTGCCGTTTTAGTTCCCCAATCTTTCTGGGAAGCTATTTTTTTAAATGGTATGCAGGGGGAATTACCTGATTTTGTGATTCGATTAGAAAATGCACTGGTGGCCCCTTTCGTGGCAGCAGCCACATTTATCGGATCTATGGGTAACATCCCGCTGGCTACTGTTCTCAACGAAAATGGTGTTTTGTTTACCGGAGTAATGGGCTTTATTTATTCCGACCTAATGGTGCCACCACTAGTCAATATGAATAGAAAATATTATGGTACCCGTATAGCCTTTTACATTGCCGGGGT
>Ga0307487_1002372_pt1 | contig 12122 bp, 9 predicted proteins | sample CBIW12metaG_FD_203665 | JGI IMG/M metagenome (GOLD analysis project Ga0307487, IMG submission 203665) | Sea-ice brine microbial communities from Beaufort Sea near Barrow, Alaska, United States - CBIW 1.2 | ecosystem: Environmental > Aquatic > Marine > Coastal | place: USA: Alaska | collected... | reverse complement strand
TTCAGGGAAAGGTAATAGTGCAAACCCGCGATCCTCAAATCCATCTTTACGAGCAGGTGATTAAGGGTGATTATGACGAATTTTTCACCCATGAAATGCATGACAGAAAGAAGTTCTACTATCCTCCGTATGTGAAAATTGTTAAAATCACTACGCGTCACTCAGATCCAAAAATAGCTGAACGGGCTGCCCTGAATCTGCACCATGGAATGTCGGAGATCGCAATAAAAAAAATAATTTTAGGACCGGAGAAAGGTATAATCGCAAGGATCAAAAATCAATATCAATTTGAGTCATTGATCAAACTAGATCGATCTGGAAGTGCTCAGTCAATTTTTAAAGAAAATCTTTGGAAGATCATAGAACATATACAATCAAGGCCTGAATTTCGCTCCGTAAGATTTGTGGTGGATGTAGATCCGAGTTGATTTTTTATTGGCAACATATGCTGGCAAAGCGAGTGCAAAGTGTCCAAGTGAGTGTCTCCACTCACATATTGATGCCTATTCATTTCTCCCATGTCCAAGCCGAGTGATTAATACCCAAGCGAGTGTACAGTGTCCAAGTGAGTGTCTCCACTCACTTATTGATGCCTATTCATTTCTCCCATGTCCAAGCCGAGTGATTAATGCCCAAGCGAGTTTCCCCACTCGCTTAATTGTCGCCCAAGCGAGTGCAAAGTGTCCAAGTGAGTGTCTCCACTCACATATTGATGCCTATTCATTACTTCCAAGCCCAAGCCGAGTGATTCATGTCCAAGCGAGTGTACAGTGTCCAAGTGAGTGTCTCCACTCACTTATTGATGCCTATTCATTTCTCCCATGTCCAAGCCGAGTGATTAATGCCCAAGCGAGTGTCTCCACTCGCTTATTTTCAGACTCCAATAATCCGCTATAAATCCAGAACATATGTCAAAGTGAGTGCCTCTCTCCAAAGCGACTGATCCGTGTCCAATCGACTGATCTGTGTCCAAGTGAGTGTCTCCACTCACCTATTGATGCCTATTCATTTCTCCCATGCCCAAGCCGAGTTATTAATGCCCAAGTGAGTGTCTCCACTCGCTTAATTATCGTCCAAGCGAGTGCAAAGTGTCCAAGTGAGTGTCTCCACTCACCTATTGATGCCTATTCATTTCTCCCATGTCCAAGCGAGTCAGCTGTTCCCAAACGAATCATCCATGCCCAAGTGAGTGTCTTTACTCGATTAATTGTCGCCCAAGCGAGTGTACAGTGTCCAAGTGAGTGTCTCCACTCACTTATTGATGCCTATTCATTTCTCCCATGTCCAAGCCGAGTGATTCATGTCCAAGCGAGTGTCTCCACTCACTTAATTGTCGTCCAAGCCGAGTGTCTCCACTCGCTTCCAAAACCAAAATTCAATTCTCCTCTATAAAGCCCAACACATCTTTGTAAACTCTACCTGGAGTCCATAAAAACTGCGTAATCATAGGGATGTGCTTTTTCTTGGGATAAATTTTCAGCGTAACATTCTCAATTGCTTTTTCTTCTACCCGCTTCATAAATTCCTGTCTTCCGGCACGAATACTTGGATAAGTTCTGCCCCCTTCCAAAATCAACATTGGAGCAACTTCCGTGGTCAGAAAATAAGCCGTTGAATATTGCTTCCAAATCGCAGGATCATCTGTAAATGCCTGTAAATATTTAGCACCTTCCCCCTTAGCTGTTTTTTCCAAATAACCATACATATCCATACCTGCTGGATCCAATAGTATCGAACCGGCAAGCTTCTTATCGTTGCTGGAAGGTGCTAAATCCTGCTCTTTCACCGCAATCAATGAAGCCAGATGACCTCCAGCAGAATGTCCCGATACAAAAATCCGATCAGGGTTTCCACCATATTCTTCGATGTGTTCTTTAGTCCAATTAACAGCTTGCAATGCCGCCTCCTGCATGGACGGCACTTGAAATTCTGGAGATAATGGATAATTGGCTATCACCATTACTACACCTCTTCTCGCTAATCTATTCCCTAAAAAAGGATAGATTTTTTTGTCTCCACTTTTCCAACTACCGCCGTAGAAAAATACCATCACAGGCAAATTGTCAGCCTTTTTAGGAGCATAAATATCCAATCGCTTTGGCGCAAAAACGGCACTCGTGTCCGTGTAGGTGAGGTCTTTAGTACGTATAACTGACTTAAATGCACAACTTGAAATAAAGGAAATAAGAAGCGCAAAAGTGATAATTCTAAACATAGTTGGCGGGTTTGGGTAGAGATACGAAAAAATTCGATAGTCGGATTTTATTTTCATTAGTGCTAAAGTGGGATTTACCGTCACTGCGAGGAGGTACGTCGAAGCAGTCTAAATTATGGGATTGTGATGCTCAAAAGTCAAAAATAAAGCCATCCTCACTACCCAAAAAACATTAAAGCAGATCGCAAATGCCCATGAGATTGCTTCGTGCCTCGCAATGACGGAATGAACCAATCTACTTGATGCAAAAGTGATTGCTTCGTGCCTCGCAATGAAGAGCAATGACGTCAAACCGCTGGTTCCTGCTGACTCAGGCAATGGAAACTGCCTAAACCCCATATAATATCGGTAGAGTCTATTCCAACAACTTTTCTATTCGGGAAACAATCGGAAAGTATACCCAATGCTTTTTGATCATTCTTGTCATTGAATACTGGAACTACCACCGAATGGTTAGAAATGTAAAAATTAGCATAGGAAGCAGGAAGTCGCTGATCTTCCCAAATCACCGGTGCAGGCATAGGCAATTCCACCACGTTCAACTGTTTTCCATTGACTAGCTTCATTTTATTCAGACGTTTAAGGTTTTCCTGAAGCAGTTCATAATTATCATCTGCTCTATTCTCTTCCACTGCCGTCACGACCGTATCTTCATTTACAAAACGGGTGATGTCATCAATATGTCCATCAGTGTCGTCTCCTACAATTCCGTCTCCTACCCAGAGTATTTGTGTTACCCCATAAAAATCCTGGAGGTAACGCTCAATCTGATCTCTATTCAGATGCGGATTTCGATTCTCATTTAATAGACAGGCCTCCGAAGTCAATAGCGTTCCTTTTCCGTTAAATTCAACCGCACCGCCTTCCATGATTACTCCCGGTTTGAAATATGGAATGCCTAATTCTTGAGCTATTTGTATTGGAATCTCATTATCTAGATCATGCGGCGGATATTTTTCGCCCCAGGCGTTGTAATTCCATTTCACCAAAACCTTCTTCACTTCTGCCTCAGGATTGATCAAAAAAGCAGGACCATGATCTCTGCACCACGCATCATTCGTGGGGAAAAAATGAAAACGAATATTGGCTAAATTCACTCCAGCTTTCTGAAGATGTGACAAAGCAAAGGCTTTCATTGTCTCATCTGCGACGTTGATATTGACGATTTCGCCAAGAGCCACATACTTGATAAACTCAGAATAGGGAGCAAAAATGGTGGTTAGTTTCCCTGGCCAAGAGCCTTCTTTATGAGGCCAGCTCAGCCAAGTGGAAGTATGTTTGGCAAACTCTGCTGGGAAATAGTATCCCAACTCAGCAGGAGTTTTTTCTCCCGATTTTGCTAATTCAAATATATCTTTCATCTATGCTTATTCTTCGTCTAGAAATCTTTTGGTAATAGGCTGATAGGTGTCGATTCTGCGGTCTCTCAAGAAAGGCCAATGAGTTCTATACTGATCAGATTTGGCAAAATCAAGCTCCTCTACATGAATCTGCTCCTCATCATGACTGGCTTTGAAAAGCACTCTACCGAATGGATTGGCAACAAAAGAACCTCCCCAAAATTTCATATTACCTTCATGACCGCAGCGATTTACAGAAACTACCGGAATTCCATTGGCTACTGCATGTGAACGTTGTATGGTCTGCCAAGCATCATACTGCTCGTCATTGACATCTGACACTTGATCTTTGTGCCAACCGATAGCGGTAGGATATACCAAAAAGTCTGCTCCTTTGAGCGCTGTGATTCTCGCTGCTTCCGGATACCACTGATCCCAACAGATCAACACGCCAATTTTCCCGAATCTTGTAGAGAAAACTTTGTAACCCAAATCACCTGGCGTGAAGTAAAATTTTTCATAATATCCCGGATCATCTGGAATATGCATTTTCCTATATTTGCCCAAATAGGTACCATCCGCATCTAAGACTGCTGTGGTGTTATGATATAATCCTTCCGCTCTTTTCTCAAAGAGAGAGGCAACGATCACCACACCAAGTTCCTTGGCAAGCTCGCCAAGCGTATCTGTGGAAGGCCCGGGAATTGCTTCCGCTAATTTGAAATTTTCGTAGTCTTCCTCATCACAAAAATACAGCGAGCGAAAAAGCTCCTGCAGAACTACGACTTGAGCTCCTTTATCGGCAGCTTCACGAATACCCGCCAAGGTTTTCTCCATATTTTCAGCTACATCCTGCGAGCAACTCAACTGGACTAAGCCAACTTTAACAGTTTTATTTGTCAAAATAGATCGGTTTTAATGAATGATTAACAAAGATACTTTTGCCCGTCCCCATTCCCAAATAGACGTTGATGATTTCAGGATGTGATAATTTGATGGACAAGGATCGAAATAACTCAAAGTGAGTGAAAAAGATTCAGTGGATTTTTTAGCTATTCACTTTCAAGCTTCCAATATATTAAAAGTATATTCGTTCAAATGATAAATAATATTATCAAATGATCGCTATGGAAAAGACAATTGACAGATATCAAAAATTGAATGAGATTTTTGGAAGAGACAATTTGAAAGATAGAATTGACAGTCCATTTGATTTCATCACCATTGCGTCCAGAGGTTTAAACTCTGACGCTATAGTTCATTTCCAAGACTATTTCAATCTTTCCAAAGCTTTCACCGCAACGCTATTAAACGTATCAGAACCTACTCTATACAGGTTACTGAGATCAAAGCAAAATTTAAAAAGGAACAGTTCTGTTCAATTGTTTGAGGCTGCAGACTTGTTCTTATATGGAATTGAAGTGTTTGAGAGCAAAGAAAACTTTTTCAAATGGCTTCAACTCCCAAATACTTCTTTAGGAAATATTGAACCTCAGGAATTAATTGAAATTCCCGATGGCATATCCAAAGTGAGGGATGTTTTAGGCCGAATTGAGCATGGTGTTTACAGTTAATGTATGAAGGTCTTTCGAATAGCTGGTAAAAAACATGCCAGTGATATTTATGGATCAGGAGCAGCAATGTTTGGCGGTCGCTGGAATAAAAAAGGTTCGCCTGTTCTCTATACTGGTGAAAGCAAAGAAATAGCACTACTCGAATTAATTGTATATACCCCACCAGCCATAGTTCCAGCTTTGGATATATTGACGATCGAAATTCCTGATGATTCAATTATCGAAATTCAACTAAAAGATCTGCCCGATAACTGGTGCAACTACCCTTCACCGTCAATTTTAGCGGAAATAGCTGAAGAATGGATAGACGCTAACAAATATATTGCACTGAAAGTACCAAGTAGCATAATTCACAGTTCAAGAAATTACATCCTCAATTGTCGACACCCAGAATACCACAAAGTTAAAGTTATTGAACAAGTAGGCTTTTACTTTGATCGGAGATTTACCAAGTAACGAAACTCGCATTATTAATTTCATGAATAGATTTACTAAACTCAAATCAAATCTTGCTATAAATATCTCTTTTACTGCGGTGAAAATGATCATTTTTTTTTAGAGGATGGCAGAGCCGTAGGTATTCCACTCGAATGGTTTTCTAGTTTGCAAGAAGCATCCACTGAGGATCTGAATAACTGGAGACTAATTGGCAGAGGCGAATGAATTCATTGGGAAAGCTTGGATGAAGACTTGCTGGTTAGTGAGTTGGCATCTTGATTTTACATTTTATTTATTGTGTATATCCGCAATTGCACCAGTAAAAGGCAAAAAGCGGCTTAATGTATGTTAAACTCAGCAATTGACGCCACTTCGGTCTTCCCGCCAGTTAATCAAAGAAACTACGCCTACTGGCAAAATAGTGGATAATCATATTATGTATATCCGCTTTTCTGCCAATAGCCTAATTTTTAGTATAGTTAGATCAGTTATTTTATTCTTTCAATTAAAGATCCGAAGGATTTAAACTATTCTTTACTCTCAGCAAAGCCAGGGTAAGAAACTAATATAATATGGAAGCCCTGAAAGGGAGAAACTTCACATGTACACCCTCTCAGGACTACACAAAATTAATCTATCATCTTCCCTGCACTTTTGTACAGGTTAATAAATGGTAAGACTCCTTAGATGCTACTAATAACTTAGATTTCAGGATTTTAAAGAAGGATCACGTTTTGCCAATTTTTATATTGCTTTCATTTTTAGAAGAGAGATATTTACACAGATAGCTCTTAACAGCTAGAGACACCCTCCTCTTTGATAAACCCAACACCCTTTTAATTAATAGTAATGAAACTGACATCCGAAGAAAACACCTCTCTCGCCTCTAGAAGAAATTGGTTTAAGAATGCAGCACTTTTAGGAGCTGCATCGATCGCAGCACCCAGCCTATTAGCGAATGCGCAACCCACCCCAAGCAGAGAAATAGCATCAGCACAACCTATCAGGCTGATTGTCTCTACCTACTCGTATTGGCATTTCAAAGAAACCGTATATCCGATCGAAAAAGTGATCGAAAACGCTGCTCGCATAGGTTTTGATGGGGTGGAAATCCTCCATCGCCAAATGGAAAACGAGACTGTGCCCTATATGAATAAGCTTAAAAGAATGGCATTTGAAAGAGGATTGGCATTGCCTTTTTTATCCATCAACCAAAATTTCGTAGAGCCAGATGCCTCCAAAAGGAAGGAGGATATACAGCATACTTTGAAGTGTATTAGACTTGCCACACAAATGGGCATTCCTGCCATTCGCTTGAATACCGGAAGTTGGGCAGGGGAAACGGCTCCGGATTATTTCAAAACCGGATACAAGAAACCCGCTGAAGGATATACCGATAAAGATGCGATACAATGGGTGATTGACAGTATGGGTGAATGCCTGATAGAAGCTGAAAAAGCAGGTGTGACACTTTGCCTCGAAAACCATTGGGGGCTATCCTCCAACATCGATTACCTCGAAGAGATTTATAATGCGTTGGCATCCTCCCCTTCTATGGGATTGAATTTGGATACCGGAAATTTTGTCGGAGATCCCTATTCACAACTGGAAAGATTGATGCCAATCGCAGATATCATTCAGGCAAAGACCTATTATGGAGGTGGCGAGGTCTATGATTTAACCTTGGATTATGACCGAATAGCCAAAATAATGCGAGATGCAAATTTTACTGGTTACGTGTCCTTGGAGATGGAAGGAAAAGAAGACGCAGAGACTGCCGTTCCTAAAAGCTATGACTTGCTGAGAAAGGCTTTAAATGTTTAAAAAAAGCATTTAGTTACCAAATTTGAGCATAGCTATTTGGAGGAAACTACTATAAATTTAAAAGTAAGCTTTGACCAAAACGGCATTAATTCACCACAAGATGGATGAAATAGTGATCGGATAATTCAATGAAATGTGTCTGCAAAACTTGAAGAACTCTTCCAAACGGAGGGTTTTTTAGGTTTCGAGACAGGCATAATTGAGCACCTTTTAACTTCAAGATTAACAGCTGACATGTGGAGTTGAGCCAAGAAATAGCGATAAAGAATTGCTGATTGCTGATTGGCTTTGTCGTTAAGATTGAAGTATAAACTTTAGGAATTCATGAGTTTGCTCTTATAAATCCTTATCCAACAAATCATTCTTTCTTAAAAACTGTTCTAGCTATTCAGTTTAGTCATTTAAATAAAAATAGCCTCCATGTTCACCAAATTCCTACAAACACAAAACAAACCTTCCAAACCTCTGATGATTTGGGATGGAAACTGTGGTTTTTGCAAGTATTGGATTTTGGTTTGGCAAACTAAAACTACCGAGGTTGACTATAAAACCCTTCAGGATGTGGCGGCTGAATTTCCTGAAATACCGCTTAAAGAATTCAAGAAAGCGTCCAGGTTTATCGATACAGATGGACAAATCTACAGTGGTCCGGATTCGGCCTTTATGAGTATGTGGTATTTCAAAACCCCACAAAAACACTGGCATCGCTGGTATATGAGTTCGGAATTGTTCCAATCCTTGTGTGATCACGGCTATAATTTCGTTGCTAAAAACAGGCCGCTAATGATGAAAATCACATTAGCCTTTTGGGGTAAGAATCCGATAAAACGCAAGCCATTTTGGATGTTATGGTTGATGGGATTGGTAGTATTTGTAATTGGGTTAATAGGTTACTTTTCCTGAGTAATTTCTACTTTTTGGATAGATCTACTATCCCAGCAACATCTAAAACCCATCTGAAATCTCTCAACCTATTATAATATACAAAGTTTATTCTGCAGGCTGCCCCGCAAATTGCAGTAATGATATGCTCCTCAGACGCGGAGTTTAAACTATTTTAAGCCTTGCACAGAACTGATCATCAATCTGGATGAAACTGTTTTTGACCCTTCCGATAGTGGGAGGAAAAAGTAAGGTGTAGAAAGATGCTAAATAATATTACGTGCGACTGGTCTCAATCAATTAAAAACTTAGAAAATAACTAGCGTACATGCTAAAGATTAACCTGGTTTGAGAAATCTATCACGAATTGGGTTTTTCGTTGGAAGTTAATTCGCATCCACCCGAGCTAGTACACATTTCGCGTGTTAATTTGATCCACCAGGTTTGCATCAAAAACAAAACAATGAGACGAGCAAACCAAGAACAAATGGAATCTCCTGAATTACCTCCACTTGAGCGCCTTTAGCCGCAGCATCACGCTCAATGGTGATATTTTTGGTCATATTTTTCAGCTACATCTATCTTCTTATCGTCACTGCGAGGAGGTACGACAAAGCAGTCTTGTTGTGGTAAAAATTGCCTGATTGAGATTGCTTCCCCGACACATCGGGGCAGGCTGTGCCTCGCAATGACGGATACCACAAACTCAAGTGCTTAAATAAGGGATTGCCGCGCTCCTTCGTCGCTCGCAAAGACGGAATCATCTTAAAATCGAATCACATATCCCACCGAATAACCCATTTTACCTTATCTTAAGAATTCTATTACAACGACAAAAATTTCCTCTTCATGAAATCCCTCAAACCCACCCTACTTTTTCTCTTTTTTCTAGTCATCGGAAGTTCCAGTCTACTCGCACAAGTCAAACCTATTTTTGAAAATGGCGAAGCCCAGATCGTGCCTGAGCTGAAGGATTCTGCCAATTGGATACGTACTGATCTTTGGGTGGAAACGGAGTTTGATACCGATGGAGATGGCAAAAAAGACCGGATGCATGTGGATGTAACCCGACCAAAACAGACCGAAACCGAGGGACTTAAGCTCCCAATAGTCTATGCCAGTAGCCCATATTATGCAGGAACTGCCGGCAATGCACCCATCTTTTGGAATGTAAAACATGAATTGGGCGCTGCAGCTGCACCAAGAAATCATGTAGAGATCGTACGCACAAGAAAGAGGCCGATCATCTCTGACACTGAAATTATGCTCTGGGTACCGCGTGGCTACATCGTGGTTCATTCTTCCTCTCCTGGCACCGGACTTTCTCAGGGCTCGCCCACCGTCGGTGGAGACAATGAATCTTTGGCACCAAAGGCCGTGATCGAATGGCTTACAGGAAAAGACAATGGCTACACTACGCCAGACGGAAATGAAAAAGTGACCGCATTTTGGTCCACCGGGAAAGTGGGAATGACAGGAACTTCCTATAATGGTACGCTCCCGCTGGCAGCGGCAACTACCGGAGTAAAGGGACTTGAAGCCATTATTCCCATCGCTCCCAACACTTCCTATTATCACTATTACCGATCCAATGGATTGGTCCGATCGCCAGGAGGATATCCGGGAGAAGACATCGATGTGTTGTATGATTATATCCACAGCGGCGATGAATCCAAAAGAGCCTACAGTAACAAAACTGTCCGTGATACCGAAATGGCGCAAGGAATGGATCGAGCCAGCGGTGACTACAATGAGTTCTGGGCTGGCCGTGACTACCTAAATGACATGGGCCCAATGACCGCTGCCTTGCTGATGTCGCATGGCTTCAATGACTGGAACGTGATGTCAGAGCACAGCTATAGGATTTATGATGCGGCTCGCGCCAAAGGTATTCCTGCCAAAATCTATTACCATCAAAATGGCCATGGCGGTCCTCCCCCATTTTCGATGATGAATCGCTGGTTTACCCGCTACTTGCATGGAGTGGAAAACGGCGTGGAAGAAGGACCTAAAGCATATATCGTCCGAGAGCGAGACGAGCAAAGCAATCCAACCCCTTATGCGGATTTCCCAAATCCAGAAGCTTCTGAGGTAAACTTTTACCTGAAAGGGGGTAATCCAGCAGCTGGAAGCATGGGACTCGAGAAAGAGACTACTGGCAAACAAGAAACGCTGGTGGACAACTATTCTTTCACAGGATCAGCCTTGGCGCAAGCGGACTATACCGAGCATAGATTGATCTATCTCAGCCCAGTGCTCACCGAGCCGCTTCATATTTCTGGAATCCCGAAGATCACCGTGAAACTGGCGTCCAATAAACCTGCGGCAAACCTGTCGGTTTGGTTGGTTTCCCTGCCTTGGACAGAAGGAAGAAATACCAAAATCACAGATAATATAATCACACGAGGCTGGGCAGATCCACAAAACCATGCCTCCATCCGCACCGGAGAACCCTTAGTACCAGGTAAGTTTTACGAGGTAACCTTCGACTTGCAGCCAGACGATCAGATTATCGCTGCAGGGCAGCAAATCGGCTTGATGATCTTTTCCTCCGATGCCGAGTTTACACTCCTACCCAAGCCAGGCACAGAACTGACCATCGATTTGGATGGAACTGTGTTGACGCTACCGATCGTAGGAGGAAAAGGGAAGATGGAGATGTCTGTGAAGTGAAATTACATTCGGATTTCCTAAAAATTACCCTGTACAGGGTATAGGAACTCAGATATTAGTTTCGGTTATTGAGGATCTCAAAACACCAAATAAACGAAATCCCCGTTTGCTGTCAACTAAATAACACAATTACTTGATTTCATGATTCTTACAAAATTATGTGACTTACCGATAGATAAAAAATATCATCTATTATAGTTGATAGCATCCATTTTCGGGTAGATAGCAGCTATAATGGGTGATAGCAAAACGTTAGCAAAAATTAAAAAAAACACCCCAGAAATCAAGAATGTCAAGACTTAGAGAACATTTTATAAATACATTCGCCACAGAAATAAGTAGTCTGAATGGAACAGATTTTGAATATTTATGTAAACCATTAATGTACTTAATTCTAAAAGATAATATCTTACATAAAGGGCATAACCTTTATGGTAAGCCAGTAGGATATACCGCAGATTTTATAGCTGACGATTATCAAGCAATTGGTCAATGTGGAACGGAACCAGATTATTTTATAGACTTCTCTAAACCAATTCACGATATTGATAGATGTATAATAAACCATTCAAAATGTAAAAAAATATATTTATTTGCTAATCAACGTGCTAGTGGTGGAAAATTAACTAAGCTTGATGATGAAATAACAAAGAAAAAATATTCTCAAAAAATAGAAATTTATGATTCAGAAAAATTAGCAAATATCGTTATTGACAATATTACTAATTCATCAAAGATCGAAGAAGTTCTTAATTATCTACCTAAGACATTTGAATATTACAAAATTCTACCTCAAACCAATAAACTTCCTTCTTTTAAAAATAAATATCACTCAAGGAATGAGGAAAATGAGCTTATTAACAAACTAGCAAATCAGGATTTCATTCAAATTTATGGTATAAGTGGAATTGGTAAATCAGAATTATCAATAAGTATAGGTGAAAAATTAAAAGAGAAATTTGATAGTGTAATTTGGATTGATGGAGATGAAATAAATCAGGATAATTTATCGCTTACTTCAATTCAAATTTCAAAATTTAAAAACAAATTTAATTACTGTCATCCGAGTAAATTTTAGCTAGGTCATATTAATGGGTTTTCTGGCTATTTAGGGTGATTTTTCATTTTTCCTCAAATCACCCCCCTGCTCATTTTTGAAAATATCCAATTGTATTA
>Ga0307487_1002371_pt1 | contig 12129 bp, 11 predicted proteins | sample CBIW12metaG_FD_203665 | JGI IMG/M metagenome (GOLD analysis project Ga0307487, IMG submission 203665) | Sea-ice brine microbial communities from Beaufort Sea near Barrow, Alaska, United States - CBIW 1.2 | ecosystem: Environmental > Aquatic > Marine > Coastal | place: USA: Alaska | collected... | reverse complement strand
GCCGCGTCAGCCGCTTCAATAATCGTGGCCACCGAAAAGGTTTCGATGATCCCTAGCGCATCGGTGTGCTCAATCACCCGGGTGCCGCCTATGGCTGCGAACACCGAGGGGTGAACATTGGGGATGATCAGCTCATCCACAATGGTGGCATCCCCCAACTCCAGGCCTGCCGCCATGGATGCCTCTACCGCCGCAACATCGCCCGCCACCATCACCATGAACTTGCCCGGGCAGATGGTGCGGTTAAACAGGATTTCAACGTTGGCGGCCTTTAGCATGGCATCGCCAACCGCATAGCCTTTGGCGATTGAATTCATTTCAATCATGCCGATTGCGCTTTTGTTGGTCATAGTGTGTTCCTGTTAGAAACCCTGTTAGTTAACTGCACTGATGGCGATAAATCCGTCAATCAACATCACGGTGCCTGCGATACTGGCGTGTAGTGGTACACCCATGCCCTCGCCTGGCGGCTTTGCAATCACATCGCCTATACCGACAATGTCACCGGATTTCACCACGGGCACAGGTTGCTGACCCATGCGCTGGCGCAATGGAATGATGACCCGTGATGGAGCCGCACTCACCTCTTTCCAGTGCGCAGTTTTGCCATCGTACTTCGCCAACCCCAGCTTGCGAGTCAAACGCTGGGATGGCACGCCGCGGTAATCCCGCATGGGATGCACGTCGCGGGTCTGGTTTTGCAGCTGCTGCGGTGTCTGCCAGAGATCATTCGCCTTCAAGTCGCGCTTTGTAGAGGCGCATATATCCCTGGGGTTCAGTTGCTCCGGGCAGGCCCAGAGCGTGCAGATATTGCACTCGCAGCAGGCCTGGGCATGCACTGACAGTGTTTCGCTGACTTCACCGGTGGTGAGCAGCGAACGCATCACCAGATGGGGCTGTATCGGATAGCCCAGCAAATAACGCGGACACATTTCGGTACACAGGGTGCACTGGTCACAGCCAGATTTGCCAATGCGCCGGTACTGGGATTCGGTTTCGGAGCGCCGTTTCACTAGATTACTATCCCGCGGCAGTACCAGCAGACCACTGCTGACCGCCGAGATGGACGCCTCTTTATCGGTGACCACCTCACCCATCATGGCGCCGCCGTCGATCACCACCGGGTCGCTGCAGGTTATGGCGCCCGCCAGGTTGATCACATCGGCAAAGCGCATACCAATGGGCAGCCAGGCGGTGAACGGGTGTTCCACCTCGCCGTGTACGGTGACCATGGTGTGGGTGACCGGCTGGCCCTGAGCCGCGCGGGCGATATTCACCAGGGTTTCGACGTTCTGTACCGCCACGCCTATGTCCTTGGGCAGTCCGCCCGCTGGAATGCGATTGCCGGTGATTTCGTACACCAGCTCGTATTCGTCACCCGCCGGATAAACGTTGGGCATTCTTTTCAGCTCCATATTGGCCGGCAGCATCGGTTCGATATGAGATATCGAATCCTGGTGCTTTTCCTTGATGGCCAATACACCGCGGCTGGCACCGGTCTGCTCCATCACCAAAGCTATACCGCGAATCAGGTCGTCGGAGAAGCGCTGGATGATGGTCTGGTCTTTAAACAACAGCGGTTCACATTCAGCGCCATTGGCGATAACGATATCCGCCCGAGCCATCATTTTCACGTAAGCGGGGAATCCGGCACCGCCGGCGCCCACCACCCCCGCACTTCGGACTTTCTCAACAATCTCGTTCATGTTGCCCCCGATTCAGACGTTGGCCCGAATACCGGCCCAACCGGCAGTTCATATATCAATGGGGTTTGCTGCAACCGCCAGCACGGCGTCTTCAAAAGCCTCGCAGGCGGCTTTACACGCTGCTTGCGAGCCCGTCAGGAAGCCGCCACCGTAGTTGGTCTCTGATGGTGGTGCAAAGAAGTTCACCACGCTGACACCGGCCGCCTTCAACGCCGCATCCATACCGAACATCGCCTCCAGTGGCGGCGCAATCAGATAGGCTATTGCCTGCCCCCTGGGAATGTTCGATTCCTTCGACAAATAACCACCGGTAGCAGAAACCAGATGCGCGAAGTAGGCAATGCTGCCCTCGTCGTTGGCCGCATAAAAGCAGGCTTCGCGCTCGATCACTTCCTGTGCCCGCTGCAACCCGGCAATCACATCCGCCGGCCCGGGGCCGGCAATAATGCCGATGACCTCACCCGACAGCAGGCCCGAGGAGTGGGCCGCACCGGCGTAAAAGGATTTCGCGTAGACCACGTCTACATTGGCCGCTTTGGTAGCTTCGTCTAGTGCCACGTAGGTTACGTCGTCGCTGTCACAGGTAATCATGCCTATGCAGCGCTGCTCTTTTTTCAGTTTGAACTGTTTCATCATTCCGTCGTCAACCGAGGCGATAACCCGGGTTGCCAGAACCTTGGCTCTGATTTCATCACGAATTGCCATGATGGCGCTCCTGTTGTATCTGGTGAAAAAACTGTACTTGTCGAAAAAACAGATCCTATCGAAAGTTAGCGGATCAGCGTTTCAGCTTAAGGCCGCTGGCTTTCTGTTCAAGCATTTTGCGCGCAAGGTCCACAATCACCGCCGCGGCCTCGATCGGTGGCGTTCCGCCTTCGTGAATATTGGAAATCACCATGCGATCTGACTCCACGGTGTCTTTCGTGGGTTTGTAAACGCAATAACAGCTCAGGCTTTCAGACTGTCCCAGCCCCGGCCTTTCGCCAATCAGCAGGAGGTTGGCCTCGGCCTGCAGCAGGCTGCCGATTTCATCCTGGGCCTTCACTCGACCATAGCGCAAGAAGAACGGTGTGCCGACGGTAAAGCCGGCGCTTTCCAGGCCTTTCATTAACGGCAGAATAATCTCTTCCAGGTTGCTGGTGACAGCGTCGGTACTGAGGCCGTCAGAGATCACAACTTGCACCTGGGGCGATTTTTTGCAGCGCTCTTCGATGGTTTTTTTAGCGTCGTCAGACAGCTTACGGCCAAGGTCCGGGCGCCGCAGGTACTCGCTCTTGTCGGCAACGCAGGTTTGTACTTCCCACAGATCGTGCTCTTTCAGCCAGTCTGTCGACACCTCTTTCACCACGGTGTCTTTGGAACGGGAGTGGTCCGCCAGAAAGCGTAACAGTGACCGGGTACGAGGCCTTGGGCCAGCGCGCCCCTGGCACACACGGGCCGCGGTTTGCTTGACCATATCGCTGTTTACTGAGGCGTTATGGGCATTTCTAATGCCGTTCCAGTGAATGAACTTGTCCAGGCTCAGGTCTTCAAGGCCCTCGTTTTCGCTGTCTGGCGGCAAATTTTCATTCGTCTTTTCGGACTTGGCAGAACCTTTAGCCGGGGCTGGTTTATAGGCCGGCGGAGCACTGTTTTGTGATTCGCTTTTCTGCGCGCCATTTTGGCTTGGCTTGGCGCCTTTATCGTTCTGCTGGATACGGGTTACCTGCCCGGCAGGAAGGTCTTTCTCGCCCAGCTCACGCAACACCGAATTGACGATACTCTGAATGGTTTTCTCGTCCATGGCTGTCACCTCAATCAAAGAAGATGGATGGGTCACCCGCGCGGGCGGTTAGTTTGCCGTTTTCCATCAGGCCCATGGTCTCCATCCAGGCTTCGAACTCTGGCGCCGGACGATAGCCCAAGAGCTGGCGGGCGGTCACGACATCCTGGAAGCTTGTGGTCTGATAATTCAGCATGATGTCGTCTCCCAGAGGAAGTGACATAACGTAATTGCAGCCCGCTGCGGCCAACAGCACAGTCAGGTTTTCATTGGAGTTCTGATCTGTATCGGCATGGTTGGTGTAACAGGCGTCACATCCCATAGAGATACCGGTCAGCTTGCCCATAAAATGATCTTCCAGCCCGGCCCGGGTAATTTGCTGGTGATTGAACAGATACTCTGGCCCTATAAACCCCACCACGGTGTTTACCAGGTGCGGTTTGTAACGCCTGGCAAGACCGTAGTTGCGGGCCTCTACGGTTACCTGGTCGGCACCATGGTGGGCGTTAGCAGACAGCGCTGAGCCCTGCCCGGTTTCAAAGTACATCATGCTGGAGCCGGCCAGCTTGCAATAGTGCTTGCCCATCTCATAGGCTTCATCGAGCAGGTCCACCGTCACGCCAAATTCGTTCAACCCTTTCTCTGTGCCAGACAAGCTCTGAAACAGCAAACCGCAGGGCGCGCCTTTTTCAAGCGCCGCCATCTGATTAGAAATGTGGGAAAGCACGCAGCCCTGGGTTGGTATGCTCCACTTGTCAGTGACTTCTTTGATGGCGCTCAGAATGCGGATGGTGTTCTCCACCGATTCGGTCACCGGGTTCACGCCAATCACCGCATCACCGCAGCCGTAGCTCAGGCCTTCATAGGTCTGGACGATGATGCTGTCGATGTCATCACGGGTGTCGTTGGGCTGTAACCGCGACGAGAATCGCCCGGGTATCCCAACGGTGCAGTTTGCCTTGGAGATCACGTAGAGCTTTTTGGCACCCACCATCAAATCGCCGTTAGAGCAGATTTTGCAGACTGCCGCGACCATTTCCGAGGTAAGCCCCCGGCGCATGCGTTCGTAATCTTCGCGCGTGGGCAGATCAGAGAGTATGTATTCCCGCAGTTCACTGACGGTCCAGTTTTTCATCTCATGGTAAATGGTGGTGTTGATCCCGTCCTGAATCACCCGGGTTACGGCGTCTTCCTCGTAGGGAACAATCGGGTTCTCACGCAGGGTCTGCAGAGTCATTTCACTCAGTACCTGCTTGGCCGCCACCCGCTGTTGGGCGCTTTCAGCTGCCACACCGGCCAGTACGTCACCGGAGCGCAGCTCGTTGGCTTTCGCCAAAACGTCTTTCACGTCGCGGAACTGGTATACCTTGCCAAACAATGTTGTTTTTAAATTCATGGAAAATCTCCCCTCTATGCAGGAAATGCCAGCGATTTGATGGTTAATGGCACAACTTCGCCGCCAAAAAAGCTCTCACCAATGTCAAGATAATCACCGGCAACAGCACGCACCTCGTCAATCACCAGAAGCCTTTGCGGGTCTACCAATGGTTGCAGTTCCATCCCCAGAACTTTGCCCAGATCGTTTTCTGTAACGATGATGGCGGCGGCCTGGTTGTTGCCATATTCTTTATAAAATTGCGCAATTTCCTTTGCGGTGTGGTGCACCGCGCGGTATTTCATGGGCATGTCCTTGCCCAGTGCGATGGCGTATTGGTCTTGGCGCAAGCGCAGGTCCATACGCTTTGCGGCTTCGATGATCTGCTGGCACACCGCCGGCTGTTCATTCGCCTGCCAGTCAATCTGCGGCTCTACCACCGGTATATTGCGGATGGGCAGCGCATCTAAATTGAGCCAGATCGAACTGCCAGACAGCGACATGGAGTAAGCCCCGGCCCCAATCACCGTAGCCTGCTGGGTTTGCTGGGGCTGCTTGACGTTCATGGCGGCCAGCACTGGATTTTTTAGCAAAGCTTCGGCCAGCAAGATGCCTATGTCTTGCCACTGGAACGGGTCCATTTCTTCGGTGCGCAGGCGGTAATAGCTGGTACCCACGCCGCCACTGATGAACACCGCGTCGAAGTTGTCGCTGTGCTTCAGCTCCGGGGTCATCATTAGCGTATCGCCTAATTCGGAGCGCTTACCAACAATTACGTCCACAACCAGCTGTGCCATGCAGTTGGCCACCTTTTTCAGGTGATCAACGCTGAACGCATTTTCCGCCAGGGTTTGCCCGAACAGACTTTCCACAACCCGGCGTGCGGGTTCGCGGATTTTCGTGACCGCGCCGCTGCGGTCTGTTTTGATCAGGTTGCCGCCGATATTCAGGCACGCCGTGCTTTCGACCTGGCCGCTATTGAATACCACGTAGTTACTGGTGCCGCCGCCGATGTCGATGTTCAGCACGCGGGCGTGATTGCGCTTTGAGTAGTCGCCGGCGCCGCTGCCGCGGCCGGCGATCACCGACTCTAAATTAGGGCCGGCGGTTGCCACCACAAAATCACCCAGGCGTTCGGCCAGATTCATCACCGTGTCTTTGGCATTTCTTAGCTTGGAGGTTTCGCCGGTGATGATGATGGCTCCGGTTTCGATATCGTCCAGCGAGACACCGGCCGCCGCAAACTGCTCGTCGATAAATCGCTGCAGCATGGCCGTATCCACCGTGCCGTCTTCTTGCAATGGCGTAGCACTCACCAGACTCTGGAAAAATATTTCCCGTTCCACGAATTCGTAACGGGGCACCTGGGTAACGGGCGCCCGGTTCACCATGGTGAGCCTGGAAAAGATCACCTGAGTGGTGGTGGTGCCGATATCAATACCGACACTTTGTACGGTTTTTCTGTTCACAATGGCCCTTCCGCTTCTACGGACTTGGAAAGATCAGCGCCCGGCTTTACGTTCTTTTCGATAGACGCAATCATCCGGTCGGCCACCAGCATGGCGAACAGCACCGCCGTGATACCGCCCACCAGCTTGCCGATAATCACGGCCATGATCATGTCCGGCTTATTAGCGGCGGTGAAACCCAGGTGGTCGCCAAAGGTAAAGGCAGCGCTGACGGCGAAGGCCGAGCACAGGATTTTGCCGCGACTGTCCATGTCTTTCATCACCTGGAACATCGGGATGTTGTTGGCCAGGGTCGCGATCAGGCCGGTAGCCGCGGTCGTATTTATATTCAGCACACCGCCCATTTTCAGCAGTGGCTTTTCAAACCAGCGGGTCAGCAACAGAACCATGGGATAGGCACCTAACAGTATGATGGCGATGGAGCCAATCACTTCGATGGCGCGCATATCTACACCGGGTTCATCCCCCGGCACCATGAAAATCGGATCCATTCCCGGAATGATGGTGATGCCCAGGGTGTGTTTCAGTACCGCAGCGGCAAGGCCAATGGTGATGAACGCCACCAGAAATTTTGCAAATATTGCGAAGCCGCTGATCATCCGGTCAGGCATGAACCACAGGCCCGCGGCAATCAGTGCCGACACAATAATGACCGGTATCAGGTTCATGAAAATCAGCGGCAGGTTGAACTGGATAGCCTCATTGGTGCCTGGTATCAGCACCGTTGACGCCATAGCCGCCAGCCCGCCCGCGATACAGCCGATAGGAATGGTCACGATGCCGGCAAGAACGCCAGACGCCAGGTAGGGTCGGTCTTGCTCTTTGATGATGCCGACGGCAACGGGGATGGTGAATACAATGGTGGGGCCCATCATGGCGCCCAGAATCAGACCGGCATACATCCAGGCGCCATAGTTAATGCTGCCGTCTACTGCGGTGGCCATTTCCTTGGCCAGAAAGTAACCGCCCATATCGTTGGCCAGCAGCGTAGTGGCGAACATCGCGGGGTCTGCCCCTAAAAAGGTGTAAACCGGCACCACAATAGGCGACAGAATTTTCGCCAGCACAGGCGCCATAGCAATAATGCCCACCATCGCCAGTGCCAGCGCACCCATAGCCTGAAAGCCTTCTTCGAACTGGCTACCCGCGCCTGAAATCGATTTTCCTACTTTACCCAGGCCCAACTTGCCAAGAACCAACGGCGAACCACCAAACTGCATGAATACCCGGTCCAAAGCGCCGATGACCATAAACGTCATCATGATGTACAGGATTATCTGATTTAACATTTCCATAATCGGTCACCTTCCTTGTAGAAATGGTCAAAATCACACGACCGCTTTAGGTACTGCACGCTTCCTCAAGCAGCTGAACAATATCTGCTTCGGTTACATCTCTTGGGTTGTCTTTGATACACACATCGGCCAAAGCCTCGGCGGCTATGGACGAAAATTCGGCTGGGCGAATATCGCTGGCGGCGAGGTTGCCCGGCAATCCGATATCCGCTAACAACTGGCTGACCGCGGCGATAGAGGCCATGCATTGTTCGCGCTGGGTCATACCGCTGTGGGTAACTCCCAACATGTGGGCGATAGCCGCGTATTCGCGCTGGCACACCAGGGCGTTGAACCTCATCACAAAGGGCAGCAGGATTCCGTTGGCGATGCCGTGGGCGATTTGATAACGGGCACCAATCTGGTGAGATATGGCGTGTACAAGGCCCAGGCCGGAATTGCTGAACGCCAGTCCGGCTTTGTAAGCCGCTGTGGCCATGGTCAGCCGCGCTGCCATATCGCGGCCGTTACCGACCACAATGGGCAGAGCTTCAGCGATGCTCTGGATCGCACAGATTGCGAGCGCTTTGGCAAGCGGGTGTGAGCTGCGAGCGGCGTAAGCTTCAATGGCGTGGGTCAGCGCATCGATGCCGGTGGAGGCGGTGACCAGCGGCGGTAAATTCAGCATGAGCGCTGGATCTACAATTGACAGGTCTGGCATCAGGTCCAGATGTTTGATCACGTATTTGTGCTGTCGATCTGCGCGCATAATCACGCTGATGTCGGTCACTTCCGAGCCTGTACCGGCGGTGGTTGGAACGGCACCCAGACCAATGCTGCGGCTACCGCTAAACCCTGGCGCAGCCATTGTGTGCAAGGTAACGCCAGTACTGCCCGCGAGGGCAATCGCCTTGGCCGCATCCAGAGCCGAACCACCGCCGAAACCCAGTACAAAATCTGCGCGCTCACTAACCAGCAACTCAATGGCCCTGGCAATCACGGTTTCGTCGGGCTCGCGCTCGATGCCCGGGAAAATAATGCTCGAGATACCGGCGCGTTCAAGACTGCGCTGCATGGATCGCATCAGTCCTTTTTCGTGCACCACCCGGTCTGCCACCACCAGCACGCGGGTTACACCCAGATGCGCAAGCAAGGCGCCAATTTTGAGGATGGCGCCCTCGCCCATCAATGTTTGCCGCGGCGCGTTGAAGCTGAACAGGCCTTGCGGAGCCAGTTCATCCAGCGTGCAGGTAACGATCTGCTCAATCGCTGTAGTGCCCAGAGGCGGGTCCAGATGCGAGTCGAGTGGGTTCATATCATCCGACCCTCTGCGACCGCGCTTGCGACTGCGCCTGGGCAGAGGCCTGAACCGCCTCGGAATAGGTCGCAATCGCCAACGGGGTTAAATACAAAGGGTGTTCCGGCAGGATCACATCGATGCCAGGGAACTCTGCGGCGAACACGTCGAGGAAGCCAGGTAAGGCGCAAGAACCACCCGTCAGGTAAATAGCGGGAACCTTATGACCGGCAATGTGGCTGCGAACGATATCTGCCATTTTTGCGATCACCGGAGCCACCAGCCCGCACAGCGCCTGATCGCGGTTTGCGCGTTTCATTTCTTCGGCGTCTTCATAAGGCAAACCGAAATGCCCGGCGATGACCAGGCTGATGTGGCGGCCGCCGGTGGCGTCGTCCATAGATCGCACAACCTCACCGTTTTCGATAATCGCCGTGCCGGTTGTGCCGCCACCAATATCCACCACCGCTGCGTGCTGCAGCTGTAACAATTTTGCGACGCTGCTGGGTTCGTCGATCACGCCAGCGACCTCTAGCCCGGCGGCTTCAATCACATTGGTGGATATGCGGGAATCGGTGCCTGGTGGAAACGAGGTAGTCACCTGCTCAATGCGTATGCCGAGCTTTTCGCTGGCGCGTCGAACCTGTTCGCGCACAATCTGGCTGGCACCGAAGAAGTCCACCACAATGCCGTCGCGGACCACATTGGCCCACTCCATGTAGCCCGCCAACGGCTTGCCTGCCGCATCTACAACAATGGTCTGGATGTCTGCGGTACCCAGATCCACGCCCACTCGAAACTGGCTTTGAAAAGGGCTTGGGTTATCGTTGTTGATCAGGCCAGCGGTTTTGCGCAGCAAGCGATTGACCTCCGCCATTGTTGTACTCATAACGATCTCCTTCTAACAATTCGTGCCACGCCCTTGTTTCAAACAATCCGGAACGAATCCACCAGCGTGCAGCGTCGTTTACGCACAAACGTACTGGCGTTGGTGACACCCTCTCCGGTGGGGGTCGAGATGGTCATGGAGGTCCAGCCCTCACCGCCAGCACCCAGTCCCGCCAGGCAAGGTCCGTTTTTAACAAACAGGCTGCAGTTGATTTCCACAGCCATGCGCGACAGGTTGTCGATGTTGCGCGAATGCATGGCGGCGGAATGGCGATTGCCTGCTTCCAATTCAACCGCCCAGTCAATCGCCTGGTCGGCGTCGCGGGCGCGAATCAGCGAAATAACCGGCAGCATCAGCTCGGTGGTCGCAAAGGCGTGATCGCGGTTGGTTTCCACCACCAGCAGCCGGGTGCCCTGGGGCACGCTAAAACCGGCGGCAGCGGCAATTTTTTCGGCATCACGGCCCACCCACTCAGACTTGGTGCGCGGATTTGGGCCGGGGTAATCCGCCAGCACAAGGCGTGCAACCGCGTCGGCCTGTTCGTGATTGATCTCGACCGCACCGTTCTGACACATGGCTTTTTTCAGTGCGTCAGCGATGGACTCGACTGCAACAATTTCTTTCTCATCGACGCAGACAATGTTGTTGTCGAAGGACGCGCCCTGGACGATGCTGATGGCTGCCCGTTCAATATCGGCGGTTTCGTCGACCACCACCGGCGGATTGCCCGGCCCGGCGGCAATCAGGCGTTTGTCAGTGACTTTGCGAGCAGCGTTGACCACAGCCTCGCCGCCAGTAATGGTTAGCAGGTGAATACCCGGAAAACTGAACAGCCGGGTGGCGGCGTCAATGCTTGGGTTTTCCAGGCAGGTCACCAGGTTGGATGGCCCACCCGCGCTTTCCGAGGCGCGGTTGATCAGCTGAATGGCACGCTGGGACACCGCCTTGGCGGCCGGGTGCGGCGAAAACACGACGGAATTGCCCGCCGCAATCATACTGATGGCGTTGTTCAAAATAGTGGCGGAAGGGTTGGTGGACGGCGTCACCGATGCAATCACACCCCAAGGCGCGTTTTCAATCAGTGATAAACCGTGATCACCGGTGATCGCTGTGGGCACGATGGCTTCAACGCCCGGTGTTTTTTCAAGCACCAGTTTGTGCTTGCGTATTTTGTCTTCAACCCGGCCAAAGCCGGTTTCTTGCACCGCAAGTTCCGACAACTCCTGAACGTGCTTGGAGCCGCTATGGCGAATAGCAGAAATGATGGCTTGCCGCTGCGCCATTGACCGTATTTTTTTATGGGCGCTCTGAGCCGCTGCGACGGCATCATCAAGGGTTTTGAAGACACCGTAGCGCTCGCCATCGAGCTGGGGCGAATGCAGCTGCTCGATCACCCTGCGTACAATTGTCTCAATCTGCTGTGGGTCCATTTGCATCTTTGGTCTCCCGCGGTTGGCCGGTGAATCCGTGACCGTTCGCTAAAACGCTTTATTTAGTAGTTACGCTGATATTTCTGAAACCAGGTGCTGGTGCCGCCGGTTACCTCGTCAACAATGCCCACCACGCTAAGGTCAACGGGTGCATGGCCGCTGCTGTCGATAGACATGCGCGCGGAGCTGCCGCCAACCACTAGCACCCATTCACCTTCACCGGCGCCCAGCCTGTCGGCCGCCACTGACACAGAGCTTTCTTCCTCACCGTTCTGATCAATGAATTTGATCAGCGCCAGTTTGTCCATGCCCAACCCTTCGCTGCGGACTGTTGCCACAACCTGGCCAATTACCTTTGCTAGTCTCATGGGATACCTTCCCGGTCAGATGGCTCTAGCCCGTTATTTTTTTGCCTTGCCCGGTTTTATCCCCGTTGCCCGCCGATCTTGGCGAAATCGGAAAAATCGCTTCAAGATCCGAATGGGGTCGTGGAATCACGTGAACCGCAATCAGCTCGCCAAGGCGTTGCGCTGCGGCCGCGCCGGCGTCTGTTGCAGCTTTACAGGCTGCTACATCACCGCGGACCAACGCGGTCACGTAGCCGGCACCAATCTGCTCAAAGCCCACCAGTTCTACTCTGGCCGCCTTTACCATGGCATCGGAGGCCTCTATCAGCGCCGTCAAACCTCTGGTTTCGATAATACCCAGTGCTTCCATCATTCTCGTATCCTCGCGCTTTTTTGCTTGTACTGTGGTCTGCTTCAGGAGTGCATTCATCTGCATACACCTATTTCAGGGTGGGCCAACCGCCTATAACAGAGGCTGACCGGTCGGTGTAATCGGGAAAATGGCTTCCAGATCACCGTGCGGACGCGGAATGACGTGCACGGCCACCAGTTCGCCCAACCTTTGTGCCGCGGCTGCACC
>Ga0307487_1002367_pt1 | contig 12145 bp, 9 predicted proteins | sample CBIW12metaG_FD_203665 | JGI IMG/M metagenome (GOLD analysis project Ga0307487, IMG submission 203665) | Sea-ice brine microbial communities from Beaufort Sea near Barrow, Alaska, United States - CBIW 1.2 | ecosystem: Environmental > Aquatic > Marine > Coastal | place: USA: Alaska | collected... | reverse complement strand
AAGTTGCGCTCGAAGGTAAGCGAGGCGAAACGTTCTCACCGTCGCTGTCATCGGACGAGCTCGCATTCTACGACGCTGTAACCCAAAACGAATCTGCCGTCGAACTGCAGGGTGACGACAAGCTCGCGGCCATTGCCCGCGGCCTCGTTGAGGTCATGCGGCGCGACGTGCGCACCGACTGGACAGTACGTGACGATGTGCGCGCCAAACTTCGTTCGTCAATCAAACGGCTGCTCGTGCTCAACGGGTATCCGCCAGACAAGCAGCCCGACGCCATCAAACTTGTCATGGAACAGATGGAGACGATGGCGCCGCGGTATGCCGTTCAGCGTGAAAGCGGTGCTTAATCTGGTTGTTCGTTTCCCCCCCCGGAGCCGCGTGCGACGAGCGGTCCCTAACAGGTGAAGGTGCTTCGATAATTTGACAGCGCCACACGATATGCTGAGGAATATAGTGACAAGGGGCCACAATGTCAGACATGGATAAGCGCTTCGAACTTACGGTTTCGCTCAGTTTCGCGGAAGACCCGAACCAGCGCGTTCTTCAGGTTGCACAGCAGCTTGAGGAAAGCCTGCAACAGGTTCTGAAGGAGTATGGCGCCATTACTGCGTACTTCGTCGCTCCGCAAGAAGCGGATGCCGAGATCGAAGTGGGTTTGCGCTTTGAGGGAATCGACGCGAAGTACATTCGCGAGATGGCCGATGAGGTGCTCAAGAAGAGTATGGACAGCATTACGACCAGCTCGGGTTCAGTGATTGAAGCAACCCGCGAGGAATCCACACTTATCCCAGCATGATCGCCGCACGCACAGGCCAGACCGCAGTGGTAAGAGTCGCCACGTCACTGGTGTGGCTTTGGCGGGCGTGTAAGGGCTGGGCATCGCAGGTAGCCGCAACGTTCGCTACCGTTGTTGCGCTCATCTGGGGCGGCTTCGGGGACGCGCGATGGTCTGCAGGGGCGTGGTTTTTTTGGGCAGCCGTAATATTGGGCTTCCTAGCGTTAGTCTTCCAGATCGCGCTGCAACGCCCCACCTATATGGAACTGTCCCGGCGCGAAGAAAAGGCGGGGCAGGAATCGGCTGAGAAGTCGAAAGCTATCGAAAGATCTCTTACGGTGTTAATTCGTTTTTTGGCGCACCACTGTGGGCTGGCGGGCAACGGCGATCGAGTATCCGTTTATTACCATCACGATAAGCAATTTGTCATGCTTGCACGCTGGTCGCAGAACCCGACCTTCAACTCCCCTGGCCGCGGCACGTATCCTGTTGGGCAGGGAGCGATCGGTGACGCGTGGGATGCAAGCTCCGTGGTAGCCGAGCTCCCAGGATCGAGGGTCCGTTGGAACCAAAGCCTCGAGAAGAACCATGGGTTTCCTCCAGGCACAGCGGAGACCCTCAAGATGCACAGTCAGAGCATCGCTGCACAACGAATCGCCACCAATGGAGATGCTGCGGGAGTTATTGTCTTTGAATCGACGGTCAAGCAGCGCGCTAGTCGAGAGACATTGGATGCGCTCGTCGATTCGAAACTTTACGGCGCCCTGTGCGAACTCGTGGCAACGGTTGCCATGCTGACGCCGCAGGTGCAAGAAGCAGCAAGAGACGACGCTCAATCAGCGGCCAGCCCCAACGTGTGGCGGGAAGTTTAAAGCCCCAGGCGAATAGTGTCCAGAGCGACTACAGCGAATTCAATTGGGTAATAGGAGACGGATCGTAATATGTCGAGAGACTTACACGCAGTCTCGCTTCGGATCGATGCACAAGCATTGCACAGTAGCGTTAACCCATGACGGTACTCACCCCCGCACTGCTTGATCGCATCCGTTCGCGCGCCGCACGCTACGACCGCGAGAACATCTTCTTCACCGAAGACCTGCAAGAGTTGCGTGCCGTCGGCTACCTGAAACCACGCAGTCTGCGCGAACTTTCCGACGACCAGCGACTCCTCGCCGCCTATGCGCCGGCCACCGCCCTCGGCATCAACATGCACCTCGTCTGGATCGGCGTCGCCTGGGCCCTCCACGAACGTGGCGACACCAGTCTTGATTGGCTACTTGCCGATGCCGAAGCCGGCGAAGTCTTCGCCTTCGGCCTCAGTGAACCCGGCAACGACCTCGTCATGTGGGACTCCCTCACCACCGCCGAAACCGTCGAAGGCGGTTACACGTTCACCGGCACGAAGGTCTCCACCTCGCTATCGCCCGCCTGGACCCAACTGGGAACCTTCGGCAAGCACACCGCCGAAGACGGCACCGAAACCCTCGTCCACGGTTTCATCTCCCGCGATAACACCGGATGGCGCTCCCTCAACGACTGGGACACCCTCGGAATGCGTGCCAGCCAAAGCCACACCACCGTGCTCGATGGCGCCTTCGTACCCGCCAACCGTGTCGCCAGGGTGCTCCCCGTCGGCCCCAACGCTGACCCCTTCATCTTTGCGATCTTCGCCAACTTCCTGCCACTCATCGCCTCCGTGTATGCCGGAATCGCCGACCGCGCCCTCGAACTTGGGGTCGAAGCACTGCAGAAGCGCAGCTCGGCAATAACCGGCGAACTCTACTCAGAGAATCCCGATCTGCGGTGGCGCATGGCCGACGCGGCACTCGCCCTCGACGCCCTCGAGCCCCAAATCCGCAGCGTCGTCGACGACGTAGACGCCCTCGTCGATCACGGCATGGGATGGTTCCGCAAGCTCACCGGCCTCAAACATCGCAGCGTCGAAACCTCCCGCCACGTCGTCGAACAAGTCATGCGATCAGCCGGTGCCGGTGCATTCCGCAGTACCAGCGAACTCGCCCGCCTCCAGCGCGACGTCCTGGCCGGCATCTACCACCCGTCAAACCCAGAGTCAGTGCATCGCACCGTCGCGGGCAACCTGTTCGGCAGCTAGACCGCCAACCGCGGAGGGTTAACGAGCGCCAACCTGCTCGCGCGCACCCAACCGCACACTCACATCGGAATCGCGACGCTCATCCGCATGGTGACTCACCAACACAACAATCTTGTCGGCCAACGCCACCCGCAAATCGGCGATGAGCTGCTCCGCACTCGCTGCATCCAGGTGAGCGGTCGGCTCATCCAGCAGCACCACATCTGCACGAGCCAGCAGAGTGCGGGCGACCGCGAGACGCTGCCGCTCCCCACCCGACAGACTCTTACCGGCCGACCCGACCCTCGTATCCAATCCATAATTGAGTGAATCGAACAGTGGACCAAGCCCCACCTGACGCAGAACCTCCACGAGTTCCTGCTCGGTGGGCTGATCGTCATGCGCACGCCCCAGCAGCAGATTCGCGCGAATTGTTGAATCAAACAGGTGCGACTCCTGCGGGCACCACGTCACCGCCTGACGCAACTGCTCAGCCGAAAGCTTGCGGGAATCGATGCCGTTGAGCGACCACGAACCCGCCGCTGGCGACAGGTAGCCGAGCAACGCCGCCAGCAGTGTTGACTTTCCGGAACCCGAAGGCCCCTCGACCACCAACCAGTCACCGCGCCCTGCCCGAGCCGACACGTTCGAGAACGCCAAAGCCGTGCTCTGAGGCCAGCGGATGCCGAGCTCCTGCAACTCCAGAACCGTCACGTCGCCCAATGGCTGGGTGGCGCTCGCGGCTGCCGCAACACCGCGAATGCTGGCTGGGCTACGGCCAGCGCGAGCTGCGCCGCCTGCGCCGCCTGCACCAGTCACGTCGCGTTCGCGACCAGTGCCACCCGCAGTGACCCCGCGCACCTTCGCCAGCGCTGCACTGAGTGCCGGCCACTGCTGCACCGAGTCCACGAAAGCGATGAGGGAGTCAACGAGACCGAGGGGGATCAGCGCGAGCACGGCAACGATGCCGATCGGGAGCGTTCCGGCGGCAACCGCGGGTGCGGCAACGGTGAGCATCGCGACGGCAGTCACCGAGCAGGCGAGCACGACAACAGCGTTGCCGAGTCCGAGGGCGCGAGCGCTGCGGCGAGAGAGTGCCCCGGCTTCGGCGTCGATGTGATCGAGGAGGCCCAGCATCCGATTACCAACACCGTTAGCTCGCAGATCAGAAGCTGCCCCGGTGAGCGCGGCGAAAGACCGCAACACGCGAGACTGAACTTCGGTGATACGACGGGCCGCGGAATGGTCGACCCACACCGCCACGAGGGGAGCAAGCACGAGGCCGAATGCGAGGCCCCACAGCAGAATCGGAAGAGCAACCGGGTGCAGGGCACCAACAGCGATGACCGCCGCCACCGATGTTCCGACAGCAACAGCAGGCGGCACAATCACGCGCGGAACCAGATCGCGCACCCGGTCAGCGGCCGCCACAAGATAGTCGAGAGCAACCCCGCCATTGGCGAGAGCCCGCGAACCCAGCGCCTGAGCGCCCAAACCATTCCACAGGGCCACCCGCAGTTCGACCACGGAACGCAACACTGCGCTGTGGGTCATGAGTCGTTCCGAATACCTCAGCCCGGCGCGACCCAAACCAAAGAACCGAACGCCCACAATTGCCACCAACAAATACATGATCGGCGGATGCTCACTCGCCCGCACAATCAACCAGCCCGACACCGCCGTCAACGAAATAGCGAACAGGCTCGCACCAATACCCAACAGGATGGCGGCGGCCAAATTCCCTGCGGATGGACGCACAAACTCGAGGAGGGCGGCGAGAGTCGCACGGGGAGAAGCCGTCGCAACTGCTGCCGTGGCATCCAGTTCTGTCACAGCCGTCACCGCGGAATCAACCACGGTGGCAGCACGCGTACCGCCAGACGTGCCCACCGGGATAACGACATCAGCGAGGCTTGCCATCCCCGATTCGTGCGAAGAAACAATGACGGTGACAGGTCGCCCCCGCAACTCAGCGATTGCCGACTCCACCCGCTGAGCGGATGCCGGATCCAGGTGCGCGGTCGGCTCATCCAGCAGCAACAGGGTTGCGCCCGCTTCGACGCGCAGCAGCCCCCGCGCAACCGCGATGCGGCGCAGCTCACCCGGGCTCACCTGGTGCGGATCGGCATGGGCGATCTCTGCCAACGACAGCTCGAGCAGCACCGATTTGATGGCCTGCTCGTCGTCGCTATAGAGCCGCAATTCATCAATCACCGTGTCCGCAACGGTCTGTGGATGCTGGGGAACCCACGCGACGTGCTGCGGGTCGATGCCCCACACGCTTCCGCCGCTGGGCTCACGATTGCCGGCCAGCACCTCAAGAACACTGGATTTTCCGCTGCCGCTTGGCCCATCCAGTGCGGTGATCGTGCCGGGGCGTGCGATGAAACTGAGCTGGTCAACAGCGGGGGCGACACGGCCCGGGTAGTCGATAGTGAGGTCAACCACGCGAAAGCTCCCGTCGGGGCGACGGTGTTCGCGGGCACGGGGTGTGTCAATGATGGCCCGTGCTCGACGAAGTGCGGTGAGCCCGTTCTCGGAGGAGTGAAACGCGGCGCCCAGTTCGCGGAACGGTGCAAAACATTCCGGTGCAAGTATTAGCGCGATGAGACCGATAGTGAGAGGCATCTGGTCGTTGACAAGGCGCACACCGACGAAGACCGCCACCACCGCGACCGAGATTGTGGCGATGAGCTCAAGCACCAGTGATGACAGAAAAGCTGTGCGCAGAGTCGCCATTGTCGTTGCACGGTTCTCGACAGAAATTGCCCGCAACGCTCGGGACTGTTCCGCTACCCGACCCAGGCCCACCAGCACGGGAAGACCACGCGCCAACTCCACCAGATGATCCGACAGTCGTTCGAGACTCGCACTGGCGGCCTCCGCTCGCTCGCGTGTGTGACCGCCAACCAGAATCATGAAAACAGGAACGAGTGGCACCGTGAGAACAACAATGAGCGCGCTCACCCAGTCAACCGAGAGGATGCGGAGCCCCACCAGCAGGGGCACTGTCGCGGTAGTGACAAGAGTGGGCAGCACCACACGAAAATAGTTGTCAAGCTCGTCAAGCCCCACAGTGGCGATCGCCGTGCTTGACCCAACCCGAGAGTCGCTTGCTGTGAGCACCCGCTGAGCTAGCTCATAGCGCAGAGACTCTTTTGCGCCCAAAGCTGCGCGGGTGGCGAAACTTTCCGTACCCCACGCGGTGGCTGCGCGCAGGAGTCCAGCCGCGACACCGAGCACAATTGCGAACTGCCACGCACCGGCATCCGAATCGATAACGCCGACAACACCGCGAGCAATCGCCTCCGCCATCAGCACAAGGGCAAGGCCCTTGAGCGCCGCAAGCAAGCCCAACCCGAACAGCGTGTGCACGCCACCCGGCCCAAAACCGGCTGCGAGTCGTTCGCGAAGCTTCGCCTTCATACCCTCCATGGTGCCTTATCGAGCTGAGGGAATCGGGGAGACAGCTGGCTTCACCAGGTGTGCCTCAGGGATATGGTGCTCGCTCATGCGCTTGCGGAACACCCAATAGGTGTAGCCCTGATAGAGGAATACAAGCGGCAGACCAAAGGCCGTAACGACGCTCATAACGCCCAGAGTATATTCACCACTCGCCGCATTCGAAATCGTCAAGTTGAATGCCGGATCGATCGTCGAAGGAAGCACCACCGGATACACAGCAGCAAAAATGGATGACGCACCAGCCAACAAGAACGCGGCAATGCCGATAAACGCGAAACCTTCACGCCCGGCACGAGCACTGAGCCACCCGAAGACGACGGCAATTACGGCAACAACAACGAGCGCCCACGTGAGGGGAGAGCCGCTCTGCAATTGCACGGCAAGCACCCAGCCGACGATGGGCAAGAGTGCGACAGGGCTCCACCGCACCAGGAAGTTGCGCGCACGAACGCGAACTTCACCATCAGTCTTGAGGCCGAGGAAGGCGGAAGCGTGCACGAGGGAGAAGCCAACGACGGCGAGGCCACCGAGCACAGCGTAGGGCGTGAACCAGGCGAAAGCACCGCCAACTCGGTCACCGTTTTCATTGATGGGCAGGCCAGTAGTGGTGAGGGCGAGTGCCGCACCGATACCGAAAGCTGAACCAAGCGAACCGAGACCGAGGGCACGATCCCACCAGATGCGCCACCGCTCAGTGGAGCCCTTACCGCGGTACTCAATAGCGACAGCACGGAAGATGAGACTCACGAGCACAATGGTCAGCGGGATATAGAGCGCCGAGAATAGCGATGCATACCAGAATGGGAATGCAGCGAATGTGGCGGCTCCGGCTGTGATCAGCCACACCTCGTTGCCATCCCAGACCGGGCCGATGGCATTGAGCATGAGCCTGCGCTGCTTGTCACTGCGAGTGCTGAAGAGCAGCAACATCCCGACCCCAAGGTCGAAGCCCTCAAGAAGGAGGTAACCGATCCAGAGCGCGGCGATGGCGATAAACCAGATGGTGGGAAGAAGTTCCATGAGTGGGTGCCCTTCTTGCTAGTAGGCGAACGCGAGAACGTCGTCGCGTTGGTCTGGTCGGTAGGGGTCGTCGGGGTTGTCCGGGTCGAGACTGTCGCCATCCGGATGCGCAAGCTCGGGCATTGCCGAGGCCACACCACCGCGCACGTACTTCACCAGGAGGCGGAATTCGACCACGAGCAGTGCGGCGTAAACAAGCGCGAACACGACGAGCGAGAAGATGATCTCTTCACCGCTCACACCCGGTGAGACAGCTGCGGCAGTGAACATGAACACACCATCGACGCCCCCAGGGGTGGGGTTAGGGGCAACCACGAAGGGCTGGCGGCCCATCTCGGTGAAGACCCAGCCTGCGATGTTCGCGCCGAAAGGAGCAGCGATGCTGGTTAGTGCTGTGCCCATGAGGAACTTCGAGCGCGGCACGGTGCCCTTGCGCACAATCCACAGGGTGAGTGCCGCGAATCCGGCAGCGAGAATGCCGAAGCCGATCATCAGACGGAAGCCCCAATAGGTGACCTCCATGATGGGCAGGTAGTTGATCTCCTGGCCGGCACGCTCACCGTACAGGGGATTATCGGGCAAGTTGGTACCGTACTTTTCCTGATACTGCGGGATGAGCGTGTTTACGCCCTTGATTTCAGTCTCGAAATCGCCGTGGGCGAGGAACGAAAGTATGCCCGGAATCGCGATGATGTCCACCACATCGTCACAGTTCTGAGACCCAAGGTTTCCGATCGACAGCACCGAGAAGCTCGTACCGTCGTGGCAGGCAGCCTCAGCAGCCGCCATCTTCATCGGCTGCTGCTCAAACATGAGCTTGGCCTGCAGGTCACCGGTCAGAGCGACTCCGCCAAATCCGACCATAGCGACAACAGCAGCGATGCGGATGCTCGTCAGCCACACCGAGTGGTCGGCGCGGTCGCGCCCAACAATGCTGGCGTTCTCGCCAACGACGACACGGCCTGCGGCATCCACAGAATCGATTCCGTCACGGCGGCGCTGCCACAGCTGGTACCACGAGATGCCGACCACGAAGCCGGCGCCGACCGCGAGTGCGCCCATGACCGTGTGGGAATAAGCAGCGAGGGCGGTGTTGTTGGTGAGCACGGCCCAGATGTCGGTCATGACGGGGCGACCGTCGACAAGTTCGACACCGACAGGGTGCTGCATCCATGAGTTGGCGACGATGATGAAGAAGGCGGAGACGATAGAGCCGGCCACCGCGATCCACAGGGCAGCAAGGTGGATTTTCTTGGGGAGGCGGTTCCAGCCAAAGATCCAGAGGCCAAGGAAGGTGGATTCGAAGAAGAAAGCGAGCAGGCCCTCCATGGCGAGCGGTGCGCCGAAGACGTCACCGACGAAACGGGAGTATTCGCTCCATGCCATTCCGAATTGGAATTCCTGAACGAGGCCGGTCGCGACACCCAGAATGAAGTTGATGAGGTACAACTTGCCCCAGAACTTGGTCATGCGCAGCCACTTCTCGTCGCCGGTGCGCACCCACTGGGTTTGCATCAGGGCAACGATCGGGCCGAGGCCCAGCGTGAGGGGCACCATGACGAAATGGTAGACGGTGGTAATACCGAACTGCCATCTGGCGATTTCTAGGGGATCCACTCCACACCTTCCACTGCATTTTCTACGTCCTGTAGAACTATTTCTACACCCTTGTAGAAATAATTTCTACCTGAGGTAGAATAAGGTCATGTATTCGCTAGGAGAACTCGAACGCAGCGTCATGGATCTGTTGTGGACGGGAGGCGAAAGCCTCTCGGCGTATGACCTTCAGGCCAAACTCGCCGAACCCGAAGCCTCGGGCCGCGAGCTCGCCGCGACGACCATCCTCACCGTGCTCTCGAGGCTCGAGAACAAGAACTTTGTCGTGCGCGAGCGCAGTTCTCGTCCGCATCTCTACCGTGCCGCTGCTGGTCGCGAAGCACACATGGCCGACCTCATGCACGAAGTGTTGGGCGGTGCCAGTGACCGCGCTGCTGTGCTCGAACGCTTCGTGGGCCAGGTCTCGAGCGAAGAAGCTGACACTCTGCGCCGCATCCTCGCCGGCCGCTAATCATGGTCATCGCTGCCATCGCGCTTGGCCTCGTCGCGGTACTGCTGGCTTGGCCTGTGCCCGCACTGCTCCCCGGCGCCGCGTGGGCCTATCGGCGACCGACCCTGGGGCTGCTGGTCTGGCAGCTCGTCGCGCTCGTGGGCGGCATCAGCATGATCGGCTCCCTCGTGTTGTTGGGTGCCGCCACCTTTGCCGCCGATCTACCGGATGCCGCCAATGGGATGTGGGGGTTCATCACCGACAACACCCTGCCTGATGGTTCTTCGGTGTGGTCGTTACTTGCACTCTCGGGAGCCCTCTTTCTGACTGCGCACCTGCTGCTCAACCTATTGGTCACCGTGGTGTATGCCGAGAGGGAGCGTGCACGCCATGCGCAACTCATCACACTGCTGAGCGAACCCATGTCTGACCGCCCGGGCACCAGGCTCATCGACACCCCGGCCCCGGTGGCCTACTGCCTCCCTGGTGCGCTCACCTCCATTACCGTACTGAGTGCTGGACTCATCCAGCTGCTCAATGAAGATGAGCTACAAGCAGTCATCGAACACGAACGGGCCCACGTTCGCCTGCGGCACGACATCGTTTTGATCTTCTTCACCGCCTGGAAAGTATCGCTGCCGTGGCTGCCCACCGCCCGTAACGCTTCACGCGAAGTCGCGCTGCTACTAGAAATGAACGCCGACGACAACGCCCTCACCCATGTTGGGCGTGGCAGCCTCGCCCGAGCAATCACAATTGTGTCGGAAGGCGGTTCGCTTGCCCAGCGCAACGAACTCTCCGCCACACTCCCAGAATCGACCCCAAAAGAGCTGCGAGCTCGTCTCCTGCGGCTCGCCTAGAATCTCCCCAAAGTCAGCTCGCCAGCCGAGCTGTGTGTGCGTGGCAGCGACATGGTTTAGTCGCTACTTGTCACGCTTCGGGCCGCGCAGGAAAGCGAGCGGAAGGGTAACGAGGGAGATGCCCGCGGCAACGAGCAGCGCTGTGGGGAATGAGAGCCCGGCGGCGAGAGTGCCGATGAGCACAGAGCCCACTGCCGTGCCCAAATCGAATCCGATATTCCAGACGGCGCTTGCGGTGCCATACTGCTGGCGTTTCACCGCGGCGAGGGAAAGCAGAAGAGTCAGGTTCTGCAGCCCACCAAATGCGATACCGACGAGGGTCAGTCCGGCGAGGAAGAGCAGAACACTGGTGGCGTCAGGATTCTCGACCGCGGTGGCGGTGAGAATGAGCCCGATGACGCTCATCAGCACCAGCGGCCACAGGAAGGGCTTAGCGCCATAGCGATCGGCTAAGCCGCCGACACCCCACCGAGTTACCGCCGCGCTGAGAGTGAGCAGGGCAAGCCCGCCGGCCGTCGCGGCTGGTGCTGAACTCATCTGTGGCGCGAAAGTGATGAGTGCACCACCGGCCAGCGTGACTCCGCCCAAGAGGATCATGGGGCCCACGAGGCTACCCACCAATAGTCGCCGCCCAGACCCGGTGTTGTTCACCGTTGCCGTGGCACCGGTTGGCGGCTGAAGAGCGCGCTCGGCTTCCTGCTGGCGCAAAACACGGGCCAAGCGCGGGGCAGAGCTGATGCCCAGAATCGGCAACGAACCGAGTGCGAAAATTGCCCAGAATCCTACTGACTCTGACAGCCACGGCCCCACGGGGATGAGAATCACTTGCGGCACGGCGATCGCCGCACCGTAGGCCCCAATGGCGGCACCATGCTGGCCGCGAGGTACGAGATTGGCCACCACGGTCGATCCGGCAACGGTAAGTACGCCGAAACCTATGCCGCGCACAATGGAGAGGAGCAGAATCCAACTCAATTGATCCGAGAGGAGAAGCAGCAGCGGAGGCACACCGAGAAGCGCCAGTCCGGCCGCCAATACTCGACCGGTCCCTAGTCGACTGAGCAGTCGGGGAACAAAAGGTTGCGTCATGACCGTTGCCAGCAGCAGCACCCCATTGACGAGCCCGGCACCGGCCTCATTCGCACCACCGTTGACCGCCCACAGTGGCACGACGGGCAGGAGGGCAGAAAAGCCGGCGAAGCCGGAGGCCGTCAGCACAAGCAGTGCCGGCATTCCGGGTGCGCGCCACACTGGTTGTCGGGCTGAAGCGGGATGTTGACTCACGGGGTTCAACACTATGCGAATCGCAACGCCTCACCCCGCCAACCTGAACGACCCGATGCCCTTCCCCAGCATGCCCGTGTCTGGTGTCGAGTCAGGCGCTGCTAGCCGCGCGGCACCAACCGCTGCAACTGCGTCACGTGTTTGGGCTCCAACTCTTCAATGCTGGTGACTTCGAGCAGCTTCATGGTGCGCACGATCTGATCAGAGAGAATCTCAATCGCGCGGCCAACACCTTCGCGACCGCCAGCCATAAGACCGTAGAGGTAGGCGCGACCGATGAGGGTGAACTTGGCGCCAAGTGCCATGGAGGCCACAATGTCGGCACCGTTCATGATGCCAGTGTCGACCATCACCTCAACGTCATTACCCACTTCTCGGACGACTTCGGGGAGCAGGTGGAACGGGATCGGCGCACGGTCGAGTTGGCGACCACCGTGGTTGGAGAGGAGGATGCCATCGACCCCGAGGTCAGCGAGGCGTTTGGAGTCTTCAAGGTTCTGCACACCCTTGATCACGATCTTGCCCGGCCACATGTCGCGGATGATCTGGAGGTCGTCGTAGTTGATCGACGGATCCATTGCGGATTCAATCAGGTCGGCCAC
>Ga0307487_1002358_pt1 | contig 12176 bp, 11 predicted proteins | sample CBIW12metaG_FD_203665 | JGI IMG/M metagenome (GOLD analysis project Ga0307487, IMG submission 203665) | Sea-ice brine microbial communities from Beaufort Sea near Barrow, Alaska, United States - CBIW 1.2 | ecosystem: Environmental > Aquatic > Marine > Coastal | place: USA: Alaska | collected... | reverse complement strand
ACGGTGGGGAGACCAGCAATCTCGAACTCGTCGAGAGCGCGACGCGAGCGCTCCAAGGCATCTTCCCGGCTCGAACCGGTGACGATGAGCTTCGCGAGCAGGGAATCAAAGGCATCACTGATCTCGTCACCCGTCGTGACACCGCTGTCAACGCGGATGCCGGGGCCGCCAGGAACGCGCAGAACGTGCACGGGGCCGGGAGACGGCATGAAGTTGAGGCCAGCATCCTCGCCGTTAATGCGGAACTCAAACGAGTGGCCGCGCGGGATGGGGTCGTCGTAGTCGAGCACTCCACCCTCGGCGATACGGAACTGTTCGCGAACGAGGTCGATGCCAGTCACTTCTTCAGAGACGGGGTGCTCGACCTGCAGACGAGTGTTCACTTCGAGGAACGAAATCGTGCCGTCCTTGGCAACCAAGAACTCGCACGTGCCGGCGCCGAGGTAGCCGACCTCGCGAAGAATCGCCTTGGATGACTCATAGAGGGCCTTGTTTTGCTCATCGCTGAGGAACGGGGCTGGCGCTTCTTCGACCAGCTTCTGGTGGCGACGCTGCAGCGAGCAATCGCGAGTGGAAATCACCACAACGTTGCCGTGAGCATCCGCCAGACACTGGGTTTCAACGTGACGAGGCTGGTCGAGGTACTTCTCAACGAAGCATTCTCCGCGACCGAAGGCAGCGATAGCCTCGCGAGTAGCGGAGTCGAACAGCTCAGGAACCTCCTCGCGAGTGCGTGCGACCTTCAGTCCGCGCCCACCGCCACCAAACGCGGCCTTGATCGCAACCGGAAGACCGTGCAGGTCAACAAAATCGAGCACTTCAGCCGCGCCAGAAACCGGGTTGAGGGTTCCGGGAGCAAGCGGGGCGCCAACCTTCTCGGCAATGTGGCGTGCAGAAACCTTGTCACCGAGCTTCTCGATCGAGTCGGGTGATGGGCCAATCCAGATGATGCCAGCGTCAATGACAGCGCGAGCGAACTCTGCGTTCTCTGCCAAAAATCCATAGCCGGGGTGGATCGCGTCAGCACCAGAACGGCGAGCGATCGACAAAATTTTGTCAATTACGAGGTACGTCTCAGCGCTCGTTGAACCGTCGAGAGCGTACGCCTCGTCGGCGAGCTTGACGTGTCGCGCATCCCGATCCTGGTCGGCGTAGACCGCCACCGAACCGATGCCGCTATCTTTAGCCGCGCGGATAACGCGAACGGCGATCTCTCCGCGGTTAGCAATGAGTACCTTAGTAATGCGAGCCATAGTGACCTAGCTTATGGTGATTGCGGCCGAAGCCTTGGGGTAAATCGCACAAAATTATGGGGCAAGCACTGTGAATGCCTACAGTGCGGGGCGATCGATGTTCCAGAGATCAATCCACTCGGCATCCAACTCGCGCATGAGTTGGCGCACAAGCGAGACCGAAAGGCCAACAACCGCGTGTGGGTCGCCCTCGATGCGTTCAATGAATGCGGCACCGAGACTGTCGATCGTGAACGAACCGGCAACCTTCAGCGGCTCGCCCGTCGCGACATAGGCATCAATCTCGGCATCCGAAATGTTTGACGCAAAAGTAACGTTCGCGCTCGACACCGCACCGGTTGCACCGCGCAATTGCCCACCGCGGTGATCGATGAGCCAGTGCCCAGAGTGCAACACACCGGTTCGCCCCCGTTGTGCGAGCCAACGTTGGCGGGCAATGTGCGGTTCGTGAGGCTTTCCGAACAGTTCGCCATCCAATTCGAAAGCAGAATCTCCGCCCAAAATGAAACCGTCGATCGGCTCATCATTGATGCGCGAATCGACGACAGCTTCAGCTTTGGCGCGCGCCAACAACTCAACAAGCGCGGGGCCATCGAGGCGGTCATGTGCGGAGGCAGCGACCGCTTCTTCGTCGACTCCAGACGCCAGCAGCACTGGATCCACACCGGCTGCGCGCAGTGTCGCGAGGCGTGCAGGGGAAGTGGACGCAAGGTAGAGGCGCACAAGGCTCCTATGCTTAAGGGATGGGTGAATTGCTGGGCAGAATGATCGAAGTAGACGTTACCAACATTGCGCACGGGGGTGTAAGCGTTGCGCGTCATGATGGTCGTGTCGTTTTCGTTTCCGACGCGATCCCCGGTGAACGGGTTCTCGCACGCATCACCGACGACAACAAGAAATCGTTCTGGCGGGCAGAAACGGTCAAGGTCGTCACCGCGAGCGAGCATCGCCGCGATCACGTCTGGACGGCCGCGAGCATCGACCGCGACCCCGATGACCGTGCCGGCGGAGCGGAGTTCGGTCACATCGAACTCAGCCACCAGCGTGCTCTCAAGGCGCAGATTCTCAGCGAATCACTCGAACGCATGGCGAAGGTCACGCGTGTTCCCGACGTCGAAGCAGTACCGGGCGACGACGAGCGCAATGGACTCGGATGGCGCACCCGCGTCAGCCTGCACGTTGACGAAGCAGGCAATGTAGGTCCATTCGCGGCCCGGTCGCATCGGGTAATCCCTGTTTCCGATCTTCCTCTGGCAACCCCCGAGCTTTCGGCCGGAGCCCCACTCAGCGAAAACTTCGCCGGCTTCGACCGCGTTGATATCCTCAACCCCAGCAGCGGAGGCGTGCGCCTGATCATGGGCAAGCAAAAGCCGCAAGTCATCACAGAAACAGTGGGGGAGCGCGAGTTCTCGCTGCTCGACTCCGGATTCTGGCAAGTGCACCACAGCGCAGCCGAAGTACTGACGTCTGCCGTGCAAGAGGCAATCGATCCCGAACTGTTCGACCCAGCGGCATCCAACCTCGATCTCTACGGAGGCGTTGGACTCTTCGCTGCAGCTGTCGGCGACAAGTTTGGCCCAACAACCAAGATCACGTCGGTTGAGTCTGAGTCCGTCGCGACCGATTACGCTGCCAAGAACCTCTCGGAATGGCTCGGAGCACATGCCGAAACCGGTCGAGTTGATCGGTGGTTGCGTGAGCTGCTTAAGAACGCAAGCGCGGCAGAGCGTGCGCGGCTCGCGCGAGCGACAATCGTGCTTGACCCGCCGCGATCAGGTGCAGGTCGCGACGTGGTCGACCTGCTGACCACAGCGCAGCCCGCCCAAGTGGTCTACGTTGCGTGCGATCCTGTGGCCTTTGCGCGAGACGTCGCATTCTTCGCGGAACGCGGGTACCAGCTGTCGAATCTTCGGGCTTTTGACCTGTTCCCGCACACCCATCACGTTGAGGCCGTAGGAACGTTCACTCGCAACTGAGCACGCGTGTTGGACCGCTAACTGCCCTGATCGCGCTCTTTCGTGACTACGATGGTTCACAGATACTCAGGAGGACGCCAACATGGCCCAGAGCGAACCATCCGGGGCCGCAGCGCCCAATAACGGCGCCAATCGGAACATCGCCGTTGCGGTTGTCGATGATCACGAGTCCGTACGCCTCGGCCTCAAAGCCGCGTTCATCGACGAAGGCTACGATTTCGTTCTCGCGGCTGCGACGGTCAAGGAACTAGTAGACGGCCTTAGCGGCCGCGAAGTTGACGTTGTGGTGCTCGACTTGTCGCTCGGCGACGGCTCGACAGTCACAGACAACGTCAAGAACGTTCAAGCCACCGGTTCAGCCGTGCTCGTTCATAGCATCGCGGACCGTGTCGCCAGCGTTCGTGAAGCGCTTGCCGCAGGCGCTGCGGGAGTAATCCCGAAGTCATCCGCTACCAAGACGGTGCTCGCAGCAGCAGCAACCGTTGCTCGAGGCGATGTGCTCAACAACCTCGAATGGGCAACCGCAATCGACGCTGACCGCGACTTTGCCAAAGCCCAACTGGGGCGTCGTGAACGAGAAATCCTTCACCTTTACGCCTCGGGCCTTCCGCTCAAGCTCGCCGCCCAGCAGCTGGGAATCGGCTACTCGACTGCGCGCGAGTACCTCGACCGAATTCGCGTGAAATACGTCGAAGTTGGTCGACCGGCACCAACCAAGGTTGACCTTCTGCGCCGCGCTGTTGAAGACGGAATCCTTCCCGGATTGGATTCGGAAGGCGGCGATGGCCACTAGCGTGGCCACGGCGCGCCAGTCGCCCCCGGCAAAGCAGCCGCGAAACCCGATCAGCCGAAAGCAGGTTGAACGGGTTATTTCGCGTTCGGCTGCGGTTATTGGGCTCGTTTTCGGTGCACAGACGGTGCCGTGGCTGTTGGGGCAGCTGGATGAGTCACAACCCTGGTGGTTGTGGACTTTCGTCCCAGCACTGTTCGGATTGCTCGTCGTTGTCGTGATTCTTTCCTTCGCCAACCGATGGGTGCGTGGGATTCACGGAACATTTGCCGTTGTCTACTTTTTAGCACTGCTGAGTTGGCCGTTTACGGTTATTCCCGGGGTGGAAGTCTTCAGCGGCATTCACTGGCTGAACTACCTCATCACGGTCGGCACCGCGATGGCGACGATCGCGTTTGGTCGAGTGCTCGCAACCATCTATCTTTTTGCCGCGCCCTCCATTTACCTCGTGGTGCGCATGCTGCCCGAGGGTGGAAACGCGCCCTGGCAACTGGCCGTCCTCGAAGCGTTCTATGCCCTCATTCTCGGCAGCGCAATCTTTATCATCGTGACGATGTTGCGCCAAGCCGCGTCGAATGTAGATGACGCGCAAGCCACAGCATTGCTGCGCTACGGCAATGCTGTGCGGCAGCACGCTACTGAGGTGGAACGGGTTCACGTCGACTCCATCGTGCACGACAGTGTGCTGACCACCCTGATTTCGGCCGGGCGCGCCTATTCGCCGGAGGCAGAGCGGCTGGCGGCTGTTATGGCGGGAAACGCCATTAGTCACCTGAAGGAGGCGGCAGCTACCTCACCGGATGACATTTCGACTGTGCAAGCTACTGAACTCGCTCATCGGGTTGTTGCGTCAGCGGAACTGCTGGCAGCCAACTTCACTTTCTCGGTTCGGAGCGTTGGCGCACGGTCGCTTCCTGCGGCCGCAGCCGAAGCCGTGCACTCCGCGGCTGTTCAAGCAATGGTCAATAGCCTCCAGCACGCGGGCGGCGTAGACGTCGAACGCAGCGTTGAAGTGCGCGGGCTCGAGGGCAATGGCATCGAAGTTCTTGTCACAGATACCGGTCAAGGATTCGACATCGACCGCGTGCCAAGTGAACGGCTGGGGGTGCGTGTTTCCATTGTGGAGCGCGTTGCGAACGCAGGAGGACGCACGGCAATTGCGTCAGTTCCAGGCACGGGAACTCAGATTTGCATTCAATGGCCGCACGGGAATGAGAATGACGAAGTGTTAGGCGCGGCCGAACTCGGTGAGGATCCCCTATGAACATCGGAGTTCCACGCTATTTGATTGTCGGCATGGCGGCCCTGTTCTCGGCCTACCATGTTCTCCTCGCGCTCTACACTATTGATATTCCTGAACGCCCGGCACCAATCTATGCAGCAATGGCCTTGTACGGCATCGCGACCATCATCAGCTTGCTTCCTTTTGGGCCGATTCGGATGCCCATTTGGATGGCAGCTTTCAACTTTGCCACGGTCGCCGCAATCACGCTTCTTGTTGCGAACGAACTCGATTTTGGGCGAGAGGACGGAACCGGGTATGCCACCTGGTATGTCGCGGCCAGCGGTACGCTTCTCACGATTACGTCTACCCGTGGGCGCCACACGTTCGCTTGGCTCGGAATCGGCTTCATGGTCGCACACACGTTCACGATCGTTGGTCCAGTAGGGCCGGCAGGGCTCTTCAGTCTCGGCATCGTCGGTAGTGCTTCATGGGTGGCAGTGTCGCACGTTCTCAGCAGCGGCCTAGCTAAGGCGTCCAAGGACGCGCAACGCTTCGTGTTGGCCGAGCAAGAAGCCACCGACTGGCAGGCGGCGCAAGACGCGCACGTGCACGAGCGTCAGTTCCGACTCGAGCAGACCGGCACTATGGCCTTGGCAATGCTTGAGCGCATTCAAGAGACCAACGGAGATCTCTCAGCGGCGGAACGACGCGAGTGTCTCAACCTTGAAGGGGCAATCCGCGATGAGATTCGCGGGCGCAAGCTCCTCAACGATGCCGTGCGAGAGCAAGTGATGATTGCCCGACGTCGTGGAGCTACTGTGACGCTTCTTGATGAGGGCGGCATCGATGATCTCGCTGACGTTGATTTGGAGCGAGTGCTCAACCGGCTGGCGTTGGCAATCCAGTCAACGAGCGCCGACAAAGTTATCGCTCGCACGGTTCCTGAAGGTTCGGATGTCGCGGTCACCGTCGTCGGGCTCCATACGGCTGACGATGGCGAATCAACCGCTCTCGGTCTTGATTCGCTCGAAGATGACGTCGTCGACATTTGGTTAGAGATTCCGCGAGTGGAAGTCGCGCACGCCGTCGGTTAATGCAGAAGAACCGGAGTGGCTATAAGAAGCACTTCTCCGGCTCTTCGCTAGAACCCGGGTCAGGACGATAACCCGAATATCGTCCTGATCCGCCCCCAAAGATTTGGCCCGCTTACCCTAGTCGGCCAACCTTTGGTGGTGTAACTCCTATGGAGATTCACCTAGCAGTTAATATTCTGCACCACGGAGCCGACGAGCAAAGTCGGTCCTTTGGGGGACCTTCGGGGGACAATTCTTGCCGAACACTGTGAAAGGGCCGCGAATTTTATGGAATTCTCCGAATTCCGTGTGATCAGACCGGGGTACGCCGGCGAGATTCTGCGTGTCGGCGCAGAGAAACGTTCAGCCGCGTGCCCGTGCGTTCCAGGCGCCTCGTCCTGGGGTTAGTGGTGTGCGAATCGGGCGTTGACCGCGAGCCCAGGCTGAGACTGGTGCCGCGTCATCCGCACCGGCAAGTTCGCCGGACTCCACGAGGGCAGCTTGAACGACCGCAGTAACAGCGGCAATCTCCTCTGGCGTGACATTCGACGTGACGATACGGATGCCCGCAGCCTCGTCGTTGGCGTCTGAGCGGGTCACAGCGGGATGTTTCCGTGCTTCTTGGGCGGCATGCTCGCGCGCTTCGTGCGCAGCGAACGAAGCGCCTTCACGACCTGCACGCGAGTGGCGGCTGGTTCGATGACGCCGTCGAGCTCGCCGCGCTCGGCCGCGAGGAACGGGCTAGCAACGTTGTAGGTGTATTCGTTGGCGAGGCGTGTGCGCACGGCGGCGACATCCTCGCCAGCGGCCTCTGCAGCCTTGATCTCACCGCGGTACAAGATGTTGACGGCGCCCTGGCCGCCCATGACGGCGATCTCAGCGGTCGGCCACGCGTAGTTGAGGTCGGCACCCAATTGCTTGGATCCCATGACGATGTATGCCCCGCCATACGCCTTGCGAGTGATGACGGTAACGAGCGGGACAGTTGCTTCAGCGTAGGCATAGAGGAGCTTGGCGCCACGGCGGATGACGCCGGTCCACTCCTGGTCGGTGCCGGGCAGGTAGCCGGGAACATCGACGAGAGTGAGGATCGGAATGCTGAACGAGTCGCAGAAACGCACGAAGCGGGCTGCCTTCTCTCCGGCCTCGATGTTCAGTGTTCCGGCCATAGCCTGCGGTTGGTTGGCGATGATGCCGACTGAGCGGCCCTCGACGCGACCGAAGCCCACAACGATGTTGGGGGCGAAGAGTGGCTGCGTCTCAAGGAAGTCGCCGTTATCGACGATGTGCTCGATGATCGTCTTCACGTCGTAAGGCTGGTTGGGGCTGTCGGGAATGATCGTGTTGAGCTTGCGATCCTCATCCGTGATTTCCAGCTCAACTTCACTCTCGTAGAGGGGGGCATCCGTGAGGTTGTTGTCTGGCAGGAAGCCAACAAGCGTGCGCGCATAGTCGAGGGCATCCTCTTCATCACTCGCAAGATAGTGGGCGACACCGGAGACCTTGTTGTGGGTGAGTGCTCCGCCGAGCTCCTCCATGCCCACATCTTCGCCGGTAACCGTCTTGATGACGTCGGGGCCGGTAACAAACATTTGGCTTGTCTTGTCGACCATGATGATGAAGTCGGTGAGAGCGGGAGAATAGACAGCACCACCGGCAGCTGGGCCCATGATGATGGAGATCTGCGGGATGACGCCCGAGGCCTGAGTGTTGCGACGGAAAATCTCACCGTACTTGCCGAGAGCAACAACACCCTCCTGAATACGAGCTCCACCGGAGTCGAACATTCCAATGATCGGAACGCCCGTCTTCATCGCGTGGTCCATGATCTTGATGATCTTTTCGCCGGCAACCTCGCCGAGCGATCCGCCAAAGATGGTGAAGTCTTGCGCGTAGATAGCAACCTGACGACCGTGGATCGTGCCGGTACCGGTGACGACTGCGTCGCCATACGGGCGCTTCTTCTCCATGCCGAACGCGTGCGTGCGGTGGCGAACGAATTCATCGAGCTCAACAAACGAACCGTGATCGAGCAGCTGTTCGATGCGCTCGCGGGCCGTCATCTTGCCCTTGGCGTGCTGCTTTTCGATCGCAGCTTCACCGCTGGCAGTCACAGCCTCGTGATATCGGTTCTTGAGATCGGCGATCCGGCCGGCGGTCGTGAACATGTCTGGAGTGGAGTTGTCTTCGGTCACTGTGTCACTTTACCCACCCATCGACTGCTTGTGGGGTTGGCGGAACCCACAAGTTTGACGGGCATTTCATTGAGGAAACGCTACGAGGTTGCCGCAATGGTCGCGACGCCCGCAAGTACAAGCACCACTCCCCACAGTTGAACTCTCATCAATCGCTCGTTGTGGAAGCGCCATCCGAGGATGGCAGTAACGACTGGATACAGCGAAGCGAGCACGGCGACAATCGACAAGGCCCCGCTGAGGCTTGCAAAGGCAAAACTAATGTTTGCGGCAAAACCGAGGACACCGATTGCAACAATTCCGAGTAGTGAGAGTCCGCGCGCCTTCGGTACCTGCTTGAAAATGATCAGGCCGCCTGTGTACATCACGAGCACGGTTACCGCATCCGTGAGCAGCGTTGTGGTGACGCTTGTCGCACTGCCCAATGCGATTGCAAGGTTCGCAACGCCAAAGGCAAGGGCGGCGATTCCTCCGAGAACAATGGCTTGGGTGCCGCCTGCCGACGGAACCTTCCGTTTGATCTCAGGGCCACTTGCGAGCACAGTGCCGACAACCGCGGCGGCAAGGCCGAGGGCCAGAACGATCGTCAGTTGGTCGCCCATGATGATTCCGACAGTGACCGGAACGAGAACGCTGAGTGAGGTGATGGGAGCGATCACCCCCATGGTGCCGATCGCCAGCGCCTTGAACAGTGATGACACGGCAATCGCCGCGGCAAAGCCTGCGACGAGTCCCCACATGATCGAAGAAGTGGCGCTGAAATCGAATGGATCGATAATGGCCTGAGGCGTCAGCGAGATGACGGCGACGATCTGTGACAGGAACAGAACCGTGAGCATCGGGAGCTTGCGAGACAGAGTCCCACCGAGAAAATCGGAAAGCCCGAAAAATACACTGGCCAGCAGTGCGAGCCCAATGAGTCCCGTCACGATGTGACGTGTCCTTGAGAGGCAAGAGTCGCAACGAAACCCTCGACATTCACTGGCCTTTCCTGCCACCCGAGCTCGTGGGCAAGCCGCATCAACTGTGGTGGCTCTACAGCCGCACGCTCAAGGTCGTCAGAGCGAGTGAACACGTCAGCTGGCGTTCCATCTGCCCGAATCTGGCCCTGCGCCATCACCACAACGCGCTCGAAGTTCTCGGCACAAAAATCCATGTCGTGCGTGATTGCGATGACGGTTCGACCATCGCGCGCAAGCGATTGAGTGATCTCAGCAACCATTCGTACCCCCAACTCGTCCTGGCCGGTAGTCGGCTCATCAAGCACCACGATCGGAGTCCTCATCGCGAGCACAGCGGCGATCGCAACGCGTTTGCGCTCTGAAAAGGAAAGGTGGTGTGGATGCACGTCGGCTTGATCAGTCAGCCAGGTAAGGGCAAGCGCCTCGGCGACGGCGCTGTCCTGCTCAGCGCCAACGAGGCCGAGATTCTTGGGCCCGAATGCGACGTCTTCGCGCACGGTGCGCGCGAACAGTTGTTCATCCGGATTCTGGAACACGTAGCCGACTCGTTCGGAGAGATCAGCAATCTGTCGTCCCTCAGTTATCCAATCGCCAATGTGAACGCTGCCGTGGGTTGGTCGAAAGATGCCGTTGAGGTGGCGCACGAGTGTCGTTTTGCCCGCACCATTTTGGCCGACGATTGCAAGGCGCTCGCCGCTGGGAATCGTCAAACTGATTCCTTGGACAGCTTCGACGCCCGAGGGGTACGAGTAGCGAACCTGGTCGAATCGAATCTCCATGTCAGCGCCCCGTTCTCTGCGTTGTGAAGTACTCGGTCGAGTCGCTCAAGGAGACAGGCAGTGCCGCCTCCGGTGCCGTGAGCCCCTCATCACGGGCGGCCCGGGCGGCGCGCGTGTAGCGTGTGCTCCCCACTGACCACGATTCAAGCCTGTCATCGGTGAGAACCGTGCGCGGGTTATCCTCATAGACGATGCGACCCTCCGCGAGCACCGCGATGCGGTCTGCATGCTCACGCAACAGCTCCATCTTGTGCTCGAAGATCAGAACGCTTGTGCCGGCGTCGGTAAGAGCGCTAATCACATCGAAGACCATCCGACTTCCGCCGGGATCAAGTTGAGACGTTGGCTCGTCCATCACCAATACCGGTGTGCCCATCACGATGACGCTCGCGATTGCGACAAGTTGCATCTGGCCTCCGGAGAGAGCGTATGGCGAGCGATCAAGAAGGTCGTCAATCCGCAATAGCTGGGCGACATCCGCGACCCGACTGATCATTTGATCGCGTGGAACTCCAGTGTTCTCGAGGCCAAACGCTATCTCCTCGCGCACGCTGAATTTTGCGCCCGAGATCTGGTTAAACGGGTTCTGAATGACGAGCCCGACTTGGGCGACGGCCTCCGCGAGGGGCAGTGACGAAATTTGTACATCGTCGACAGAGACCGAACCGGCAAGAGTGCCGCCCTCGACGCTGGGGATGAATCCCGCGATGATCTTCGCGAGGGTAGTTTTTCCGACACCAGATGCGCCAACGACGCCAACGACTTCACCGCGCGCGACGCTCAGGTCTACGCCGTCGAGAACATAGTGGTCAGTGTCGGGGTACGCATAGGCCACATCACGGAGCTCGATCATTTAAACACCCCAAGCAGTGAGAGCACCACTGAGGCCAGAGCAATCGCGGCCAGCGCCCACCTGGCAATTTTCTGGCCGAGTGGATCCTCGACCACCACGAAGCTCGTATGGGTGGCAGGTGAACTGAACCCTCGGGCCTCCATGGCTGTGGAGCGTTCCTCGACGTCCGTGAACATTCCAAGCACGAGTGGAGAGACCAGGGGAAGAACCGCAGCTACTCGACGAAGAGGATTACCTTTTAGCCGCAACCCCCGAGCTTGCTGTGCAAGCAAGATGCTTTGCGCTCGGGTTTGGAAGGCAGGGATGATCTGCAGAGTTGAACTGATGACGTAACTCATCTTGGGCGACATCCCCTTCTGAGTGAGGCTCGTCATGAGGAGAGCGGGGTCGGTTGTCAGCAGGAGCACGAGCGAGCACAACACAAGAGCTGCAATGCGTGAGCCAATACCGAGAGCGAACATGAGCCCCTCAACGGTCACGCGCGCAGGCCCGAACTCCGCAAGAACCGTCGTGCCTTCTGGAAAGAACAATCCTTGAAGCAGCACAAGCACGATCAGGATGGGCAGCAGGAGTTTGAGGGAAAGACTGAGTAGCCTGCCGCCGGTGCCAGAAATTACGGCGGCAGGCATGACGACGAACACAACTATTCCAAGCGCAACCCACCAAATTTGCACGGCAAACACGATGATGATTATGCTCAGCATCGCCACAAGTTTGGTGACTGGATTGAGTCGGTGGACCGCGGACTCGCGATCTTCATAGAGTGTCGTCGTCATCGAGTTAGCTCGTCGGTGTTGTTCCGCTGTCCGATGAACGAGAGTCGTCACCCGTGGTCGACGCGGGGCTGTCAGATCCACCCGCTGCCCGACGTGGTGCCCTCGTGGGTGCCGCGTGCTCAGACTGCTTTCCAAATACGTTGTACTCCCGCACGAAGGGGAACCTAGAACGGAACCGACTCGGCAGCGCGTACAGAATGATCACGACGATCGTGAACGTGATCACCTTGTCGAGCGGATCAGAAAGCAACCCTTGGAATGTTGTTGATGCAAGCAGCGAGTTTCCGACAGCGC
>Ga0307487_1002356_pt1 | contig 12182 bp, 11 predicted proteins | sample CBIW12metaG_FD_203665 | JGI IMG/M metagenome (GOLD analysis project Ga0307487, IMG submission 203665) | Sea-ice brine microbial communities from Beaufort Sea near Barrow, Alaska, United States - CBIW 1.2 | ecosystem: Environmental > Aquatic > Marine > Coastal | place: USA: Alaska | collected... | reverse complement strand
GCAACGCGCTCTTTGCTGGCCATGACGAAGGTGGTCGAAACTGGGCTCGCTTCGCCAGCCTGATTGCCACCTGCAAAATGAACAGCGTCGAACCCTATGCCTACTTGCACGATCTCTTCACCAAGCTGGCTAACGGCCACCTCGCCAAGGACATCGACGCCTTGATGCCATGGGCCTACGCCCAGACTGCCATCACCTCACAATGAGCTCGTGCGGGACTCCCCGGCGGGCTCACAGGTCAGCGCCCCGACGGCAAAACCGCTGAACTCAACCAAAATATCAATGGGGTGGAGACGGCGCTTACGTCGCAATGGTCACCAGATCAAGGCACCCGTCCACGCGGTCGCGTTCACTCGCCAGCATGTCCTGGCAGCTGCCATTAGGGCGGTCCAGCACCAGAGCGGACTTGGAGATCAGCTTGCGCGGCATTGTGAATCGATTACGCATCCACCGCCTGCCGCGGCGGCTGTCAGGCCAGATCGGACAGCATCAGAACCTCGAAGGTCACGCAGACCCGATTGACCCCACTGGCAAGCACACCCGCGACCGCCGACCCGACGAAACCCACAGACATCACACGCTGACCCATGTCATCCATCAGCAGCACTTCCGTCGCGTGGTCTTGCAGTCCGGCTTCCCCCTCCAGCCGCGTTCCTATGAGGCTGCCCAGCCCCTTGAAAGCCACGACAGGCCGATCTGTCGCCGCGGCGATCGCGGCAAGGGCGTCATCGATTACCAAGTTGGGTCTGATGGCGGCAAGCACGGCGTTCGGGCGTGCGACGGGTTCCGTCGGGATGGGACAGAACAAGCTGAATCCCGTCTCCGCGTCCGGGACGCTGTTCATCAGTGCACCGGTCAGGATCCAGACGTCGACCACATGATCACGAGCCAGCACCGTCGCCTCGGCCAGCAAATGGCCTACATGATTGCCACCATCAGTGTCGGACCATAAGCCGTGGACATGGGCGAATGACACGCCGTCTCGAAGTCCCAGATGCGCTCCGCCCCGCAGGATCATGGCATCAGTCAAAGTTCTGGCGTCGCTGTACCACGCGACATGGGTGTCGTCCGGCGCGAGCGCAGGGCGAACAAAGGTCAGCTTCGCAACCGGTAGATCGCGCAGGTCGAACCACGCCCCCGCATCGCCCACAGCATCGGTCATCGCTTGCAACAGGGTCGATCCCGCCCGCAGCGTGACGTACTTGTGAGTCGCGATGCAAGGCACAGCGATGATCCGGTCTGCGGCGACCGGGCCGGGATGGACCAAGGTGCGCCCCTCAACCACCGGTAGCGTCACCCCGCGCAACAAGCTCGGCGCGGATCAGCTTTTTGGTAATCTTGCCATAGGCCGATTTCGGCATCTCCTTCAAGAACACTACCGTCTTCGGCATCTTGTAGCGGGGCACCTTGGACGCCAGCCATTCCAGCAGGGCGGCTCCCTCCGGCGCATCACCCCGCGCGACGCAGACGGCGATCCCCACCTCGCCCCACGTCGGATCAGGCATGCCAAGCACGGCACATTCGCTGATGTGGGGATGCTGGAGGATTTTTTCCTCGATCTCTCGCGGATAGATGTTGGACCCGCCGCTGATATACATGTCCGAGGCCCGGTCAGTTAGATATAGGAACCCCTCCGCATCTATGTGCCCCAAGTCACCCGTCAGGAACCACCCGTCGCGGAAAGTCTTGACGTTGGCCTCCGGATTATCGTGGTAGCCTGCGAAGACCGCTGGGCCGATGACCGCGACTTCGCCCATCTCGCCCGCCATGACCTCTCGCCCTTCGGCGTCTTGCACCTGCACCTGCATGCCCGTACGGGCAAACCCGCATGTGCCGATCCGCATGGCGGCGTCGTCGGCAGAGTGATACGCGGGCGGCAGGACGGTAATGTTGCCTGTCACCTCGCCCAACCCGAAATACTGCACCAAGACCAGCCCCAGCACCTCCAGCGCCCGCACCTGATCGGCGCGATACATCGGCGCACCAGCATAGATCATGTAGCGCAAGGAGGAGTGGTCGTGATCGTGGACGGAGGGGTGTTCGACCAGCAACTTCACGATGGTCGGCACGGTGAAGGCATTAGTCACGCGCCACTCCGCGATCAGCCGCCAGACTTCACCTGCGTCAAATTTCTTGCCCCCCGGCAGGATCGTCTTCACCCCATGCGCCACCTGCGCCAGCTGGTGGATTCCCGCGCCATGCGACAGCGGCGCCACGACGATGGACGCATCCTGGGGACCCGTCCCCGGCATCAGGTCGCACAGGTGGTTGGTTACGACAAAGGCCATCTGCCCGTGGGTCAGCACCGCAGCCTTCGGCTTGCCCGTCGTGCCGGATGTGAAGAAGAACCACGCCGGATCGTCCCGGTCCACGGCCGCCGAGATCACGGTCGCGTCCCCATGCGCGGCGACCAGCGCGTCATAATCGTCCGCGCCGTCCCCGCCGATCGTCACGGTGAATGACACGTCGCAGGCGGCGATGTGCTCCGCAAACTCCGCCCCGGCAAGCAGCCCCTTGATTCCAGAGGAAGCGGCCAGCCACGCAACGTCCTCGGGCGTCTGGCGAAAGTTGGCGGGCACCCAGATGCAGCCGAGCTTCCAGCAGGCAAAGGCTGCCTCGAACATCTGGTTGCAGTTGGCGGATTGCACCAGAAGGCGGTCGCCCTTTTCCATCCCGTAACGGTCGCGCAGCGCGGCAGCGAATGCGGTGGAACGCGCCTCCACCTCTGCCCACGTCCACGTCGCATCGCCCCAGACAAGGCCAATGTCCTCCGGCTGTCGCCGCGCCGTCTCCGTCAGGAACTGTGACAAGTTCATCACGCGGGTCGAGACGGGCTGCATCAAGACACCCGTTCGAGGATCGAGGCATAGGACGCCACCGCCGCCCCGCCCATGTTGAACACGCCTGCGAGCTTTGCGTCGGGGATTTGCATCCCCCCTGCCTCGCCCATCAACTGCATCGCGGCCATGACGTGCATCGACACACCGGTAGCCCCGATGGGATGCCCCTTAGACTTCAACCCGCCTGAGGGGTTCACCGGCAACCGCCCGTCCTTGGCCGTCCACCCCTCGCGGATCGCGCGGCCGCCATGCCCCGGCCCCGCCAGTCCCATCGCTTCGTATTCCAATAGTTCAGCGATAGTGAAACAGTCGTGCGTCTCGACAAGACTCAGGTCGTCCACGGTCACGCCGGCTGTGGCATAGGCCTGCTCCCAGGCTCGCCGCGCACCGTCGAAGCGGGTCATGTCGCGGCGCGAAAGCGCCAGCGGTTCGTTGGTATGGGTCCGCGCCCGGAACCGGATCGACCGCTGCAATTCCGCCGCGACCTCCGGTGCCGCCAGCACCAGCGCCGCGGCCCCGTCGGACACCAAGGAGCAATCTGTGCGCCGCAAGGGACCGGCGACGAGGGGGTTCTTCTCGGACGCCATATTGCAGAACGCCACGTCGAAATCGCGGCGCATGTGGGCAAAGGGATTCTGCATCCCGTTGTGGTGGTTCTTAGCGGCAATCATCGCCAGTTCCTCTGACCGGTCGCCGTATTTCTGGAAATAATTTCCCGCGATCTGCCCGAAAAGCCCTGCAAACCCGCCGCCCACGCCCGATTCCTCGCGCAGGTAGGAGGCACCCAGCAGGATGTCACCCACTTCCACCCCCGGGGTCGCTGTCATCTTCTCGGCACCCACGACCAGCGCGATCTTCCCACGCCCGCTGGCAATGAAATCCATCGCGCCGTGCAGGGCCGCGGACCCGGTGGCGCAGGCGTTCTCGTAGCGCGTCGCGGGCACGCGGGACAGTGCGTCGTTGCCCATGCCGACCAGCGCGCCCTGAAAATCCTGATCCGAGAACCCGTTGTTAAACACGCCGACAAAGATGCCGTCCAAGTCCTCTGCCGCAACACCGGCGTGATCCAGCGCGGGGCCCGTCACCTCGGCCATCAGCGCCTCGGTGTCCGCCGCGTCGCTGCGGCCGAATGCGGTGTGGGCCCAGCCCACGATGTAGGGGTCGGTCATGTGTAGTCCTCTAAAGGGGTCTGCGGCATCCGCCGCGCCAATCGTGTCTCGATCTTGCTGGCTTCTCGCGTCAGCAGGTCGGCTAGTTACGCGTCGCGGGGTGGCTGCATCCGGCTCTCGATCTCCGCGATCAACAACGCCCCCGCCAACGACCCGTCGGGCCGCCGCAATGCCACGCCGACGCCCCAACTGCCCCCGACGATCCGGCGCGGGTTCAGCGCGAACCCCCGCGCCTGCGTCGCCGCCACGTCGCTGCGCAGCAGGTCCGCGTCATAGGTCGGGTAATCCGCCGCCATCCGCTCCGCGTTGTCGGCCAGAACCAATTCGGCCTTTGCATCCTGCAGGGCACTCAGTATCGCAAGCGATCCCGCCCCAATGCCCAGCGGATGCTGCGCACCCGTTTCCAACGCATGGGTGCGGATCGGGAACGATCCTTCCTCACGGTGCAGGCAAATTGCGGCGGACCCGCGTCGCATGTTGACGAAGGCAGTATCGCCGCTCGCCCGCGCCAGCCGCTCGACCGCGTCCGCCGCGATTTCCAACAGGCCATGGCCGGGCGTCGCCAGGGTGCCGAGCACATAACTTTCCTCGCCCAAATGATAGAGCCGAGTCCCCGTGTCCTGTTCCACCAACCCGCCCCGGATTAACGCCAGCAACAGCCGCCGCACCGTCGGCTTGCCCAGCCCGGACCCTACCATCAGGCCCGACAGCGACACGCCGTGCGTCCCCGCGCGGGCCACCGCCTGCAGAAGGACGAGCGTACGGTCCACGGATTGCGTACCGTTGATGGGACCAACTTCCAAGTCTCTCACGATATGGACCACCCTTTGTTACAACTGTCCGGCGATACCGGCCTTCAACTGAAGACCTGCGCATTACAGCATACAAAGCAAGAATTATCTTGCCCCGTGACGTATCGTCTGTTCCACATTGTGAAGTCTTGAGGGAGGAATTGAAATGAACATGATCTTGAAGGCCACCTTGGCGGCGATGCTCGCCACCACCGCGCTGTCTGGTGCGGCCCATGCCGAAACGCTGCGCCTGTCGCACAACACCGGCGACACCACGACCTGGCAGAAGGGTGCCGACCGCTTTGCCGAGCTGGTCGCCGAAAAGACCGAAGGCGCCTATGACATCCGGGTATTTCCCAACGCGCAGCTTTCCGGCGGCGACCAGATGAAACAGGCCGAGATGGTCGGACGTGGCGCGCTTGACCTTGTGGTAACGTCGGCGATCAACGTGACGCCGCTGGTGCCTGAAATGGCCGTCTTCTCGCTTCCCTATCTTTACGCCGATTATGCGCAGGTTGATGCCACGACCCAGGGCAAACCCGCAAAATTGTTGGAAGACATCCTGCGCGAAAAAGGCATCGAGGTTCTGGCCTGGGGCGAGAACGGCTTCCGTGAAGTCACCAACAACGTCCGCCCGATCAACGCGCCCGACGACATGAAGGGCCTGAACATGCGCGTCGCGGGTCCGATGTATATCGACGTAATGAACGCTCTTGGTGCCAACCCCCAGCAGATGCAGTGGGGCGAGACGATGACCGCATTGCAGCAGGGTGTCGTCGACGGGCAGGAAAACCCGATCGGTGCGGTGATCATCCCGCAGCAGGTCTTCGAGGTGCAGAAATATCTGACGACCTGGCACTATTCCTACGACCCGATCTTCCTTGGTGTGTCGACCCAGGTCTGGGACGGGTTGGATGCCAAGACGCAGGAGCAGATGCGCGAAGCCGCAAGCGAGGCGATGGAATATCAGCGCCAGATCACGCGCGAAGGCACCGCCGAAGGCGTCGCCTTTCTGCGGGAGAAGGGGATGGAGGTCTATGAACCCTCCGAGGACGAACTTGCTGCGTTCCGTGCGGCGACGCAGCCTGCCTTCGACACCTGGGCCGACAAGGTCGGAACAGAGATCGTCGGCAGCTTTCAGGACGCCATCGCCGCAACCCCGGCGAATTGACAAGACGGTGCGGCCCGGATACCGGGCCGCACCGATCCCGGAGGGAAGACCGCCATGCGTTTCGTGCTACAGGAATTCGAGAAGATCGTCTGCGCCGTGCTCTTCCTCGGCATGACGTTGATCGGCTTCGTCAACGTCGTGGTGCGCTACGCGACCCACTATTCCTTTGCGGCATCGGAAGAGGTACTGACCAACGGCTTCCTGGTGCTGACCGTCTTCGGTGCCGCCATCGCCGCCCGGCGGGGCGAGCATCTGGCAGTGACGCTGGTGCAGGACGCCCTGCCCCGACGCGCGGCGCAGGTGGTATTTGGTCTTTCCATCATCCTGTCGGTGCTGCTGCTCGCGGCATCGGCTTGGTTTTCATGGGTCACGTTGATGAACCAGATCGACAGCGGCATCCGAAGCTACGCGCTCGGCCTGCCAGCGTGGTGGTATCAGATCGCGTTGCCCCTCGGATTTGCGCTTATCATCCTGCGCTACCTGCAACACGCGGCTGAGACATGGCGCGCTGCCCGTGAAGAGCCGCAGGCGACCCCAAGTGTCTGAAATCCTTGGGATGGGCGCCGGCACCCAAATGATCGTCGCCTTCTTCCTGGTGATGGCGCTGCGCGTGCCGGTGGCCTTTGCGCTTGGCCTGTCGGCGATGTTCGCCATGTGGCAGATTGGCTTCGGCTTTGAACTCGCTGGCGACCTGATCGCCACGGGGATCGCGAAATATCCGTTGCTGGCGATCCCCTTTTTCATCCTTGCCGGCACCCTGATGGGCACGCTGGGCATCGCAGAGCGGATGATCAAATTCTTCCGGGTCCTGATCGGAAACCTCCCCGGCGGCATGGGCGTGGTCGGCACGGTGGTCTGCCTGTTCTGGGGTGCCGTCTCCGGCTCCGGTCCCGCGTCCGTCGCTGCAATCGGCCCGATGATCATCAAGGGCATGCAAGAGGACGGCTATCCGCGCGCCGCCGCTGCCGCCCTGGTCTGCACCGGGGCCGCATTCTCTATCGTCATACCACCGTCCATTGGCCTTGTGATCTACGGCGTCATCGCGGAAACCTCGATCTCGGCGCTGTTCACGGCGGCCATCATCCCTGGCCTGTTCATGGGCCTGCTGATGCTCGTCGTCCTGCCCTTCATCAGGACGCGCGGCCGCGAGGGGCTGGATCGCCTGGCCCCCGCGCCCGCAAGCGACGGCTATTGGCGCAATTTGGGCCACACCTTTCGTGGATCATTCTGGGGTCTGATGACGCCAGTCGTGATCCTTGGCGGCATCTACTCCGGCATATTCACCCCGACCGAGGCGGCATTGGTCGCCACGGTCTACGCGATTGCCGTCGGTGCCTTTGCCTATCGCACGCTGACGGTCCGCACGCTTTACGACGCATTGACCGATGCGGCGGCCTCCTCGGCCGTCGTCATGCTGGTGGTGGCCTATGCCAGCCTGTTCGGCTGGGTCGTCACGGTCGAGGATCTGGTCGGCCAGTATTCCGGTCAGTTACTGGGGCTGTCGGACAATGAAGCGGTGATCTTGATGGTCATCATGCTGATCTTGCTCATCGCGGGCATGTTCATGGACCCGGTGACGGTCATGTTCATCTCTTTGCCGATCTTCATGCCGGTGGTGCGCGAACTGGGCTGGGACCCGGTGTGGTTCGGGGTGCTGGTCATGGTGAACCTCGCCATCGGATTGATCACGCCGCCCGTGGGCATCAACCTTTATGTCGCGGCCAACATCACCCGCCTGCCGCTGGAACGCATCGCACGCGGGGCATTGCCCTTTCTGGGAGTCAGCATCATTGGTCTTGCCATCGTGGCGGCGGTCCCCGGCCTGTCCCTGTTCCTGCTCGAGATAATAAAATGATTGATACCGTCGCCCTGATTACCGGTCCCGTCCGTGGCATCTGGCTTGCTACTGCGGCCTTGTTCCACGCCGAAGGCCGTCGCGTCGTCCTGCTGGACCGCGACTCGGATGAACTCTTGGCAGCGGCGGCCACCCTGCCCGGCGCAATGAGCGTCACCTGCGACGTGTCGATCCCGCAACAGGTCGCGCAGGCCGTGGCGGAAATCGAACACACCTGCGGGCGGCTTGATATTCTGGTGAATAACGCAGGTGTCGCGGATTTCGGACCGCTGGCCGACACCGACTTTGCCCGCTGGCGGCGCGTGATGGACACGAACCTCGACGGCGTTTTCCTGATGTCGCAAGCCTGCCTGCCTCTGTTGTCCGCGGGCGGCGGTGCCATCATGAACATCGCCTCGATCTCGGGCCTGCGGGCGTCGACCCTGCGCCTTGCCTACGGCACGTCGAAGGCCGCCGTCATCCATCTGACCAAGCAACAGGCGGCGGAATTGGGCGAATTCGGCATTCGCGCGAATTGCGTCTGCCCCGCCCGGCCCGGTCAACACGAAACTGGCACTCGCGGTTCATTCGCCCGAAATCCGCGCGGCCTACCACGACGCGATCCCGCTGAACCGCTACGGAACAGAGCGCGAGATCGCCGAAGTGATCTGCTTTCTTGCCAGCGAAAAAGCCAGCTACGTTACGGGTCAGGTCGTGGCCTCCGACGGCGGATTCGAGTCGACCGGTGTCGGCCTGCCCGCTCTGCGGTAGGGCAACCCAGTGCAGATTGCCGCAAGGCACTGATAGAAGTTTCTTGCAGAGCCCGTCAACAAAGTGTTGTCACGTTAATTCGCCGATTTTTGCAAATTGGCAGCCCTGTCGTTGATCTCATCCTGATTGTCGCGCAGCAAGCTGGCCCTTGCTACGCGCCACAGCACGCCAGTTATGCAGCATCGCCTCTGAAATACCTTCCTCCTGCGAGAGCTGCCGGATGGACATGTTGTTCGGCGGCAGCATCCGCTTCAGCACAGCCGCTTTTCGTTCCGGTGAATATCCCACGTCATTGTCCTATCCCGGCCACCTAAAATTAGAGAAAAATAGAGCAGCGGACAACTTCCCTGACACAAGGGGCGGGGCATCGGTTTGTCATTTTTCCATCTGCTTTGTATTTATGGAACAATACAGGAACATTGTCGATTATCGAGCTTGGAAGGACAACATCATATGATGCCGGATCAAAGCGCGTAAGTCTTGAATAGAAAAATGCCGCTTCATGAATTATCCGGGCTAAGTGGCGACCTCTTTAGGTCAATCCATTGTGATGCCTGTTGGACCAATGCTACAGGGCCATATGTTGAAAGAGAAATATCTGATTATCCTTGGCGGGGGTGTTCCGCTGCTCGTAGCACTGCCAATTGTTGCGGCCGTGCTGGCCGCGTTCGCAGGTGATCTGGACACACTGTTGAGGATTCAGTCCACTGTCTTGCCTACCTATGCACGCAATACGCTGATCCTCATGGTGTCGGTGGGCGCTCTCGCAGGCGTCACCGGGACGGCGACTGCGTGGCTTGTGACGGTTTACAAATTTCCGGCCTCGCGGCTGCTTGCAATTCTGTTGGTCCTGCCGCTTGCCTTTCCAGCCTATGTATTGGCCTATGCCTACACCGCGCTACTCGATCATCCAGGGCCAGTGCAAACCCTGTTGCGTAATGTCACTGGATTCGGACCGCGGGAATACTGGTTTCCTGAAATACGATCTATCGGCGGCGCAATTGCGATGCTGACCTGCGTTCTCTACCCTTACGTTTATCTTCTTGCACGGGCATCATTTCGTCAGCAAGCGACAACCACTTATCTCGTTGCGCGCACGCTGGGGCAAACCCCCTTTGGTGCATTTTGGCGGGTTGCCTTGCCGATGTCGCGCCCGGCAATTGCTGGCGGCATTTTACTTGTTGTGATGGAGACCATCGCAGATTACGGCACCGTCGCCCACTTCAACGTCCAAACTTTTGCAACAGGTATATATCAGGCGTGGTTCTCGATAGGGGACCGCGCTGCCGCTGCGCAGCTTTCCCTTTGTCTGCTGACCTTGGCCATACTTCTCGCTGCTCTTGAACGCAAACAGCGCGGCCGGGTTCGGTTGGCCGCCAGCGGGGGGCACTTTGACGCAATGGAACTTACGGATTTGACCGGCATTCGGGGTTGGCTTGCCACTCTGGTATGCCTGCTGCCCGTTTTGGTCGGCTTTTTGATCCCCTTGATCATGTTGACTGCGATGGCTGTTGGATCCGGCCAGAGTCCTTTCGAGTCACGCTATGTCGATTTCTTCTTCAATTCTGTTATCTTGTCGACGATCGCCGCGGCAATGACCTTGGCGGGAGCGATTCTCGTCGCGTTTCGGGCAAGGTTGCGGCGCGACGTCCGCTCAGAGCGACTGCTAGTCCTGTCGAGCATCGGCTATGCAGTGCCCGGGGGGGTCATTGCGATCGGTCTGATGGTTCCCTTCGCGCGTTTTGACAATTGGCTCGATGATGTGATGGGCGATGCCTTCGGAATCGACACCGGGCTTTTGATAACCGGGTCGATCTGGCTGCTCATCGTCGCGTATATGGTGCGTTTCATGGCTGCGGCCCTCAATGCATATGACAGTGGGCTGTCCACAGTTCCCCTACATTTCGATGCGGTCGCCCGTTCGCTTGGACAAACAACACCGAATGTCATGCGGCGCATCCATCTGCCTGCAGCCCGGACGAGCGTCCTGACGGCGGGATTGGTCGTGTTCGTCGATGTCATGAAGGAACTTCCGGCAACCCTGATTTTGCACCCGTTCAATTTCCAGACTCTTGCTGTACAAGCACATCGTCTCGCCTCGGATGAACGTCTGGCCGAGGCCGCCGTGCCGTCATTGGTTCTGGTGGCGGTTGGAGTTGTTCCGGTCGTTTTGTTATGCCGCCAGATCGGCAAAGCCAAACAGTAGAACGCAGAACCGAAAAAAAGCGGCGCATCGAAATGCGCCGCCAGAATTCACCGACTGAAAGTGTTGTTCGGACCGATCAGGGCCAGCCCACCGCGTTGAAGATTTCCTGCGCTTTCGGAGCGTTGCTTCCATAGGCCGCACGCGGTGTGGTATTGTCTGGTGTGAAATAGCCCAATTGCGCCACACCCTCACCGAGTGGCACACCCGGTACGGCCGGATATTCATTGTTCTGATTGGCAAAGTGCTCCTGCGCAAAGTCGGTCGTCAGGAACTCCAAGAACTGGATCGCATCGTCTCGGTTCGGCGCATTGGCGGTTACGGCGGCACCCGCAATGTTGGTATGTGCGCCACGGCCGCTTTGGTTCGGCCAAATCCACCCGATGTTATGGATACCCTTGGTAAGCCCATCCACCTCACCAACGAGCCCACGCAGGAAGTAATATGTGTTGGTGACCGCAATGTCGCATTCGCCCGACACGATACCAAGCAACTGGTCCGTGTCGCCGCCTTGGGGATCACGGGCCATGTTTTCGCGCACACCTGCTGCCCATTCGCGGGCAGCTTCCTCACCGTCAGCCTCAATGATGGAAGCCAACAGTGACTGATTGTAGACGTTACTGGATGAACGGATGCAAATTTGCCCCTCGTATTCGTCGTCAGCCAGCGCCTCATAGGTCTGAGGCGGATTTTCGACACGCTCTTTCGAGTAGAAGATGATGCGCGCTCGCTGAGACAGTCCAAACCAGTGACCGTCGGGGTGACGCAGGAACTCGGGGATGCGGCTTTCCAGAACATTCGAGTCAACCGCAGAGAGCAACCCGGCTTCATCGGCACGCCAGAGACGGCCCGCATCAACCGTCAGGAAGATGTCGGCCGGACTGTTGTCACCCTCGGCCTGCATCCGGGCGATCAATTCGTCGCTATCCCCTTCGATCCGGTTCACCGCAATGCCGGTGTCCTCTTCGAACCGATCGAAGAGCACTGTGTCGCTGTCGTAGTGTCGCGCCGAGTAGATGTTGACGTCCGCAATGGCCGGTCCGGCGATGGCAAGGGCCGCAACGCCATGCATGAGAGTCTTCAGCTTCATCAGAAACCTCCTTGTTTTGACAGGCAGACCTTATCCTGACAATTTTAGTCGGTCAACCAAGGCCGCAAGATTGATAAGTCCAAATTGGGTTGCACTCTGCACGTGAATGCTGGGTATTTTCGACCCAGACCATCCCGGCCACCGTGAGCGATGCGCCTTACATCCTCGATGGGCTGCAGATGAACGAAGCCGGGCGGAAGATCACAGAGCAGTATGTCCGGCATCGTCAAGTTGTAAGACATCTCAAAAGCCGGTACGTGGGCGCATGACCAAACCAAAGCAATCTGGTGCCTTTTCTGGCCATCGTTTTCCT
>Ga0307487_1002355_pt1 | contig 12187 bp, 13 predicted proteins | sample CBIW12metaG_FD_203665 | JGI IMG/M metagenome (GOLD analysis project Ga0307487, IMG submission 203665) | Sea-ice brine microbial communities from Beaufort Sea near Barrow, Alaska, United States - CBIW 1.2 | ecosystem: Environmental > Aquatic > Marine > Coastal | place: USA: Alaska | collected... | reverse complement strand
CTCGATAAAATCGAACTATTGAGACAAGGTAAAGTAAGAAGAGCTCGTCTATTCTACCTAAGAGGACGTCAGGGTAAAGCTGCACGTATCAAGGAAAAAATCAGAGTGAGAAAGTAAGATTTCACACACCTGAAATCAAAAAGGAACTCAGCAATGGGTTCCTTTTTTTTTATGTATCTCTATTCACCGTTATGGCTCAAAGTTCTTGATGAAGATCGAGCTTGCATGTCAGGCTGAGCGAAGTCGAAGCCTAATAGTTGCCCAGATTCTTCAAAAGTCGGACTTCAAGTCTTAATAAAATAGTTAAAGGCGATCACTTTTTACTTCAACATATACAGAACCAATACAATTTTTTCCTCCTGAAGCTTTTCCCTATTTATATCGAAAAACTCATGAATATCTCCTGCTTTTGATTCTACTAATTTACCATTAAATGCCTCTTTATAATCGTTGAAAAAGGCTCATGAGTCAAGCAGATAGATGATCTGTTTCATTTTTGTCTTCTCTGATATAAGTCCATTGCGCGGGACCTTCTCCATGCCGGAAATAATACAAATTAAAATCCTTCTAAAAAAATCACTGGATTCGATAGGAGAGTTTTCCTTCCTGGATGAGTTTCCCCTTTGTTATAAACAAAATATACCTATTGGCATATTCAGAGTCTATTCGCACCGTGTCACCAGTTACAGATAACCCATCGATCAAACGAAATTCTCCCTGCCAATCGCCGAACTGGCCAATGACATTCTCTATTTGACCAGACTTATCAAAACGAATACCTTGGCAGTTTCCCTGCTTTCTACACAATATTCTTCATCAGTGACCACGACTTTAAACGCATTTCCGATGGGCTGCTCACCCGAATAGTCTAATAAGGTATAGTGGACCGACTGAAAAAATTCGGAAAGCTTAGCCTCTCGCGCCTCGGACAGATCAATCTTAACAATCTGTTCAGTATAGCTGGTACCCAATTCTTTCTCATCACAGCCAAAAAAAACCAGAACCATCAGAAAATCATTACAATACAGTCTAAACTTCCCCATCTACTAAACTTACGTAGTAAGCCTATTTTAATAAAATATTCTTCCTCTTGAAAGCTTCTAAATGACGTATCCAATAAAAGCCTAAATTCCAAAATGAAACAATTACTGATTCTCAATTTAATTCTTTTCGCAACTTGTGGAATCTCATTATCTCAACAAGCTCCCAAAGTCATCGCCTTTTACACTGCCAAAAATGACTTAGCGCACATATCTTTTGTCAATGAAGCATTACCTTGGTTTGAAAAGCAAGCCAAGGAAAATGGATTTGAGTTCTCATCCACCTCAGATTGGGAGGAAATGAATACGGAAAATCTAAGCAATTATCAACTGATAGTTTTCTTGGATACCAGACCTGAGGTAAAGGAACAACGGACAGCATTTGAAAATTACATGAAGAACGATGGGGCCTGGATAGGCTTTCACTTTTCAGCATTTGCGCTGTCACCCTCAGATTTCCCCCAGGATTGGGATTGGTATCACGAAGAATTTCTCGGCTCCGGGCAATATGTCAGTAATACTTGGAGACCGACATCTGCAATCTTAAAAGTAGAAGATGCGTCGCATCCAATTTTCCGAAAAATCCCTTTCAAATTCAACGCCTCTCCAAACGAATGGTATCGCTGGGAGCATGACCTTCGTGAAAATTCCAATATCAAAATTCTCGCTGCCATTGATCCCAGTAGCTTTCCATTAGGCACAGGGCCAAAAGCCCAAGAGATCTGGCATAATGGATACTACCCTGTGATATGGACGAATAAAAACTATAACATGATCTATTTCAATATGGGACACAATGACATGGATTATGACAGAGGAACTAATAAAACCCTGAGCTCAACTTTCGGAAGCGTTGAACAGCAACAGGTATTTCTCAATTCGATACTTTGGCTACTAAATAAAAATGAATAGAGAGGAAGATGATATTAAAAAATATGATTATCCGCTACTTTGCCAGTAATCGTAGTTTCTTTGATTGACTGGCTGGAAGACCGATGACGGAAGACAGAAGTGGCGTCAATTGCTGAGTTCACCAAATTTTTCAATGCTTTTGACTCTTTACTGGCAGAAAAGCGGATATACATACAAAAAATTTACGCTACTTATTGATTAACAGCACTTTAAATTAAAAATGTCAAAACCTGATAACTAGGAGTAATTCAATTTCTCTCGATAAAAGCTTTCAGATTGCCCTAGTTTTTATTGTGTAGGAATGATGTTTTCAGTAATCATGGGAGCCTATTTACCTACTTCATATTTTCGCCATTTCTGGGTATTTTTAACGTGTGAGATATAGAGATTCACCTGTTATTTAGTGAGCTTCAGTTAAATTCTATTTTTTTTGGCAAATTTTATTAATATCCATTCTCATTATTGGATTTGTAGTTAACTCTTTAACACTCTTTTGGATTGGTAAAAAGATCAACCCAAAAATGTGAATTCTCGAAGTTAGAAACTTAAGTTTCAAAATAGTACATCCTATTTTATTGACCTCAACTTTTTAACACAGTAATTCCATCACGCCCCTTCTCTTCCCCAGTATTTCATATCTTTGCAGCCCTGATCTCAATAATCAAAAAATGCCCTGTATAATTCGGGTATTGAAATAGAAAATCCATGAGTAGAGAAGTTCGCGTAAGATTTGCTCCATCACCTACTGGAGCTTTACATATCGGCGGTGTACGTACAGCGCTATACAATTACCTTTTTGCTCGCAAAATGGGAGGTAAGTTTCTTTTAAGAATTGAGGATACAGACCAAACTCGCTTTGTCCCCGGAGCTGAGGGATATATTCAGGAATCATTAGCTTGGCTAGGTATTTCTCCTGACGAAAGCCCTTGGAATCCCGGTGATTGTGGCCCATACCGACAGTCAGAGCGCAAAGCAGATTATATGCAATTTGCCATGGATTTGGTAGAATCAGGAAATGCGTACTATGCTTTTGACACTTCTGAGGAGCTGGAGGCCATGCGTGAGCGACTGACTGCAGCTCGAGTAGTCTCTCCTCAGTACAACAGTATCAGCAGAACGCAGATGAAAAATTCACTTACTCTTTCTGAAGAAGAAGTGAAGGCAAGATTAGCTTCTGGAGATGCTTATGTAATCCGGGTAAAAATACCTCGCAAAGAAGAAGTACGTCTCAATGATATGATACGTGGCTGGGTGATGGTGCACACTTCTACCTTAGATGACAAGGTGTTGATGAAGTCTGACGGTATGCCTACTTATCATTTGGCAAATATCGTGGATGATCATTTGATGAGCATTACTCATGTCATCCGAGGTGAAGAATGGCTTCCATCGGCTCCATTGCACGTCTTGCTATACAAGTTTTTTGGGTGGGAAGATACGATGCCGGAGTTTGCTCATTTGCCTCTACTTCTGAAGCCAGATGGAAACGGAAAACTGTCCAAACGCGATGGAGACAAACTGGGATTTCCAGTTTTCCCATTAAACTGGACGGAACCAGCTACTGGCGAAAAATCTTCTGGCTTCCGCGAGCAAGGATATTTGCCGGATGCATTCCTAAACTTCTTGGCTTTCCTGGGATGGAATCCAGGTGATGAGCGCGAACTTTTTTCTTTGGAAGAACTGATCGAAGGCTTCTCAATTGAGCGTATCAGCAAATCAGGAGCTAAGTTTGACATAGCTAAAGCAAAATGGTACAACGAGCAATATCTTCGCAAAAAAACCAATCAAGAGTTAGCGGCATATTTGATATCAGATGCAGCTAGAGAAGGATTCCAGATTCCTTCAGAAAAAATTGATGCAATAATCACACTCATAAAGGAGCGGGTAACATTTCCAGCAGATATATGGAAAGAAAGTAAATTCTTGATGGCTGCCCCAACTGAGTTTGACGAATCTATCTCATCTAAAAGATGGAACGCTGATGCTGTGAAAGTCCTTTCGGCTTATGCTGTGTCTTTGGACGGTTACACTGGGGAATATAATTCCGATAAAGCCAAAGAAATGCTGAATACTTCTGCTGAAGTAGAGGAGATCAAACTTGGTAAAGTAATGCAGGCAATACGCCTCTCCGTAACTGGATCAGGAGTGGGGCCGGATTTGATGCAGATATTTGCTATTTTAGGGGCTGAAGAAGTAGCAAAGCGCATAAGATTTGCAATGTCTTTCTTAGAAGTAATTGACTAAATCACGAAAGTATGACCAAGAAGAAAAAGAAAAATGAAGACCCTAAGGTTCACGATGACTTGAAAGGCTTCAAAATGGATATCAATTCTTTCGGAGAGATTTCTTCCTCATTTTCTATAGACAAAATCAATAAGTTTCTAAATAAGAATGTTGAAGATAAAAAATTGAAAGACCGCGATGACCTCGATTTAGACGATAAGAAAAAAAAGTAAGTAAGGCTGATTGGTTTTTTCTTATTGTGAAATAAAAAAAGCTCCCTTTATCGGAGCTTTTTTTATAATGATAGATCACTATCACATTAATAAAAGTTAAGCGAAGACTTAACTCTAGTGTTCATAAATCTTTATTGTTAAGTATGAATCGATTATTGCTTACGATCTTTTTTGCTCTTATGACTTCTGTATCGTTTGCTCAGACCAGCATAGGAATCCGAGGAGGATATGCTACCTCTTCCTATTCTTACCGTGCCACAGCCGGGACTAGAAATGAGTCGGTGGAAGGAATAGGTGTTCCAACTTTTGCTTTAGTCTTTGAACATTTTAATGCTAAAAATGCAGGAATTGAAGTTAACCTTCAATACTTGAGTATAGGATTTCGCCAAATAGCAAAAGACTCGGATCCTATAATGGTCAATGAAACACAGTTTGATTATTTGAAAATACCCATTCTATCGAGCTTTTTTTTAGGAAGGTCCGGGAGGTTCCAACTCAAACTTGGTCCTCATCTTGGTTACTTGATTCAAGCGAAAGACATTCAACGAGAATTTGCCGGCCAAACCCCAGTTGAATTACCCACCTATGGAGGTTCTGGCGATAATCCCCGCAAGTTAATGTACGGTCTAACCGCCGGAGCAGGTATTTCCAAGCTTTTTGGGAAAAGCACGCTCAGTGCGGAAGTTCGATTTGCGTATGATTTCACCAACCCAGAAAGCCAGGATCGAATATATGATATCACCTCAACTAACTTGGAGTTCACTCTGGCGTATTTATTCCGAATTAAAGAGGGTAAAAACAGCTTGTACGGAAAGACAAAATAGGTAGCACCATTTTATCTCCGCTCAATTACCTGGAATTAAGTTTCACCACATTTTTTTAAAAAATTCACTAGCTGCTTGTCATATATTAGGATTGTTTTCCGACTAACCTGTATAAATGAATAGCCAGCAGCTGGAACATATCTTAAAATCCCATCATAGAGAAGCTTATCTCTGGTCCAGGCAATGCTGCTCATTTCAGGACGAGTTGGCAAAAGATGTACTACAGCAGACGTATTTGAAGATTCTGGAAGGAAAAACGACTCTTAAGGATGAATCTAAATCTAAAACCTGGCTGTTCTCTATCATTCGATATACGGCCATAGATGAACTTCGCAAAGCTGGAAAAATCATTTCGCTAAGCACTGAATATGATCCGATTCAAAGTAATGAACGGGTTGATTCGACTGATTATGAAGCAATCATACAACTTTTGCCAGAAATGCAGCGAGAAGTAATACTGATGGTGTTTTATCATCAAATGACGATCGCTCAATCTGCTGAAATTCTTCAAATCACTGTTGGTACCGCCAGAACACATTATGAGCGGGGTAAAAAGAAACTCAAAGAATTAATAACCCAAGTTCAAATCCAGGAAGATTATGGAAAATAACGAACAATTAGAACAATTTTTTGATCAGATGAAAAAGCAGGATGGGTACCTAAAATCGCCTGCTTTCCCTCTCCTCAAAAAAAGGAGAGTTAACCTGTGGATTCCGATAGGAATAGCTGCTTCTGTTATTTTGGCAGTTATGCTTATAAAAGAGCCTAAAACAATTCACGATATATCAGGAGAAGTCGTGATTATAACACTTCATACTGACGAAAATGGCGATCAGCACTTTACCATCGAGCAAACCACTCATCTAGACACTTGGGAGTCTCCTACGACCTCTCTTCTTACTCAATATTGATCAAACTTACTTATGAAAAACATACTTATTGTCTATATGCTTCTATTTGCGGGATTCGCAAACGGACAGCAAGTTTACATTCAAACTCAGAAATCTTATTATTCGGATATTTTCTCAAAAAACTATTATTCGGTAGATCGCATTATGGAGATGCGTGAAGAGTTAGATCTTACAGATGCTCAAGCCGCCAAAATCAAAAAGATTCACAGTGAAAACGCAGCCGAATTCAATACGTTAAAATGGGACTTGGACAAAGAAAACAAGAAATTAAGAACTATTCTGGATGAGCCAAAAGTCGATCAGCTCGCCATGAAAAAACAAATGGATGAAGTTCTTAAATTGGAGAATCAGTTAAAGAAAAAACAACTGATTACCATGACTTCCATCAAGAATGTGATGTCCGAAAGCCAGCAGAAAATCTTGGATAAGCCAACAGTATTGACCCTGACGAAGTCAGAATCAGGCACTACATCTAGTCATTCCGTCACGGGTTTGACTTCCACAAAAGAAAGTGGGTCTAAAAGCTCCAGCGTCTCTGTTGTCGTAGCGGGAAAGGATCAGCCAATTTATTATCTTGATACAAAAGAAGGATATAAGCTATTGGAAGACTTAAAGAGTATTAATCCTAATGATATTGAGAGAATCGACGTTTTAAAAGACAAGTCGGCGGTAGATAAATTTGGAGAAAAAGGCAAAAACGGGGTGATCATCATCACGCTTAAAGTAGATTCGAAAAAGTAATTTTAAGGTTTTATATAGTAAAAAAGCAGTCCGAAATCGGACTTCTTTTTTACTTAATTCATATTTTGAAGAGAGTTTTTTTGCTGGAAAAAATCTGTGATACATACGTTCAGATTTCTCTCAAGCCATTTAATTACTCCTCTATTTGATTCTCTCTATTTACCTATTCGATTTAAAGTTTGATTAAGCCTGTTTTTTTTATTCCCATCGCTTTAATCCAAAAATCTCCAGCTTGCTTTATGATCTTTCTTCAAGGGATTCCCAGTGATTTTAGCTCTAAGAATTTCTATTGGCATGGAGTTTTGGCTCATGATCAGATCATGGTATTCTTTCTCCGTCATCTTACCTGAATTAACCACTTCGTCTCGCATTTTGTAAAATTCAAGGGCTCCAATCATATAAGCAATCTGATAGAGTGGACCATAACTTCCTTCAAATGAGCGCCGAACTTCTGCCTCAGCATTGGCTCGCTCATGCCCAACCTTATCCACCAAAAGGTCAATGCATTCTTGGGGAGTCATATTTTCCAAGTGATAGTTCAGCGAGAAAATGATTCTTGCGCATCGGTGCATTCTCCAGAAAAGCATGCCCACTTTGTCTTTGGCATCTCTTGGAAAACCTTTGTCCCAGAGAATAAACTCCCAATACAAAGACCAGCCTTCTGTCCAAAAAGGAGTACCAAACATCCGTCGATAAGGCATATTCCTCTGGTTCATAAACTGCTGCAAATGATGTCCGGGAATCAATTCGTGATGAACAGTTGCTCTTGAGAAATGCGGGTTATTTCCACGCATGCTCATCATCTTATCTTCGTGGCTCATTGCAGAAGTAGGATAGGCAATTTGGATCACTTCCCCTCCAAGAAAGAAGGGGCTTACTCTCTGACGCTCTGCCGAAATCATGATGGTTCGCCAGGATTCTTTGACCAATGGCGGCACGGTGATCAAGTCATTTTTCTCAACATAATCTGTGGCTTCCTCTGCCAAACGAATAACTTCCGCTGGCCACTCTCCTGCCGGCAAGTATGTTTCCTTTACCATTTCCAAAGCTGCCTTCCAATCGTCTCCATAACCCAATTCATTGGAAGCTTTGAGCATTTCATTTTCACACCAAGCAAATTGTTTTTCCGCTTCAGCAATCAACTCCTCAGGACTATATGCAATCATTTCAAAGGCTAATTGCTTTTCCAAAGCATCTCTACCAATCGGTCTACCGATAATCCCACTTCCATCATCTTTCACTGAGTTTGCATAGTGCTCACGCAAGGCTGTTGCATAAGCTTTCATACTTGAATCCAACTTTTCCCAAGGCTCAGGCATCCACCAAGTAAACATAGGGTCAAAGTCAAGGTAATATCTATACGCTTCTCCGGTGACTTTATCAATAGCTTCTACAGCACTTGCCGCCAAATCCGCCTTCTGCCAGCTAGTGTATTTCGGGGTGGAAGAAAGATTTTTCAATTGCGCATCTACGTTCTTTGCTACCTCATTCCACGAAGCAGCGAGCGCTTGAGGATCAGGTTTATGAGCTCTTCGTCTTTCCTGATAAAATTTTTCCAGCGGCTGCGCGAAAGCCAAAACGCCAGCTACCTCATCAAATGAAGCCTTTTCTATGGCCAATTCGGCCAATTCTTTTTGCAGGTAATTTCTAAATAACACATAATCGATTTTCCCATCCTCAGATAGAGCATCGTAATTCAATTTGCCTAGACCACTTAGATATTCTTGATTCAGCTTTTGAATTCTGGTAAAATATTCATCCGAAAGCGAATTGGAATACAATCTTGTTAAGGTGCTATAATCAGCTTGGTAGGTCTGAATAGTTTGCACCAACTCAGTTGCATTTGCATAAAAGCTAGTGATGATAAAAAGAATGACGAGTAGGGATTTTCTCATACTGAAGTAAATTTTTGAAGATGGTTTCGTAAAATAGGATAAATCCATTTAAAAATCACAGTATCAAAAACCTTGGGCAGTGAGGTAAAATCAGAAGCTTAAAAGCGATACAAATACCCACCAAGATCCTTAAATGTGGATGCGACTCGCAAACTATCCTGATTTTTCTTTACCAAATATTCCTCCCACTTTCTCGAATCTTTTAGGTCAAATTTAACTTCAACCAATTTTTCCTCAGAAAAACTATTCATGCCGCGGTTTTGATCCACAAGTCCCAAATAACTGTTTCCCGAAACTCGATAGATCTTGGCCCAACCTTGGTCAGCGGACAACTCTAGCCCAAGTTGCTCCGTCACAAAATTTTCCATTGGAAGCATGTCTTTGTAATACAGCCAAGTGATACTGGCGTAAAAATTATATTCTGATCCTAAAGAGGTGGCTGTTGGCTCCATGCTTTTCAATTCGGGCACAAATCGCTCATTCTCAGGATGCATGCGAAACATCTCAAATTCAAGTAAATACCCTTCTGGATCTACGGCCACAAATCCATCATGAGCCCCCTCTGGTTTTACTTTTAAAGTGTATTTGATCTCTACTTTTTGATCTTGCAAATGATCATACCAAGCTTGCAAATTGTCCGTTAGCAAAGCTAAAGCAACAGATTTTGTCTCATTTCCTGAATAACCACTTTCTAAAACACTTTTCAACACCAGCTTAGAATCTCCAGCAAGTTGAAAAGTAGCTGAATGCTTATTTTCTGAGATTAATTTTAATCCTAGGGTATTTCCATAAAATACTTTTGCTGCTGAAAGGTCTTTATAAAACCAGATTAACTCTTGACCCTGAATTCCAAAATACTGAAGGTCTCGAAAATCACTGTTTTCTGCCAATAACGAGTTGATCCGAGAAGTAGGATAGCCAAGCAAACGACCAAAAGATCTCGCAATGGATTGTTGTGCAGCATCAGAATAATCACCCTTACTCTTAAGTTTGGCAACTTCAGCTTTTAACATCTGATAGGCTTCAAGACCATTTCCTTTGTAGATAATAAGTACTTCCTTATCTGCTACGGTCGCGGTATCAAACAATCCAGTACCAATTAAATTTGTTTCTCTAAAAAACGATACCTCATATTTTTCTGACAGACGACTCACCTCTGGAAGAAATAAATTGACTTCTGCAGTGCTCATTGGATGACTCATTGCTATGGGTTTTACCCCAGATTGGACCATTTCTGCAAGGACTTCAAAAGACCCTGATTCCCGTTGAAATTCTATTTTTCCGCAGGAAAAAATGAAACTGGCGAAAAGTATAAATAATATATAACGAGAATAATTTTTCATAAATGAGGTGGATTTAAAATTCTGAATTCCGAAGGTCGTATTTCCAAACTTCATTTTCAAATACGCTGATAAAGGATGTCTTTCTGGATTGACCTCTGGTGATCATAAACCAAAATACCGGAGTAAATGATTTATAGAAGTTGATTTGATCGATCCTACAAAAAGATTATACGGAATCTTGCAAGTAGAAAATTTATAACATTAAAAATATAAAGAAATAGTTAATTCTGGTTTTCTCCGTTCTTCGGTCATCGGTCTCCCAACCCATTGACCAAAGAGAATTCGCTTACTGGCAGAATAGCGTATCTACAGAAAAGATTATATAGATATTCGTACTAATGCTGGTCATGTGATTTTATGGATTCGACAAACGGATAACCAATTTGTTGTACTTGATTGACTTTACTCTTTTCGAATTGCTTTGCATCTTTACTGACAAAAAAGCGGATATTAATTAAGGCTTCGTCATCACCCTTCCATTGGACTTTAGCTCTTTTATCTTAAATATGCATGAGGCTCAGAATAATAATCCAATTCAGAAATTAATTAACTCCAATGGATAGAAAAAAAATTAATCGTGAATCCTTTTTCAATTTCTTTCAAATGACCAAATCCGTTAAAGCAAAAAAGCCTTATTCTTCACGAATAAGGCTTAACTAAGTTTACAATAATTTTACTTTTTCTTTCTTAGTATAGCAACTAAGATTAGAATAAATAAAGCTCCTCCGACTACCCAAGCCCAAGGTTGCTGATACCATTCCTTTTTGCCAATGTTAACGTCGATGTCAAGTCCACCATCTTGAGCGAAAGCGGCAACCGAGAAAAACATGGTCATTAGAAATAAAAATACGTGTTGAGTGTACTTGGTCAATTGATTTTTCATAGTGTTATATTTTATTTGAATCTAATATTATAAGTAGCCGCAACCCCTATTGACTGCACATCGACATAGGAAGAAGATGTGAAAATCTGGTTGTAAAATGCGAAAATATTCCAGTTGTAATTATGATAACCGACTTGTGGACGGATATAAGCACCTCCATTACTGGCGACAGAACCTGTCAAAAAAGAATATCCTACGTCAGTTCCAACAAAAACTCCTGATGATTGAGGATAGTATCTAAGCATTAGTCCCAATGGAATGGCTCCGAAATTCTTCGCTCCAACATCTGATTTTGCAAAGTAATTAGTGTATCCAGTTATGGCTCCCAGTCCAAAATTATCTGTTCTCATGAATTGACCTGCTACCTCCACCCCAAAGGCAAATGAGGAAATTTCAGAAATGTCTCCTACAGGCGCTCCCATATTAATTCCTAATTTAAGCCACGAATTGTCATCATTGATCTCATCGATATCCCTTGTTTGCTGTGCCATAGCTGCAATTCCTACTAGTACTAAACTGATGGATAAAAATAATTTTTTCATAGTTGGTTTGTTTTCTCCTTTCAAACCAAAGCTAGTGCCTTAAAAAATACCTGAATAAATACGAACTGAATTCCATTTAAAAAACTGCCCAGATAGCCTCCAAATAAACAAAATCCTTCATCCCTAAAAAGTAAAACCTTATCTGAGGAATGATGCCAAGAATAGATTTGGGGATTAAAATCCCCATAACATTAATTTAATTTCCTCCAGGATTTAGGAGTTTTATTGGTAATTATTTTAAAAGTTTTATTGAAATGAGATAAGGTTTGAAAACCAACTTCAAACGAAATTTCACTAATGTTCATATCGGACTCAAGCAATAGTTTTTGAGCTTCTGAAATCCTCAGTTGCTGAAGGTACTGTGTAAATGTCTTGCGGGTTCTAAGTTTGAAAAAACGACAAAAAGCCTCTCGACTCATATATGCCTGTTCCGCCACCTCATCTAAAGAAATATGTCGCTTACTATTTTCCAAAATAAATCGAATAACCTGATCCATTCGCTTTCCATCCCTTTCAGACATCAATTTATTGATGGGGATTCGATTTAAACTTAACATTTGGTCAGATCTCATTTCTAGTAAAGCTAAAATCTGAATGGATCGGTGGAGCTTGTGCAGACCTGTGAGGACAGAAAAGTCTC
>Ga0307487_1002354_pt1 | contig 12188 bp, 10 predicted proteins | sample CBIW12metaG_FD_203665 | JGI IMG/M metagenome (GOLD analysis project Ga0307487, IMG submission 203665) | Sea-ice brine microbial communities from Beaufort Sea near Barrow, Alaska, United States - CBIW 1.2 | ecosystem: Environmental > Aquatic > Marine > Coastal | place: USA: Alaska | collected... | reverse complement strand
CTGGGCGATGACCCAATTATCAGGACTGACAATCAAACAGGGAAATCAAACTCAAAGTCTTGGCACTTTGATAATGTCCCTTACCGCTATCTCAGTTATTTATTTGATTTCGCTTTTTGTCGCTTAAAGATATGGGCTTGAAACATTGAAAATTCAGATTCAAGTATCAAAGCAGCTGAGCGCTGAATTCTGCTTTTAGAACCCTTAGTGTACTACATTAACCAGCAGAATTCGATGAGGTTAATCTTACCCGCAAACTCCTCAACTTTTTTATAGCTTAGGATGGCAAAAGCTAGCCGACTCACAAAAACTGACCATAAGCATCGGTTACTGAAAATGAGGCACATTAAGTGATCGACAATCAAAATTCACGTCTTTCGAATTAAGATAAATTCGACTGGTATTGAAAACTTGATTAGGTGTGTATTGACTTTTACATAATGAGCATAATTATCCAAAGGAAGTAGTAATCAATTTACGATTTGCCCTGAAAGTACCCTTTGTCCTCTTCGGTTGAAAAGATTGGTGAAAAAACACTATCCCATCTTATTAATGCAAAATAAAAAGAGCAACCCGTTTTCAGGTTGCTCTTTTTACACAATTAAAATTTAATACTTAGGCTAAATCATATCGATCAAGCATCATTACTTTATTCCAAGCAGCTACAAAGTCCTTTACAAACTTGTCTTGTGAATCATCACTTGCATACACTTCAGCTAAGGCACGAAGTTCTGAGTTTGAACCGAAGATAAGATCAGCACGAGTCCCAGTCCATTTCATTTCCCCTGTTCTGCGATCTGAACCTAAGAATGCGTGTTGACCTTCATCAGCAGCTTTCCAAGTAGTGCGCATATCTACAATGTTGACGAAGAAATCATTGGTAAGAGATCCGGTATTTTTTGTGAAAACACCGTGTTTAGAGTGGTCATAGTTAGTATCCAGCACTCTTAGCCCTCCCACTAAAACTGTCATTTCTGGCGGAGATAGCTTCAACAATTGAGCTCGATCCACTAACAATTCTTCTGCTGAAGCGCTATGCTTTGCACGATAATAATTTCTAAATCCATCCGCAGCAGGTTCTAATGCTTCAAAGGATTCAATATCAGTCTTCTCTTGTGTCGCATCAGTTCTACCAGGAGTAAACGGCACAGAGATGGAATGTCCTGCATTTTTTGCAGCCTGTTCTACTCCGGCACATCCCGCCAACACGATGAGGTCAGCCAGAGAAATCTTCTTACCATTTGATTGTCCCTGGTTGAAGTCCTTTTGAATAGTTTCTAGCTTTTCTAAAACTCTGCTCAGCTGAGAAGGATTATTTACTTCCCAGTTCTTTTGCGGTGCTAATCTGATTCTGGCACCGTTAGCTCCTCCACGCATGTCTGATCCTCTAAAGGTAGACGCTGAAGCCCAAGCAGTAGAAACCAACTCTGCAATTGATAATCCAGAATCTAATACTTTTGCCTTCAAAGATTCTACATCCTGATTATTTACTAATTCATGATCTACTTTAGGAACAGGATCTTGCCAAAGCAATTCTTCAGAAGGAACTTCCGGTCCTAAATATCTGTCTTTTGGACCCATATCTCTGTGCGTCAGCTTATACCATGCTTTTGAAAATGCATCAGCAAATTCCTCTGGATTCTCATAGAAGCGTCTGGAAATCTTCTCATAAACAGGGTCAACTAGAAGCGCTATATCTGTAGTTAACATGGAGGGCGCGTGTCTCTTGGATGGATCAAATGCATCTTTAACAGTGCCAGCTCCTGCATTATTTTTTGGAGTCCATTGATGCGCACCTGCTGGACTTTTTGTCAATTCCCACTCATACCCAAAAAGATTTTCAAAGTAATTGTTATCCCATTTAGTAGGCTCAGTAGTCCAGATTACTTCCAACCCACTTGTGATCGTATCTCCTGCATTTCCGGTACCAAATGAATTTTTCCATCCCAAACTCATTTCAGTGATATCTCCTCCTGCCGGCTCATGACCTACATAATCTATTGGATTAGCGGCCCCGTGTGTTTTCCCAAAGGTATGTCCACCCGCAATCAGGGCAACAGTTTCTTCGTCATTCATAGCCATTCGGCCAAAAGTCTCGCGAGTATCATAGGCGGAACCAAGTGGATCGGGTTTTCCTCCCGGACCTTCTGGGTTCACATAAATCAACCCCATATGCGAAGCTCCAAGTGGATTTTCCAGATTTCTTTCACCGTCTTTACTACCTGCATACCGTTCTTCGTCTCCAAGCCATTCGCCTTCAGATCCCCAGTAAATATCCTCTTCTGGCTCCCAAACATCTTCTCTACCGCCGCCGAATCCAAAAGTCTCAAAACCCATCGTCTCCAAAGAGACGTTACCAGCGAGAATCAACAAATCAGCCCAGGATATTTTTCTACCATATTTCTGCTTGATTGGCCAGAGCAACATTCTGGCTTTGTCCAAATTGGCGTTATCTGGCCAACTGTTCAACGGTGCAAAACGCTGAGAACCTGAAGCTGAACCTCCTCTACCATCAGCGATTCGATAGGTGCCTGAACTATGCCATGCCATTCGGATGAAAAGTGGTCCGTAATGACCAAAGTCAGCTGGCCACCAATCTTGTGAATCAGTCATGAGAGTCGCCAGGTCCTTTTTCACTTCCGCTAAATTCAGGGAGTTGAATTCGTCCGCATAATTAAAATCATCTCCCATAGGATTAGACTTTGATGTATGCTGGCGCAAAATATTTAGGTTCAACTGATTAGGCCACCAGTCTCTATTCTTGGTACCGCCTCCAGCTGCATTATGAAGCGATCCGCCGACAAATGGGCATTTTGCTTCACTTTCGTTCACTTGCCAAACAGGATCTTGCCCTGATTGATGTGGATTATTTTCTTTGTCCATGGTTATGTTGAGATTTTTCTGATTAAAACTTGATCTACAATTTAAGAAAAGAATATTCGAAAGGAATTATATTTCGATTGATAAAATCAATGACAGATGCAAAATTTCAACTCATCTCGCAGAGTTCTGTAGGATTGCAAATCGGGCATTTTTTTTAGATGCACCAAAAGTATTTTCTGATTATTCGAAATCATGCTAGTCCACTTATCTTCCTTGGTTACCTGAGGGAAGACCGATGCTTCGGCATACTCGGCACCAGTGACTGGTGACCGAAGTGGCCTAAATCTAAGAGTTAAGGATTGATTATAATGCTTTTGCCTTATTTCTGTCAGAAAAGTAGATATACATAAAATATCTTATTTCACTCTTTAAATCACCTGATATGAAAAATTCAATCAGTGTGCACTACACCGTCAAATCTTTGGAAGATTACGGCTTAGGTTGTTCGACTTAACTAAACCTCTGTCAAAAAAAAACTTAAAGTATAGGAGGAACTATCTAGATAGCTATAGATTGTTGAAAATACTCAGTAGTAAAAACATGAAAACCATCACTTCAGTCAATGAATGTAAAGTTTGTGGCAACATCGAAAAAAACACCTCATATGTGGTAAGAGAAATGATGTATGGGCTTAGGGAAGAATTCCAATATTTTCAATGCAATGACTGTGGTTGTCTTCAAATTAGAGATTTTCTAGATGATATGGACAAATATTATCCTAACAACTATTACAGTTTTAGCAAATACGAAGGAAAAAAATTTAATGGATTTTTGGGTAAAATTAAGCAGTTCAAATATTCCTTATTGATATCCGGAAGCTCGACAATCAAAAAAATAATGGACTTTCTATCTGGTCAAACCCACTACTTTATATTTAAAGGTCTTGAAATAAATAAATCCTCTAGAATTCTTGATGTGGGTTGCGGAAATGGGAAAAGCTTTTTATACCCACTCGCAGAAATCGGATTTAAAAACCTTCTCGGATGTGATCCCTATTTAGAATCCTCACTTAAGTATGGCAATGGGTTAAAGATTAACAATTCAACTGTTTTTCAAACAAAGGGAACGTGGGACTTTATTAGCTATCATCACTCTTTCGAACATATTTCTGACCCGCTAGATCATCTGAAAAAGGTATTTGAACTCCTGAAACCAAACGGAGTTTGTGCGATAAGAATCCCTACCGCATCCTCTTTTGCATGGGAGCATTATGGAGTCAATTGGGTACAACTCGACGCGCCAAGACACTTTTTTTTACATTCGAGAAAAAGTATGGAAATTCTAGCGAAAGAATCCAAACTAGAGTTATACCGAGTAGTATATGATTCTACACATTTACAATTTTCCGGGAGTGAAAAATATATTAAAGACAGATCTTTAATCACACCTCATCCCAAAGGATTTTTACATCTAATACGTAGAAAAGTTACGCAACGAAAATTTCAAAAACATGCGGAAATTTTGAACAAAGAGGAAAGAGGAGACCAGGCAGCTTTCTTTTTTAGAAAAACCAACTCTCAAACCTCCTAAAGTTACATTCGGTACTACTCTTTCGCTTTTTTACACATTTTTTATTAATTGCAAAGTCTCAACTGAGAGAATTACAAGTAAGGTGAGTAAGGGATTTTGAAGGCCCCAAATTTTATGGTAGTTTAATAGCAGCATTAAACTGTTCAGTTAACCATAAATTAATTTTAAACAAATGACAGCACTCCTAATAATTATCGGCATCCTCCTCCTAGTGGTGGTGCTAATGGTTGGTATATTCAATCGATTTGTAAGAAATAAAAATATCGTTCAAGATGGATGGAGCAACATTGACGTAGCATTGAAGCGTCGGTATGATCTTATTCCAAATCTGGTGGAAACTGTAAAGGGATATGCAAGTCACGAAAAAGAAACCTTGGAAGCTGTAATTCAGGCCAGAAATGCCGCAATGGCGGTACCTTCCACTGACATCAACCAACAAATTGCTGCAGAGAATCAACTTCAAAAAACCTTAAAAAGTATTTTTGCACTTAGCGAGGCCTATCCAGACTTGAAAGCCAACACCAACTTCCTACAACTGCAGGATAAACTGAATGAGATAGAAGAAAATCTTGAAAAAGCCAGAAGATATTATAACGGTACAGTAAGAGAAAACAATACCTATGGCGAGAGTTTCCCAGGAGTCCTATTCTCCAGCATGTTTAGCTATACGCATTTTGATTATTTCGAGGCTGAGCCTGAGAGCCGTGAAAATGTAAAAGTCAGTTTCTGATCATAAGATTCTAATTCGGTAACAAAACCCTTCACTTCTGAGCGTGATGAAAAATCTCTTTTTTCTTATTTTTAGTCTATTACTGAGCAATTGTTTGTTTGCTCAGGAGTTCATTGTCAATAACTATTCAGTTGATATCACCTTGCATAAGGAGGGAAATTTTGATGTGGTGGAGAAGTATGATTTAACGTTCGAGTCACCAAAACATGGGATCTTTAGAGACATCATTACCAGATATGACTTTCTTAATGCAGCGGGAGAGCAAGAAGAGCGGGTCATAGAAATCAGCAAAATTAAAGTTCCAAATCGTCATTTCGAAGCCACTTCAAAATTTGCTCAGAGACTTGGAGACAATGTCCAAATTAAAATCGGAGAGGCTGATATTAACTTAGAAGGTGCTCATCATTATGAGATAAGTTATACCGTGAAAAATGCATTTACCTATGAGGAGAATCAAATCAACTTCTATTGGAATATCAAGCCCAGTGACTGGTATGCTCCATTCAACAAAATTGACTTTAAGGTTCATTTGCCAGAAGGAGTTAATTTAGAAGAGGAAAATTACTTTCTCTATTCTGGCTCCATTGGCTCGACCGCTCCCGCATCTGATTTTTTAACTGATTATTCCAATGGCATTTTCTCTGGGTCCACTAGGCCTAATGTGGTTTCTTTTGACGGAGAAGCAGTCACTGTTTTATTGAAATTGCCCTTAGGGAGCATCCAAGAAAATAAACCTATATGGCCATTCTGGTCAACTTACGGTTGGACCATTATTTTAACTTTTGTGTATGTAGCTTTCTATGCAATTTGGAAAAAGCATGGAAAAGACGATCATGTCACTACCACGACAAGTTATTATCCGCCCAAGGGAATGGACCCGGCGATGGTGGGATATTTAATTGATGATTCTGGTGACACTTCAGATATGATTTCATTGATTCCTTTTTGGGCCTCACGAGGTTATCTGACCATTGAAGAGATTGACAAGGAGGGATTGTTTGCAAAAGATGACACCAAGCTCACCAAGCTCAAAGAGATTGAGGCTGAAGCTCCAACTTATCAAAAGCAGATATATAACGGATTATTTGCGAGCAAGGATGAAGTGCTAGTCAGCAGTCTCAAAGAAAAGTTCTACACCACAATGAGCACTGCCAAAGGAGGTCTAAAAGAGGCTGCTCAGATTTACTACGTAAATAAGTCTAGAAAAATCAAGAATTACACCATGGGAGGAATTGTGCTGGCAACACTGATCCTTGCACCAACATTTATATATTTTTGGGGAGTAATTGCATTTTTCGCCGTCATAATTACCTGTATAGTTTTATTAATCCTCAGTCAGTATCTCATCAAAAAAAATAAAGAGGGTTCCATGATTCTTTCTGAGTTGAAGGGCTTCAAGCAATTTATCAAAGTGGCAGAGGAGAACAAGCTAAAGATGCTTTTGAAAGAAGATCCTACCTATTTTGAATCTACCATGAGTTATGCCCTAGCTTTTGGAATGTTTGAAAAGTGGGCTAAAAAGTTCGATGGTTTAAATCTAGCCCCCCCTACTTGGTACTATTCTACGTCTGGAAGTATGATGACTATGAGCCATTTTTCAAAATCTTTCAACTCTTCAATGAGTTCAGCCCAATCTACGATGGTAAGCTCACCTTCTAGTTCTGGAGGCTCTGGTGGTGGAGGATCCTCAGGAGGTGGATTTGGCGGTGGCGGCGGCGGGAGCTGGTAGAGATGAATGATTATACATTTACTGAACACTAAAACTTCCGCAAACTAAGTACGACTCATGCGTTCCTGCGGGCATCTGCAGAAGTGATCGGAGTGATTCATCTGATAATATTAACCACATAAAATATGCTTTTAATGTCACAACACCAGACAAGAAGTGCTAGATCAAACTTAAAACCCACCCAATGAAAAAAGTTAGCTTCTTAATAATCGCATTGTTTACCATTTCGATAAGTTCGAATGCGCAATCCTTAGATGACCAATATTTGAGTAAGGTTCAGACACTTGATAGCACCATAGAAACGCTGTATGGCGTAATTTCTGGTGAAAAAGGTCAACAAAGAGACTGGGATTTATTTAAGTATTTATTCCACCCTGATGCAAATTTAATTCCTAGCGGCGAAAGCCAGCCTGGATTAATAGGCGCAACCTATTTGAAGCCGAATGAATATATTTCCAGGTTTGGTCAAACCTTAACTGACATGGGTTTTTTTGAGAAAGAAATTCATAGAACGGTAGATACCTTTGGCCATATCACTCAAGTGTTCAGCAGCTATAATTCTTACAACAGCGAATCTATGATGACCCCATTTGCGAGAGGAATTAATAGTATCCAATTGCTAAACGATGGCAAAAGATGGTGGATCATAACTATTTATTGGATGCAGGAATCCGAAAAAGATCCAATCCCAGAAAAATATTTACCTAAGCATTAAATATTTTCTGCCAGTAATGAGTCAAAAGCTTCATAAAATTTGATAATCTTAGCGATTTTAGGCCACTTAGGTCTTCCAGCAAGTTGATCAAAGAAACTACGGCTACTGGCAAAGTAGCGTTTAATCATAATTTTCTTTTAGCCACACCTATCTAAATAATCCTTGAAATTTATTATCCCTAAGTCTCAGTGAACAGAGAACAACTTGATGGCAAATTTGTCCTAACAGACCTTTTATTAAAAAAAAACACAAACCTCTCGACCTCTGAATATAAATCTAAATTAAAGTCAGTAGTATCGCCGAAAAAACCTAAAAGGAGCTATGCGCAAGAGGTAGTTTTTTTTAAGAAATTTAGTATAACTCATTACTTTAAGCAGGATTCCATTTCCTAATGTCTAAAATCACCTTTACCATTATTGACACGATTGGCATTTCGCATTTTGTAAAAACGCATAGACACTCCTATCCTTCTATGATGGAGCTGATTGCCAACGAATTTTTGGAGGATATTGGAGACTGCAAAGGAAGAGCTTGGTGCGGCACCTGCATTGTCCGGCAATTAACAGGCAGTGCATTTGGACCTGTTGAGGCCGAAGAAGCCAGCGTACTAGCGGACTATGCAGTCGAAGATTTTGCACCTATTAGATTATCCTGCCAGCTCGAAATCACTTCAGATCTCGAAGGAAGCTGTTGGTTGGTGGTGGATAGTAGAATGGATATGTAAGAGATGACTATAGAGATTTTGTTCAAACCCTGTAGTTCCAAAATCAAGTCTAAAAACCAATGTGAGGCCTTTGGGTGGAACTATGCAAATTCTTTTTAAAAAACCCTGCTCTAACTTCAATCTCTTAACTTTGTGAAAAATCACTTCTATGAATTTTTCTGAACTCGGACTTTCGAAGCAACTACTCGAAGCAATACAAAAAGCTCACTACGACAATCCGTATCCTATACAGGAAGAAGCTATTCCAGCTATTTTAAAAGGAAAAGATGTACTGGGAATTGCGCCCACTGGATCAGGAAAAACCGCTTCTTATATTCTCCCAATTCTTCAGAGACTGCAAAAAAAAGAGCCTAATAAAGGACGAATGATTCCAGTTTTGGTACTTGTACCTACTCGAGAACTGGCTTCTCAGGTAGCAGAGGTAACTGAGAATTTTGCTAGATTTCTAGACAGAAAAGTTAAAGCGTTGGCAGTATATGGAGGTGTGTCCATCAATCCTCAGATGATGAAAATCTACGGAACAGATATCTTAATTGCCACGCCGGGACGTTTATTGGATTTACTTTCAAAAAATTCTTTAAATCTCAACCAGGTTGAAGTGCTGGTTTTAGATGAAGCAGACAAAGTCTTGAATATGGGATTCAGGGAAGAAGTGGATCAAATCCTCGAAAGAATTCCTACCAAACGGCAGAACATCCTTTTTTCAGCTACCAGTGAAGAATCCATCGAAGATCTCATCGATACAATGCTCGTGGATCCTGTAAAAATTTCAGCCGAGCCGGATACTGTGTCTCCCGAGTTAATTAATCAATATGCATATAGAGTCCCTATGGAGCAAAAAGGACCATTTCTCAGACACCTCATCTCTACAGGAGACTGGAGTCAGATTTTGGTATTTGCTTCCTCTATTCGAACGGCTGATAACATTGCTACCAAACTGGTAAAAAACGGGATTGATGCAATTGCATTTCATGGCGATAAAAGTCAAGGTGCAAGAACTGAAGCACTTCACCGCTTTAAATCGGGGAAAACGAGAGTTCTTGTAGCAACTGATTTGGCTGCAAGAGGAATAGACATCAAGTTTCTACCTTTAGTGATTAACTATGAATTGCCCAGGTCTCCAAAAGACTATGTGCACAGAATCGGCCGTACAGGTCGTGCGGGATCAGAGGGCGAGGCTATTTCATTAATATCTGAAGAAGAGCTTCATCATTTTAAGATCGTCCAAAAGAAAATGAAAAAGCATGTGCAGCTTAGAAGTATTGACGAGTTGGAATTTTAAAAATTCTGATTATCCGAAGTCATGCCAGTAATCTTATTTTCTTTGGTTACTTGGTGATAAGACTAGTACTTCGGCAAGCTTAGCACAAGTGACGGGTGACCTAAGCTGATTAAATTTTCTTGTGGAGCATACTTTTTTCTTATTTCTAGCAGAAAAGAGGATGTGCATAAACTAATATATGATTATTCGGAATCTTGCCAGTAGAAAATCTATAACATTAAAAAACCAAAGAAATATTTAATTCTGGTTTTATCCGGTCTTCGGTCTTCCAACCCATTGACCAAAGAGAGTTCGCTTACTTGCAGAATAGCGTATATACAGAAACGAATATTTCAAAAACGTAAAATATACCATTTCATCATAAATTTTTGATAAGAAATTTACCGGATATTTACGAACTCATTACTCGAACGACCTGTTTATTTTCGATATCGTCAGAGGTAGAATAATCAATTTTAGGAGTGGAACAGAAGTTTAGCAAATCAGAATATTTTAAAATTGTGCTCGTATTGGGGGCACTGTGTACGATTAGTCCGTTTTCTATTGACATGTATTTGCCGGGATTTCCAGAAATGGCAAAAGATCTCAACACTTCAATATCTACCGTTCAGCTTTCTTTAACAGCTTATCTCGCTGGTATTTCGCTTGGCCAACTTTTCTACGGCCCTCTTCTTGACAAATTCGGCAGAAAAAAACCACTCTATGCAGGATTGGCTATTTATATTTTAGCATCAATTGGCTGCGCATTTTCCCAAACGGTAGAAAATCTTATCGTGATGCGTTTCCTGCAAGCTATCGGAGGATGTGCCGGGATGGTGTCCGCTCAGGCAATTGTGAGAGATATTTTTCCAGTTAAAAAAATCGCTCAAGCCATTTCTTATTTGGTATTAGTTATAGCCGTATCGCCCATGATTGCCCCTACCTTGGGTGGTTTTGTGACCTCAGCCTATGACTGGCATTGGGTATTTATCATTCTGGCAGTATTGACTGCTATTATTTGGATCGCTTCGACAATCATACTTCCTCCTGGCGCACTTCCTGACAGAGAGATTTCATTGAGACCTAAGGAAGTCTGGAGAAGTTATGGAAAGGTGTTGAAAAACCGTCAATTTCTGGTTTATATGCTTATTGGCGGAATTGCCGGGGCAGCTCCTTTTGCATATATCGCCAGTTCGGCAGATGTTTTCATGAATTTATATGGACTTAGCGAACATCAATTTGGGTGGATATTTGGAATTCTAGCGTTCGCCATGATTGGTTCTACTCAGCTCAATCACCTCTTGCTTCGTCGGTACACTAGTCAGCAAATCATCAATTTCTCCCTGCACTATCAGGTAATTACAGCGTTTGCACTCATCATTGGAGTCTATCTAAACTGGTTGAATCTCTATTCACTCATTGCATTGATGTTTGTATTTCTAAGTGCACATGGCTTAAACAATCCAAATACAGCAGCGCTTTCATTGGAGCCTTTTTCAAAAAACGCAGGATCCGCTTCTGCTATGATGGGCAGCATGCGAATGGCAATAGGCGGTGTGGTGACCATGGCAGTCAGTTTATTTCACACAAACTCTGCGCTTCCAATGGTTACGGGTATGTGTATATGTGCTCTAGGAGGATTTATAATTTTGAAAATGGATCAGAGGATTCCTGGAACCATTAGTCTAAAGAGTAATACAAAGTCATTTGCCTAGTAATACATAAAAGCCAAATCCTTAAGTTCGAGATGAATTCAGGGTTGGCTTCCAGAGAATTTCCGAGGTTCTACCCAATCCCCATTTAGTTTCCCAATCCTAAATTTGCACTACCACGCATGTCTGCCGCATCAGAAGATATAAAATTTAAGAAAGCGACGAAAATTTAGGTTTCTGCATTACTTAAATTTTTTCAACAAATACCAACTATTTAATGCTCACACTCGCTGATTGCTTTTTGGGCATATCATTTAGGAAAGCTGTTACTGTAAGGTAATGCTCTCCAATTCAGAAATTGGCAAGTTGGGTAGCCGTGCTGAATCTATTTCTACCATCCAAGAAGTAGTACTCTTTGTGTCGATCAATTGGCTCCCTCCATCAACGTCAGGTTCAATAGAATCAGTCGAAACGGTAAGAATAATTGGCGCTAGATTTTCAGCTTCTCCGCTTGAGAAAGAAATAGAGTTAAGGTCAGAACTTTAAAGGTGACATTCTTGGCGTTTTGATTTGCTGCACCAAAAGTATTAACATGTTACAATCAAAATGGGCGTAACTGGTTTGCAAACAGGATTCATTTGATAATTTGCTTGACGAAACCAGACAGAATTCGCAAAGATCCTCCATGCCTTTCAAGAAAGAATAATTCCTATTTTTGCCATTCTCTCACTAGTTTAACACATGATCAACTCAAATCTTGCAATCAGAACAGTCATTTTCAGCATGCTGGGAAATGTTGTTTTAGCTGCAATTAAATTTTTGGCGGGTATTTTTGGGAATTCTTATGCGTTGATAGCAGATGGCATTGAGTCGGTTGTCGACGTATTTTCTTCTATTTTAGTATTATTTGGACTGAAATACGCAGCGCGACCAGCGGATGAAAATCATCCTTATGGACATGGGA
>Ga0307487_1002353_pt1 | contig 12190 bp, 13 predicted proteins | sample CBIW12metaG_FD_203665 | JGI IMG/M metagenome (GOLD analysis project Ga0307487, IMG submission 203665) | Sea-ice brine microbial communities from Beaufort Sea near Barrow, Alaska, United States - CBIW 1.2 | ecosystem: Environmental > Aquatic > Marine > Coastal | place: USA: Alaska | collected... | reverse complement strand
TCCAGCTTCTGCGCCAGCGGCAGTAGCGCGGCGTGCACCTGGATGGCCAACTCGCGGGTGGGCAGCAAGATCAAGGCACGCGGGGCCTTGGGACGGCTGTGGCGACCGGCCAGGCGCGCGAGCACCGGCAGACCGAACGCAAGCGTCTTGCCTGAGCCGGTGCGGGCGCGGCCGAGGACGTTGCGTCCCTCGAGGGCGTCGGGAATGACGGCCATCTGGATCGGGCTGGGTGTGACGATCTGCTGCTGCGCGAGCTTGCGCACCAAGCCGTCAGGCAGGTTGAAGGAGGAGAAAGTGGGCAGGGCAGTGCTGCCGGCAGGCTGATTCACAAAGACTCACAGACGATTTCGGGACGTTGCCCGAAGGTCCAGTCAGTGCGGATTCGCACGACGAGTCGGGCCGGAACAGCGCTGAACTGCGCGTTCACGTATGCACAAGGTTATCAGTACGTTGTCCGGCGCAACGAATCTGAACGGCTCCACGCGGTGTGCGTTGAGTCTCAGGCCTGCCCGACAAGACTCTGCACGGCCGAGGTGAAGAACCCAAGACCGTCCGTGCCGGGCCCGCAGAGGTCTTCGACGGCGTGCTCAGGGTGCGGCATCAAACCAACGACGTTCCCCCGCTCGTTGGTGATGCCCGCGATATCGCGCATCGAGCCGTTGGGGTTCACGTCGACGTATCGGAATACCACGTTTCCCTCGCCTTCTAGCCGGTCAAGGGTGGCCTCGTCAGCGACGAATCCACCCTCGCCGTTCTTGAGCGGGATGGTGATCTGCTGGTCGAGCTCGAATGCCGACGTCCATGCCGTGGACGTGTTCTCGACCGTCAACTCCTGATCGCGGCACACGAAGGTGCGGTGATCGTTGCGGATCAGCGCACCGGGCAACAAGTGGGACTCACACAGAATCTGGAAGCCGTTACAGATGCCGAGCACCGGCATACCGCCGTTGGCCGCTGCGATGACTTCGGTCATGACCGGCGCGAAGCGGGCAATGGCTCCACAACGCAGATAGTCGCCATAGGAGAACCCGCCCGGCAAGATGACCGCGTCAACGCCTTTGAGGTCATGGTCCCCATGCCACAGAGCCACCGCCTCGCCGCCGGCAAGCCGCACCGCACGCTGCGCATCTGTGTCATCCAGCGACCCCGGAAAGGTAACGACGCCGATCTTCATTCGGCCACTCGCACCGTGTAGTCCTCGATGACCGGATTCGACAGCAACGTCTCGGCGATCTGGTGCACTTCGGCGAGGGTCGTCTCGTCGGCTGCTTCGACCTCGAGCTCGAATCGCTTTCCCTGTCGGACGTCGACGATCCCCTCGAATCCGAGCCGCGGGAGGGCGCCGTGGACGGCCTTGCCCTGGGGGTCGAGAATTTCCTGCTTGGGCATGACATCGACGATGACGCGGGCCACGGGCACTCCTAGGTGGTCGGTGACCTCAGCCTACCGATCCGCCCACCGGTTCACCGAGGCGGCGTCCCGCGCTACCAGCCGATCCATGGCTCCCCGGCTAGCCTCGTAGTAGACGATTCAGAGAGGTTCATCGGTGACTCGACGTTGGCTCGACCAGTCCTTCCTTGGACGGTCCCTGTGGCACGTGGTGCCTCGCAACCATCGCCAGGACGATCACCTGCTGCGCCGCCGCCAGGCGATCACCGTGGTGGTCGTGATCCTGGGTGCGGTGGTGCTCGGCGTCTCCCTGCGCATCGAGCCGGGCAACGCCTGGTTCTACCCGTCCTCGCTGGCCCTCGCGGCGGTCTGGGCCGCTGGCGCGTTCGCCTCCGGTCCGCTGCACCTCGGGCGCATCGCCACGCCCGACGACGAGCCGCGCCGTCCGGTGCTGCAACCGATCGCCCTCGGGCTGGGACTGGCCGGCATCTTCGCGCTCGGCGCCCTCCTGGTTCGCCCCATCGACCCGCTGGCCGACCAGGTCGGCAATGTACTGCAGTTCGCGACCGAGGGCTCGGTGCCGATCCTGGCCGTGCTCACGGTCATCAACGGCATCACCGAGGAGCTGTTCTTCCGCGGCGCCGCCTACGCCGCCATCACCCGTCACCCCGTGGTGTGGACCACGGTGGCCTACACCGTCGCAACAGCCGCGACCGGCAACATCATGCTGTCGTTCGCTGCCGGACTGCTCGGCGTGCTGGTCGGTCTGCAGCGGCGCGCATCGGGCGGCATCCTCGCCCCGATCCTGACGCACTGCACGTGGTCGCTGGCGATGCTGCTGGCACTACCGCCGATCTTCGGCCTTGGCTGAGCCCTCGTCCTCGACCTCGGCAGCCGCTTCCTCGAGTGCTCGCCGGACCGACTGGCGGTAGGTGAGCACGTCTCGTGGCACGACGTCGTCGATGGAGTGGTCCGAGACCACGACCTCGGTCGACATCGACTCGATCAGGTTCTTGGCGGTCGTGGTGTCGACGTCGGTGACCATCGCGATCCACCGCGACGACAGACCCGGCGAGAGGATCGGCACCGTCTTGATCGGCAACCGGCGACCGTGCATCTCCTCGGCGGCCTGCTGCATCATCTCCAGGTAGGTCACCCGGTCGGCGCCACCGACCTCGAAGGTGCGGCCCACGGCGTCCTCGTTGTCTACGACGCCGGCCAGATAGGCCACGACGTCCTCGATGCCGATCGGCTGCGTCGGGGTGGCGGCCCAGCGCGGCACCACCATGGCGGGCAGGTTCTTGACCAGCTGGCGGGTCAGTTCCCACGAGATGCCCCCGTGTCCGACGACGACAGCGGCGCGCATCGCGGTGACCGGGACACCGGCCTCGCCCAGCAGGTGCTCGACCTCTCGGCGTGAACGAAGGTGCGGCGACAGATCCTGACCTTCGACACCGAGTCCGCCGAGGTAGACGATCTGCTGGACTCCGCAGGCCGCAGCGGCCAGTCCGAACGCGCGGGCGGCTTCGGCGTCCTTGCGCTCGAAGTCGGCGTCGTCGAGCGAGTGAATCAGGTAGATGGCGACGTCGACGCCCTCAAGGGCCGGGGCCAGGGTGCCGGCCTCGTGCACGTCACCGCCGACCGGCTCACCGGGCCCGTTGTAGTCATCGGGGCGCCGGGACATGGCCCGCACCTCATGGCCGGCCTCGATCAACACCGGCACCAGCCGTCCACCGATGAACCCCGTCGCACCCGTCACCAACACCGTCGCCATGCCCGACAGCCTAGGGGCGCAGGGCCCCCGCCGCATTCCTACGTCCGCTCCCGAGATTTGGCTCCTCCCGCCCCACCGGAGCGCCCGGCGTGGTGCAGGAGGAGCCAAATCTCGGGGATCAGCTCAGCTCAGCTCGCGCTTGAGGATCTTGCCTGTCGACGTCATGGGCAACTCGTCGACGAACTGCACGGTGCGCGGGTACTTGTAGGCAGCGAACTGCTCCTTGCCCCACGCGACCAGCACATCTTCGGACACATCATCGAAGTCCTTGTTCTTGACGACGACAGCCTTGATCTCCTCGCCGTGTGACTCGTGCGGGATGCCGATGACGGCGACCAGCGAGACCGCCGGATGCGTCATCAAGATCTCTTCGATCTCGCGCGGGTACACGTTGAAGCCACCCCGGATGATCATGTCCTTGCTGCGGTCGACGATGTAGTAGAAACCGTCGTCGTCCTTCTTGGCCAGGTCACCCGAACGGAACCAGCCGTCGTGGATCGCTTCGTCGGTGGCATCGGGGCGGTTGTAGTACCCCTTCATGATGTTGTGGCCCTTGATGGCGATCTCGCCGACCGCGTCGGTGGCGTCGGGCACGTCGGTCCAGTCGTCGTTGATCAGCTTCATCTCGACCCCTGGGATCGGCACTCCGATCGAGCCGACCCGCGGCTCCTCGCCGAACACCGAGAAGGAGGCAACCGGGGACGTCTCTGACAATCCGTAGCCCTCGAGAATGGTGACGCCGAAGCGCTCCTGGAAGTCCTTGTGCACTTCGCCGGGCAACGCCGATCCACCGGCGGCGGCAACACGCAGGTTGGCTGCGATCGCGCTGACATCGACATCGCCTTCGTCCAGCGCACCCAACAGGCCCCAGTACATCGTGGGAACGCCAGCGAAGAACGAGACCTTGTGGGCGAGCATCAGTCCGAGTGCTGCCGTGGCCTCAAAGCGCGGCAACATCACGACAGTGCCTCCGAAGGCGAAACCGCCGTTCTGGATGACGGTCTGACCGAACGAGTGGAACAACGGCAACACACACAGGTAGGTGTCCGGGTTGTTCTCATCAGCTCCAAACAGTTCGGCGCCAGCCAGCGCGTTGTCCCGCATGTTGCGGTGTCGCAGCTCGGCACCCTTGGGCTGGCCCGTCGTGCCGGAGGTGTAGAGGATGACGGCCGTGTCATCGTCATCGGTCTGGACCATGTCGAAGGTCGGCGGCTGCTCGGCGACCAGCGGCGCGTAGTACTCCGGCGGTTCCAGGGGGGCCGGCGCGGCCGAGTCGAGCTTGATGAGGAAGAACTCGGTACAGGAGTCGGTGGCCTCATACCCTTCCCAGGCGGCCTCGCCTATGGGCAGATCAGCTGAGCCTTCGAAGGCAAAGTACGCCTTGGCCTCTGAGTCGGCCAGGTGGTAGGCCACCTCACGGCCCTTGAGCAGCACGTTCAGCGGCACGACCGTGGCGCCAGCCTTGAGGATGCCGAAGTAGATGATGGTGAAGTACGGCAAGTTGGGGCAGCTGAGCGCGACTTTGTCGCCCCGGCCGATGCCGCGCGAGGCCAGCAGGTTCGCCACCTGGTTGGACGCACCGTTGACCTGCGCGTAACTGAGTTTGGTATCGCCGAACACGATCGCGGTGCGATCGGCGTACTTCGCGGTCGTGTCCTCCAGCAGTGCGGCCAGGTTGCCCACGGTGACTCCTCAGATCTGTGACGGAAACTCAGCGTATCGCTCGATGCCACGACGCGCGGCCCGACCAGTTCGGCCAGCCTCAGAAGGTCTCGCCAGTCAGCAGCTCGTAGGCCTGCAGGTACCGGTCGCGGGTCTTCTCAACGATCTCGGGCGGAAGATCCGGCGGCGGGCGCTCGCCGTGACGGTCCCAACCGGTGGCCGGCGAGGTGAGCCAGTCGCGGACAAACTGCTTGTCGAAGGCCGGCTGCACCCGGCCGGCCTCGTAGGAATCTGCGGGCCAGAACCGGGAGGAATCCGGCGTCAGGACCTCATCGCCCAGCACGATCGTGCCCGTCCGATCTCGTCCGAACTCCAGCTTGGTGTCGGCCAAAATGATGCCACGCTCGCGGGCGATCTGCTCGGCGCGCGCGTACACCCGCAGGGTCAGATCACGCAGCGCGGCAGCATCATCGGCACCGATGGTGCGCACGACATGGTCGAAGTCGATGTTCTCATCGTGCTCGCCCATCTCGGCCTTGGTGGCGGGGGTGAAGATCGGGGAGCCGAGGCGGCTCGACTCGACCAGGCCGGCCGGCAGCGCGACGCCGCACACCTGGCCCGTCGCCTGATAGTCGAGCAGGCCTGATCCGGTCAGATATCCACGTGCGACACACTCAACCGGGAACATATCGAGCCGCTGGACCACCAGAGCTCGGCCACGGACCTGTTCAGGCACGTCGGCGGACACCACGTGATTGGGCACCAGATCGGCCAGCTGATCGAACCACCACAGCGACATGCGGGTGAGGATCTCTCCCTTGCCCGGGATGCCGGGCGCCAACGAGAAGTCGTACGCCGAAATCCGGTCCGAGGCGACCATCAATAGGTCATCGCCGTACTCGTAGAGGTCGCGAACCTTGCCAGAATGCAGATGGGTTGCGCCGGGGATGTCAAGAGCCACAGGCTCAGCGTAGTGGGGCGGGCGGGCAACACCCATCTCGATTGGTCCTAAACTCTCACCGACGACCTACACCGAGGGGGACCGTGGAAACCGCCGAGCAACATCCTGACGTCGTGATCGACGCGGACCCCGCCGTGTGGCTACGCGGACCAACACTCGACGCCGCCAACGACGCCCGCAGCGAGTGGATCGCGGCCGCAATGTACGCGATCGCGACCGATTTCGATCTTGAGAATGCCCGCGGCGGCGCCGACTACCGCGAATACGTGCACCAAGTCTTGACCGTCTTCGCCAAGTGGCAGCCAGCTGCGGCGGCCGTGACACTACTGCGCTTCAGATTCCTCGGCGATGCACCCGTGCCAGTGACCCTGGAGCTGTACACCGCTGCTGAGGCCGCGGAAATCTCCAGCACCCACGGGATCGACTTCACCGAAAGCAATCTCGAAGAGGACGCCCTGGCCACGGCCGGCGAGATCTCCCGGGAGATGATCGACGGAACCGAATGGGAACGGCTGGTCTTCTGGGTCACCGCGGAGGACGGGCGCATCGCAAGTCGCGTGCGGTATGTCCGCACCTACCCTTCGACCGGCGTCGTGATGATCCTGCGGTTCAGCGCCGGGGATCCCGATCGCACCATCGACATGCTGGCCGACACCGATGACCTCGTCCGGGCGATCACAGTCGGAGGACAGCCATGACCACGCGCGTCCGCACCTACCGTCTCGTGACTCCCCCGCCCTGGGCGCGCATTTCCCTGCGCGAGGACACGCGCAGGCGTATCGAGGAGATCGTCGACGACGTCGCGGCGCGACACACCCCCGCGCAGGTGCCGCCAGACCACATCGGACCCAAGAAGCGCGAACTGGTCGAGTCGTTAATGACCCAAGTACGCGAAGCTCAAGAGCACGGCGGCGTGGACCTGTACATCCCGCTCGCTGACATCCACGGATATTCAGTCCAGGCAGCGTTCGTCGTCTCGGAAGTGACACCGAATGCCCTCATGACCAACGACGAAGTCCCGGACGTCCTGGCCTCGCTCCTGGCAGACCCAGGAACAAGCCCGGTCACCGTCGACGAGTCGGTCTGGGTGCGCCGCGAGACCACGGTGGCTCCGACCAAAGCCATGCCAGCGCCGTCGAGACGGGTCGAGTACGTGACGTCGGTGCCGGGCACGCCGCGCTACTGGATCATGGCGGCCTTCACGAGCGCCGGTCCGCCGGTCACTGATCCAGAAGACCCCGACGGCGTCGACCTCTTGATCGGACTGTTCGATGCGATCATGACCACGTGGCGTTGGGTCTACGAGCCAGCGCCCTCCGCACTCGTCGGCAGCGGCGAAGACAGCGATGGAGTGACCCATGGGTGACCTGCAGGTTGACTACTACCAACTCGAGAACGGCTCGAAGGTCGCTGGCGATCTGAAGGCCGAGTTCGACGGCATCGAGGACAACGTCAGCGGGTCACTCGACGTATGGAGCCATGACGCTGTGCGCGATGCGCTGGGCGACTTCGCGGGCAATATGGACTACAACCGCAAGAAGTTGAGCCAGAAGCTCGAGGACTGCAAGGGCAAGATGGACGCCACCCTTCAGGCATTCCGCGACGCCGATCAGGAACTCGCGGACTCCTTCGACCAGGAACGCGCCCAGTGAGCGCGCGCGGCGGCGACTGGCACCTGCTGGGCCACGACAGCGATCCCGTCCCCGGCAGCTGGTCGACCATCCAAGAGGCCGGCGAGCACTACACGAGTGTGGCCGAGACGATCGCCGCCCAGGTCAAACGACTGCACTCCTTGGCCGAGGATGACGAGATCCTCAAGGGCGAGTACGCCGAAGGCCTACGTGACTCGTGCCGCGACACCGCCGAAGATCTTGAGCGAGCCCACGGGCGGTTCGCGAAGGTGGGCAGCGAGCTCAGCTCGTGGGCCGAGCCGGTGCGAACGGCCCGAACCAAGACCCGGAACGCTCTCTCGGAGGCCGAGGCAGCACAGCGGGCGATCAACAACAACCCGCCGCCCGACCAGGTGCCGTTGGGCTCCCCCGAACTCACGACGGCCGAGCGCGACGAACGCGACACCGCCGACCGACAACACACCAACGCCGTCGACGCCCTGGATCAGGCTCGCACTGACTTTCGCACCGCCATGTCGACGTACAACCAGGTCGCCGAGGACGTCGCGGACTCGATCCGCAAGGCGTCCAAGGACGACATGAAGGACGGCCGCTGGGACAAGTTCAAGAACTGGGTCGACGCCAATGCCGACTGGCTCAAGAAGGTCGCCGACGTCATCAGCATCATCGTCACCATCGTGGCGATCGTGGCGTTGTTCGTCACGCCGTTGGGATGGATCGTGCTGGCCGTGACCGCCCTGGCCGTGATCGGTCTCGCCATTCGGTTTGCGCTCGCAGCCAGCGGCAACGGCTCATGGACCGATTTCGCCCTCGACGTCGTCGGCATCTTGACCCTCGGAACGGGCCGGATCGCCGTGAGCTTGGCCAAGGTCAGCCGCACAGCAACTCTGCGAGTCGTCGCACCGGTCGCGGGTCGAGCCGCACAACTCAAGACGGTCGCGGCGGCCCGCCAGGCCTTTGCCGACGCTCCGTTCCTGAGCAAGCCACTGGTGTGGCTCTCCCGCTCCAACCCGCTGTCGCGCTGGGTCGCAGGTCGCACCGCCTACACCACCGAAAAGCTCGCGTGGCTGACCAAGGGTCTGCCAACCCCGACACCTCTGCAGGGCGTCCGCTCAGGCCTGGACATGGAGGCCGCCGCGCTGCGGCTCGAGCTCGACGACGTCGCCGCACGCTTCGGTCCGGGACTCATCAACGGAATCCACGGCAGCGCCACCACGGTCGCCCAGAACGCCGCGCGAGTCGGTGCCGTGACGGAGGGCATCGAAACGGTGTTCGGCGACAACACCGCTATCAACTATCCCGGTATCGGCCCGTACAACGACCTCAAGGACATGTGGTCGTACGGACCCGGGGGCCACCTCAACTGATGGGGCGATTCATCGAATCAGAGCAATCGCCCCGCTGGATCACGGCGCCCAGTCTCAGCGGCGCGCTCGGCGTCATTGCGCTGATGGTGCTGCACCTGCTGCCAGCGGCCACCCATCCGTACCTCGCCTGGGCCATGGTCCTGGTGCCTCTCGCCGCAATGGGAGTGTTGGCCAGGTCTTGGCATCGCCGGCTGCCCGTCACACCGCATGAGCGTGAATACGTCCGGGTCGGCATCGTCGTCCTGTCCATCGCTGGACTCGCCGGCCTCAGCGGCGGGGCGCTTCCGCTGACGCTGGTGGCCGGACCCGCCTTCTGGATCTGGACCGTGGTGGAGTCCCGGCGCTCCTGACCCCATCACCCCGTTCGACTGACTGCTACAGGATCGAGCCGGGCGTGTAGGCCGCGGCCTGCGGATGCGCCGACGTGAGCGTCTCGATCGCAGCCACGATTGTGCCGACCTGGCTTCGAGCCGCGCCGGTGAACTCAATCGGTTCGGCAACAAGCGCCTCGAGATCAGCCTCGGTCAAGCCCAGCCGGTCGTCGGCAGCAAGCCGAGCGAACAGGTCGTTCTCGGCGGCGCCCTGCTCACGCATCTCCAGTGCCACGGCCACGGCGTGCTCCTTGACCGCTTCGTGGGCAGCTTCGCGTCCAACCCCACGACGCACGGCAGCCATCAGCACCTTGGTGGTAGCCAAAAACGGCAGATAGCGGTCCAGTTCGCGCTGCACGACGGCCGGGAAGACACCGAACTCATCTAACACCGTCAAGAAGGTCTCGAACAGTCCGTCGGCAGCGTAGAACGCATCAGGCAGGGCCACGCGACGAACAACCGAGCACGACACGTCGCCCTCGTTCCACTGATCGCCGGCGAGCTCGCCGATCATCGAGGCGTAGCCGCGCAAAATGACGGCGAGTCCGTTGACGCGCTCACAGGAGCGGGTGTTCATCTTGTGCGGCATGGCGCTGGAGCCGACCTGACCGGGCTTGAAACCTTCGGTCACGATCTCATTGCCGGCCATCAGGCGGATGGTGGTGGCCAGATTCGACGGCGCCGACACCAGTTGCACCAGCGAGGTGACAACGTCGTAGTCCAATGACCGCGGGTACACCTGACCAACACTGGTCAGCACGGTGTCGAAGCCCAGGTGGGCTGCCACGCGCTGCTCGAGGTCGGCCAGCTTGGCTTCGTCGCCGTCGAGCAGATCGAGCTGATCCTGCGCCGTACCGACCGGTCCCTTGATGCCACGCAGGGGGTACCGGGCAACGAGGTCATCCAGGCGACCGAGCGAGACCATCAACTCATCGGCCACCGTCGCGAAACGCTTGCCCAAGGTGGTGGCCTGGGCCGCGACGTTGTGGCTGCGTCCGGCCATGACCAGTTCTGCGTGCTCGGCGGACAATCGTGCGAGACGGGCCAGCGCGGCCACACCCCGGTCACGCAGGACATCGAGCGAGGCGCGGATCTGGAGTTGCTCGACGTTCTCGGTCAGATCGCGAGACGTCATTCCCTTGTGGATGTGTTCTGACCCTGCCAGCGCCGCGAACTCTTCGATGCGGGCCTTGACGTCGTGCCGCGTGACCTTCTCGCGCTCGGCGATCGAGGCCAGATCGACCTGATCGACCACTGCTTCATGGGCTTCAATGACGCCATCGGGGGTGTCGACGCCGAGACCCTTCTGTGCCTTCATGACCGCGATCCACAGGTGCCGTTCGAGGACGATCTTGTGCTCGGGCGACCAGATGCGGACCATATCGGGCGAGGCGTAGCGGGCGGCGAGGACGTTCGGAGTGGTCACGTGCTCATTGTCCCTTCTGCTGCAGCCTGGGCGATGTCCGACCTGAACTGAACACCGTCGAAGCTGATTGCGGCGACTCCCGCGTACGCCCGTTCGCGAGCTTGATTCAGGTCCGACCCAGTGGCGGTGACCGACAGCACGCGGCCTCCGGCGGTGACGAGACGACCGTCGACCTCGGTCGTTCCGGCATGGATGACATCGACGCCCTCGAGCGCATTGGCGGCCTCGATCCCGGTGATCTCATCGCCCTTGCGCGGGCTGTCTGGGTAGCCGGTCGAGGCCATCACGACTGTCAGTGCCGTCTCCGGTGCCCACTGGGGCAGGCCGACCTCGGCGAGCGAGCCGTTCGCTGCTCCGTTCAACAGGGCCGACAGCGGAGTGCGCAGCAGCGCGAGGATCGCCTGGGTCTCCGGATCGCCGAAGCGCGCGTTGAACTCGATGACCCGTACGCCACGGCTCGTGAGGGCCAGGCCGGCGTAGAGCAGACCCTGGAAGGGCGTGCCGCGGCGGGCCATTTCCTGGACCGTCGGGACGAGCACCCGGCGGGACACCTCGGCGACGAGATCGGCGGGAGCCCAATCCAATGGCGTGTAGGCACCCATGCCGCCGGTGTTGGGTCCGGCGTCTCCGTCGTATGCGCGCTTGAAGTCCTGTGCCGGCTGCAGCGGGAGCACTGTCTCGCCATCAGTGATGGCGAACAGCGACACCTCGGGACCGTCCAGGAACTCCTCGATCACCACGCGACCGCACTGCTCGGCGTGATCAATGGCTTCCTGGCGATCATCGGTGACGACGACGCCCTTGCCGGCCGCGAGCGCATCGTCCTTGACGACGTACGGGGCGCCGAAGGCATCCAGGGCAGCCACGACCTGCTCGGGCGTCTCGCACACGTGCGCCATCGCGGTGGGCACTTCGGCGGCGGCCATGACTTGCTTGGCAAAGGCCTTTGACCCCTCGAGTTGGGCGGCAGCCGCCGTCGGTCCAAAACAGGCGATGCCCACGGCGCGCACGGCATCGGCTACACCCGCGACGAGCGGGGCTTCCGGCCCGACGATCACCAGGTCGACTCCCAGCCTGACCGCCAGGTCGGCGACTGCAGCGCCATCCATCGGGTCGACGTCGTGCACTGCGGCGAAGGCTGCTATGCCCGGATTGCCCGGCGCCGCGTGCACCTCCTCGACCTGCGCATCGCGCGAGAGCGAGAGGGCCAGGGCGTGCTCACGTCCGCCAGTTCCGATCACGAGGGTCTTCACGAGCAACCAGCCTAGCGACAGGTCAGTCGGTCAGAGCAGGTCGTGCAGCACGATCGTCTGTTCGCGATCGGGACCGACTCCGATCGTGGAGATACGTGAGCCGCTGATCGCCTCCAGTGCACGCACGTAGGCCTGTGCCGTGGCGGGCAGATCAGTGAATTCGCGACAGCCCGAGATGTCCTCGTGCCAGCCGTCGAAGTACTCATAAATTGGCTTCGCATGGTGGAAGCCGGTCTGCGTCATGGGCATCTCGTCAACGCGCTCGCCGTCGACGTCATAGGCGACGCACACCGGGATCTTGTCCCAACCGGTCAGCACATCGAGCTTGGTCAGCACGAAGTCGGTGACGCCATTGA
>Ga0307487_1002349_pt1 | contig 12205 bp, 14 predicted proteins | sample CBIW12metaG_FD_203665 | JGI IMG/M metagenome (GOLD analysis project Ga0307487, IMG submission 203665) | Sea-ice brine microbial communities from Beaufort Sea near Barrow, Alaska, United States - CBIW 1.2 | ecosystem: Environmental > Aquatic > Marine > Coastal | place: USA: Alaska | collected... | reverse complement strand
ACCTTGCGATTCATTACAGTTCTTCACAGAAAAGATATATACAAAAAATTCCCTTGATCTCTCTCCAGACAAAATCCCAAAAAAACAAATCCCAAATCCCAAATCCCAATTTTCAAAATTTAAAATTCACTTTCCACTCTCCACTCTCCACTCTCCACTGTTTAAATATCAAATTAACCAATCCCGAATTAACCAATCAACCAATCCCTATTTCACCCCCCCAATTGTCCCATAAAACACAATAAATCCAAATTTGAATTTAAACAGCTAAAAACTTGTCTATAGATCCTAATTTTTTACTTTTGGAAATCAATTTTCAAAAAAATTATAATAAAGCATTCAGAATAACAATATTGACAAAAATAATTAAACATGAAGAATACCGCGAAATTTCAGATTAAAGAACTGCTTCACCAGCAAACCTACCTGATCAATGGAGAATTGGTTCCATGGAAAGGCGAAACAGATAATGTCTATTCCACAATTTCATCTACCGAAGCCTATAAGCCCACCTTATTGGGCAGCGTGCCGCATATGGATGAAGCCGCTGCTTTGGAAACCATGCAAGCCGCCTGCGATGCCTATGGAAAAGGCCAGGGGGAATGGCCAACCATGAAAGTTTCCCAAAGAATTGCCTGTATGGAACAATTTGTAACCCAAATGAAAACCAAACGGGAGGAAGTTGTGAACCTGCTGATGTGGGAAATAGGAAAAACCCTTACCGATTCAGAAAAGGAATTTGACCGTACGGTAGAGTATATTGACGATACCATTGAAGATTACAAACAACTGGACAGGAATAGCGCCAAATTTTTAAAACGCGATAATGTGCACGCTCATATTCGCAGAGGGCCTTTGGGCGTAGTGCTTTGCCTGGGACCTTATAATTATCCTTTAAATGAGACCTTCGCTTTATTGATCCCGGCATTAATTATGGGGAATACCCTTATTTTTAAACCGGCAAAACACGGGGTTTTGCTTATTTCTCCGTTGCTGGAAGCTTTCAGGGACAGCTTTCCAAAAGGAGTGGTCAACATTATTTACGGCCGTGGCCGGGAAGTAGCCGCGCCCATTATGAAATCGGGAAGAATTGATGTCCTGGCATTAATTGGAAACAGCACTTCGGCCATCGCTTTGCAGGATCAACATCCCTACAAAAACAGGTTGCGGTTGATATTAGGGCTGGAAGCTAAAAATCCCGCGATCATCCTGCCGGATGCCGACCTGGATCTCACCATTGACGAATGTATCTCGGGTACTTTATCCTTTAACGGTCAGCGCTGTACTGCCCTCAAGATAATTTATGTCCATGAGGATATCAGGGAAGAATTCAACAAACGCTTTGCTGCCCGGGTGGATGCATTAAAATTCGGAAATCCATGGGAAATTGGCGTGATGCTCACTCCCCTGCCGGAACCCAGAAAACCGGCATATATTCAGGAACTTATTGATGATGCCCTGGAAAAAGGAGCTTCAATTTTAAATAAAAAAGGAGGGGAAACTTCTGAAAATTATATTTTCCCCGCGGTATTATATCCCGTAACCCAGGAAATGAGGGTGTATAAAGAAGAACAGTTTGGGCCCGTAATTCCCATAAAACCCTTTACCGACATTCAGAAATTGCTGGATGAAATTGCAGATTCCAATTACGGACAACAAATAAGCCTGTTCGGTAAAGACGTGAAAGAACTCGCGCCGCTGATTGATACTTTGGTAAACCTGGTATGTCGCGTCAACCTGAACTCCGCCTGTCAGCGCGGCCCGGACGTGTTCCCTTTTACCGGCCGCAAAGATTCTGCCGTGGGCACGCTGAGTGTTCATGACGCCCTGCGATCGTTCTCCATCAGGACTTTTTTAGCTTCCAAGGACAACGCCATCAACAATGAGATCCTCAGGCAATTACTTGAAACCAAAGATTCAAATTTTGTGAGCACGGATTATATTTTGTGAAGGTAGTATTGAGTACTGAGTATTGAGTATTGAGTATTGAGTATTGAGATAAAAGAATATAGAGAAGAGAGAAAAGACTTGTTTCCCGAAATTTATCGATTCTCTTTTCTATTTTCTGAACTCTATTTTCTATTTTCAATTTAATAGATTTGAGATCAGGGATCTGAGACATAAGAGTCAAGAATCAAGACAAAGAGAAGTATGAAAGTTTGGTCTTGGCTCTTGACTCTTGATTCTTTTCTCTATTTTCTCTTCTCTTTGCTCTATGCGCTATTTTCTCTTTTCTAAGCTCCATTAACTACCATCTCAAATCTAATATCTCAATACTCACTACTCCATACTCAATACTCAACAACTAATTCGTACTTTCGGGCCTAATTACCCCTAAATTTATGTCTCAATTTTGGTTATACTTTAGATTAGGCCTGGAACACGTATTGGACTGGCAGGCTTACGACCATATTTTATTTTTAATCGTATTGGTGGCTGCCTATTCTTTTGCCGGCTGGAAACGCGTATTATGGCTGGTTACCATCTTCACCATAGGGCACACCCTGTCCTTGTTTTTATCGGTTTACGAACTTGTGAGCCTCAGCAGCAAATATGTGGAGTTATTGATCCCCATTACTATTCTGATTACTTCGCTTTACAATATTATCACCGCGAAGAAAAGGGAAAAACAACGCAGTGCAGCTCTTTTATATATTGCCACCGCCTTCTTCGGAATAATTCACGGCCTGGGATTTTCCACCTATTTCCGGATGATTGCCTCAAATACCGAAAACAAATTCTTGCCCTTGATGGAATTCGCACTAGGGATTGAAGCAGCCCTTATAATCGTGGCAATTTCTGTACTTATTCTGGCGTTTATTTTTCTGAATATCTTTCGAATTAACAGAAAGGACTGGATCCTGGTAATCTCATCCATAGTAATTGGAGTGATTTTGCCGATTTTAAGGGCTAATATCCTGGCAATTTGATGAAAATTTAACGCCTATAAATTGTTTTAATCTCCACCTTTGCAATACTTTAGGAGCCTTCTTTTTTTTAGATGAATAAAGTTTCAGAAGCAATGCAGGATCAGATTTTAAATTATGCATAAAATGAAGCAACTAAAATACGACAAGGCATACCTGAGAATTGCCCGGGAATGGAGCAAACTTTCCCACTGCAAACGCAAGCAGGTTGGCGCACTTATTGTGAAAGATCGGATGATTATTTCCGACGGATATAACGGAACCCCCACCGGTTTTGAAAATTGTTGCGAAGATGAAGAAGTAATTACCAAATGGTATGTGCTTCACGCAGAAGCCAACGCCATTTTAAAGGTAGCCGCTTCCACACAATCCTGCAAGGGAGCAACCCTTTACATAACCTTGTCGCCTTGCAAGGAATGCAGCAAACTCATACATCAGGCCGGGATCACAAGGCTGGTGTATTATATAGATTATAAAGATAATGTGGGACTTGAATTTTTAAGAAAAGCAGGGGTAGAACTCTGCCAGATAACAGAATTGGACAATTGAAAAAAAGATCAAAAATATATCTCCCTCTCCTTCTTGGTTTGGCTTGTGCCGCAGGTGTACTGCTGGGTGCCAAACTCAACTTTTCCCCTTCCCAAAACCTGTTCTCTACCAATTCCAAAAAGGAAAAACTCAACAGGCTTATAGATTATATCGACTACGAATATGTGGATAATGTAAATACCGACAGTATCGTGGATGTTACCGTAAACAGGATCCTGGAAAATTTGGATCCACATTCGGTTTATATTCCAAAACAGGAATATGCCAGTGTCACCGAAAATATGAAAGGCGATTTCGTGGGTATTGGGGTTAGTTTTTATACTGTGAATGATACCATTATCGTGATTCAACCCCTTGAAGGAGGCCCAAGCAAGAAAATTGGCATCAAGGCAGGCGACCGTATTCTTTATGCGAACAATGCACAGCTTTTCGGTAAAAAAATGACCAACGATTCTATTATTACCCAACTTAAGGGAATAGAAGATTCTATGGTAACGCTTACCGTTTTTAGGAAAGGCCTCAAGGATCTGCTCAAATTTAACATAAAAAGGGCACGGGTGCCGCTTAAAAGTGTAGATGCAGCGTATATGCTTACCGATGAACTGGGATATATCAAGATCAACCGTTTTTCAGAAACAACTTTTAAGGAATTCAAAGAAAGCCTGGCTACTCTAAAAACTGCCGGAGCGACAAAGATCGCGTTGGATTTGAGGGACAATCCAGGAGGTTATCTTTCTGAAGCCATCAATATCGTGGATGAATTTTTAAAGGACGGAAAGCTGATCTTATTCACAAAAAACAGGAAAGGCACCATTGAAGAAACATATTCCAACCGCAAAGGAACTTTTGAAAACAATGAATTGTTTGTGCTCATCAACGAAAATTCTGCTTCGGCAAGTGAAATTGTGGCAGGAGCTCTTCAGGACAACGACCGGGGATCCATTGTTGGCAGGCGCTCGTATGGAAAAGGACTTGTGCAACGCGAGATGGAATTAGGTGATGGCAGCGCAGTTCGATTGACCATAGCCCGTTATTACACCCCAACGGGACGTTCCATTCAGAAGTCTTATAAACTGGGTAATGAATCTTACTTTAACGATTATACAAGACGTTATAAAAACGGCGAACTGGCGCACGCAGACAGCATTCACGTCACCGATTCATTAAAATACGTAACTCCCGGCGGAAAAATAGTTTATGGTGGCGGGGGAATTATTCCTGATATTTTTGTTCCCAAGGACACCAATTTTGAAAAAGAAAACCTGACCTATATTCTGCGCAGCGGCTTCTTAAACAGATTTGTGTTTGAAGTGCTGGAAAAAGACCGGGCTTATTATAATTCCCTGTCCAGGGATGAATTCCAGAATAAGGAAATGGTCACCGAAAAAGTGATCTCCGATTTCAAGAAATTTGCCGTCAGCGAAAATCTAAAACTCAAAATAGCCAATTACAAGCCTTTATTGGAACAATATTTAGAGGCAGTTATGGCCGAACAATTATTCGGATCAGATGAATTTCAACAGATAATTAATGCTGATGACCGAATTATCAAAAAAGTGATAGAATTATCTAATTCAAACTAGTACATTCGTAGGTATGGATGCTTACAATGATTATACTTCAATTTTCCTGCTGCTATCCCCCCTGTTTTTTTATATAATAGCGGTGATCTTCAGACTATTGGACAATAGCGCGTTATTGTTTTTAAAGAAAGAGATCTTTGTGGAATCGTCCAATGTTCCCCTAAAAGCGATTCAGGAACAACTTGATTCGTCATCAGACCCCCGATTTAAACAATTATTAAGAAGAACCCTGGTTTTCAGAAAAATACACAGGGTGTTTATTATTCTAATGATTGCTGCACTTCCGGTAACTGTATTTACCTATTTCGCCTTATTTTAATTTATCATGCACCTTGGTGTGTATCCCGTTATTCCATTCGGTTAAAATATCAGTCGCAACCGCTGCCCCACTGCCACAGGCTATTGAAAACTGGCTCCTGTGACCCGCCAGGCTTCCCGCTACATACAAATTTGGGATTACCAGATGATCTTCATTTATAAGCTGGATCCTGTTTTTTTCATGCTGAGTTTTTTTATGAGGAATGATATAATTTTCCAATCCTTTTATTCGCAGCAAATCGGAATACCCCGCCGCAATAACGACCTTGCCCGCGCGATACCTGTTTTTGTTGGTTTCTACGGTGAAGCCTGATGGTATCGGACCTATTTTCAAAACCTTTTCCTTTCCAATCTGGATCACTTTCGGATAGAGTTTTTCCAGGTGTTTGGGACCGTCTTTTAAAATAGCTGCACCGGTTGTTCCGGCAGGCAATCCTAAAACATTATTAAAAAGGGCATTTTGAAGATCGGAAGTTTTTTGATGAAAGATTATTCCTACTTTCTTGTTTTCGGCATAGGACTTGTGCTGGGCAGAACCCAAAATCAGGGCGCAGGACATACCGGCAGCCCCTCCGCCAACTATTAGCACATCAAAATCCATTACAATTTTGCTTTTTGTTGAATAGCCTTTGAGGTGAGAAGAATAGCGAGCAAAACAATCACGCAAACTCCTGCAAGGATCCCAATCAAGGCAACAGCGCTGTCCCCATCCAACATTGCGTCAAAATTAAGCATGGTAATATTATAAGAGACTACCGCAATACCTAATGCCATTAAAATATAGATGAAGATTTTCATTTTGTAGATATTTATTGTTTTTATTTGGTCTTCCGGTAGCTATAGGTGCTATCGGAGGTTTTTAGCTTACATTATAAGTGTTTGCATCAAAATTCCGATGAAATAAGGCTATATATTTTTCAATTTATTCGAACCAAACAGTTTAAAATAAATTCAAAAATGCAAAAAAACTTTGTGATACTTTGTGCCTTTGTGGCGATCCTATACAATGTATTCGTTTCGCCGGTTTTGCCACGAAGGCTCTAAGACTATAAGCTGCACTAAAAAAAATATTTTACTTTCCACGAACTTGTTAAACAGCGATTTTAATTCTAAATACTGATTTGTCAATTCAATACCAGATTTGTTTCTTTTATAACAAACCCTGGAACCAGGTATTATTAGAAGTATTGATTATCATTTAAATAAGCTCTGAATATTAGAGGCGAACAATTTTACTGCGATTGCCAATAAAATAACCCCAAATATTTTTCGGATTACATTTATTCCCTGTTTCCCAAGAAATTTTTCGATTTTTCCCGAAGATTTCAAAACTATATATACGAATATAATGTTGATAACTATAGCCACGATTATATTAATAGCTTCATATTCTGCCCTTAAGGACAACAAAGTCGTCATGGTCCCCGCACCTGCTATTAGAGGGAATGCCAATGGCACCACCGCTGCTGTTGCAGGTTCCTCGTCTTTATAAAGGGTAATTCCCAGGATCATCTCCAGGGCGAGAAAAAACAGGATCAATGAACCCGCAACTGCAAAGGAGTTGACATCTATCCCAATAAGGTTCAAGATTTCTTTCCCCAAAAACAAGAACACGATCATCAGTAAACCGGCAACAATGGAGGCTTTTTCACTTTGAATCCTGCCTACTTTTGCCTTCAGATCAATAACTATGGGAATGCTTCCAATAATATCAATTACAGCAAATAATATCATACTTGCGGTGGCAATTTCCCTAAAATCCAATTTTATCATATCAATACGCATTAAAATAACGGCAAAAGTAAAATTTTAAACCGGGAAAGCCTGAGGTTTTGACCCCTAAGTTTCGGTAAACCTTAGGGGTGAAATAAGATGAATAAAAATAGCATAAAATTAAGTTAATTAAATATCTTTGCGCCATGTTTCAAATAGGTAAAACAATAGTTTCAGAAGATATAATCGAGAAGGATTTTGTGTGCAACATTTCCGCTTGTAAGGGCGCCTGTTGCGTAGATGGCGATGCGGGCGCACCATTGGATTACGCTGAAACCGAGATCATGAAAGAGATATATCCCAGAGTTAAACCTTTTTTGAGTCCTGAGGGAATTGAAGCCATTGAACGTCAGGGAACATCTATTACCGGCGAAGACGGGGATCTTGAAACCCCGCTTGTAAATGACGGAAATTGCGCCTATGTTACTTTTGACAAAAAAGGTGTAGCTCTTTGCGGGATAGAAAAAGCCAACGCTGCAGGGGCAATTTCCTGGAAGAAACCCGTTTCCTGTGAATTGTATCCTGTGAGGGTTCAGGATTATTCAGAATTTTCAGCCGTAAATTATCATCACTGGCATATTTGCGATGACGCCTGCTCTTTGGGCAAGGAACTTCAGGTTCCGGTTTATAAATTCGTCAAGAATGCCCTTATCCGCAAATTTGGCGAAGACTGGTATATGGAACTGGAAAAAGTTGCCGAATCCTTTAAAAAATAATTCATTTATTACAGCCAAATTATTTGGTTATTATCCTGATTATTAAACTATTTAAACTTTACATTTCAATAATTTTTTTTGTATATTTAGTTGGTTAAAAATCGTCTGTAAATTAATTTACCCCCCACCTTTTATAAATCCCCCCAATTTGCAGGGAGCCTGTACTTTTACGGTTTAAGTTTTTTGCTTGAAAATTGATTAAATAAAAACCTAAAATTTTTTCAAAAAATGGAAGAGTCAAATCCTATTAAAACCGAAGAACACAAAAGCACCGGTTATGACCCCAAAACCATAGCAATAATAGCCTATCTCACCATTATAGGTTTGGTGATCGCTTTTGTGTTGAACAACGACCGGAAACAGGAATTTTCCACTTACCACATAAAACAATCCCTTGGATTGGTCCTTTGCAGCATTGCGCTTTTTATTATCGGGATGATCCCAATCTTAGGATGGATCATCAGCTTTTTGGGATCAATTTTTCTACTTGTATTATGGATAATGGGACTTTTAAACGCCATTAACAATGAAGCCAAACCCGTTCCCATTTTGGGAAAATATTTTGAGGATTGGTTTAAGAATGTCTAAAAAGTAACGAGTTAAAATAAAATAGATGTTAGATTAACGACTTCTTATTGGTACAAAATTTTCAATATTTTGCCATAATCTAAATAAAAGTTCATAAATTTTGGAGTGCCTAAAATAAAGGGGGGGGGCAATTTTATGAACTTTTTAGTTTCACAGAATTCACGTATTCTCTATTCCCTTAAAAAATTGTATTGATAATTTTGGATCAGATATTATTTGATTCACATCTTCAAATTCGCGTATTTTATGCATCCTTAATTCCCCTAATTTTATCGGAAGCTGATAATTTCGTATATTTTGATTTGCGTTTATCATTTCCCCTGTTTTTTAAAAGTTTAATTCCAATTTCTTTAGTTTTTTTTCTTTTATATACATTTAGAAATTAATTTTATAAAATGAACAGGAAAGAAAACTTCAAAAAAGCTATAGATAAAAAGATTCTTTGGGATATAGTGGTAATTGGCGGCGGTGCTTCGGGTTTAGGCGTGGCACTTGACGGTTTATCAAGGGGGTTAAGGGTCTTGTTATTGGAAAAGGCAGATTTCGCCAAAGGCACCAGCAGCCGAAGTACTAAATTAATTCACGGAGGCTTTCGGTATTTGGCACAGGGCGATATTTTTTTAGTCCTCGAGTCATTGAAAGAGCGGGGCACATTATTAAACAACGCCCCACATTTGGTTAATAATCAGGCATTCGTAATTCCTGTTTACAGCCTTTTTGACCGGTTGAAATATTCTGTCGGCCTCAAAATTTATGACCTGATGGCCGGAAATTTAAGGATAGGAAAATCTCAATTTATTTCAAAAAGTGAGTGCATTCAAAGGTTCCCCAACATCAGCCAGAATAAACTTAAAGGCGGTGTAATTTATTACGATGCACAGTTTGACGATGCCAGGTTAGCCCTAAATGTGGCACAAACCTGCGACGAACTTGGCGGGGTAATGCTGAATTATATGAAAGTCACCCATCTAAATAAAAATTCTGAAGGAAAAATTGAAGGAGTCCATGTAAAAGATCAGTTTTCAACCAAGGCTTTTGAAATCAGGGCAAAAATGGTTGTGAATGCAACCGGAGTTTTTGCAGATACAATCTTAAAAATGGATAACCCCGGCGCTTCTAAAATGATTCAACCCAGTAAAGGTATTCATCTGGTCATGGACAATTCCTTTCTATCACAAAAAGATGCCCTTATGATTCCAAAAACCAGTGATGGCAGAGTGTTATTTGCCATTCCCTGGTATAATAAACTCGTGGTAGGCACTACCGATACCTTGATAAAAAAACCTAAAATGGAGCCTGATGTTCTTCAAAAAGAAATTGATTTTATTTTAAACACAGCCGGAAAATATTTGACCAAAGCTCCCGCAAGGAAAGATATTTTATCTGTATTTGCTGGCTTACGTCCACTGGCGGCCCCCAAAGATGAAGATGAGAAGACCCGGGAAATTTCCAGAAGGCATAAGATAATTGTGTCAAAAAGTAAGCTGGTTACCCTTATCGGCGGAAAATGGACAACTTTCAGAAAAATGGGAGAAGATACCGTAGATTATTACAAACAAATAACCGGGGAAACTCCGGAAAAAAGCGAGTCGGCAAAACAGCATATTTATGGATATTCATTGACTAAAAAACATGATTATCTGGACATTTATGGATCTGAAAGGGAAAATATAAATGAATTAATCGCTGAAAATCCGGAGCTTTCAGAAAAACTGCATCCCGATTTTCCATATATTAAAGCGGAAGTTACCCTGGCAGTAAGAACAGAAATGGCTTTTAAACTGGAAGATGTGCTGGCAAGAAGAATCAGGATACTTTTTCTCGATGCCCGTGCCGCGATAAAAATGATCCCTGAAACCGCCAGAATAATGGCAGAAGAACTCGGTAAAGACCAAAGCTGGATAGATAAAGAATCGGCTGAATTTAAGAAATTAGCCCAAAGGTATATCATAGAAGTTTAATTATAAGTATGGAAGCAAGAGCCAAGAGACAAGAATCAAGACAAAAAAAAGTTATGATTTATAAGTTAAAAATAATTTTTCCTTGCAAAAATTCCAAAGAATCACTTTTGCGCTCTTTGCGTTTATTTGCTTTGCGCGCTTTGCGAGAAACCCGGGAAAGAGGAAAAGAAGTTAGAAATGGGAAGTACGAAGTAAAAAGGTTTATTTATCAAACTGATCCGTACATAGCCCACGATTTTAATCGTGGGTAAAAGGTAAACGTAAAAAATTATCCAAACCCTTTCAAGGGTTTTTTATTCAAACGTAAAAAAATGTTAAGTCCTTGGAATATAAATAGGAAAGAAGATTTTATATATTAGGAAACAGTCGCTTTTTAATATTCTCCCATATTGAAAACACTCATAATCACAGTTGTTAACAAGTTATAATCAATTCATTTTCAGTTTGTTAATAATCATATTTTACAATTCATTGAGCTTACAGGCAAATTGCATTGTTTAAAACTTTGTTAAAAACGTTTCTCTCCACTTGTTCAAAATTCCAATTGATTTTCTAATATTTGTTTAAGCAGGACATTAGAACCGAATATAACCATCTGAAAACAAAATTTTATGGCGCAAATTGAACCCATTTTACAGGAAAACAAAGACCGCTTTGTAATCTTTCCCATTAAACACCATGACATTTGGGATTACTATAAAAAAATGGAAGCCAGCTTTTGGACCGCCGAAGAAATTGACCTTCATCAGGACTTCAACGACTGGACAAACAAACTAAATTCAGACGAACGCTATTTTATCAAACATATCCTTGCCTTCTTTGCAGCTTCAGATGGAATTGTAAATGAAAACCTGGCTGAGAACTTCGTGAATGAAGTGCAATATTCAGAAGCAAAATTCTTTTACGGCTTTCAGATCATGATGGAAAACATACATTCTGAAACATATTCCTTGTTAATAGACACTTTAGTCAAGGACGAAACAGAGAAAGATAAACTTTTTAAAGCCATCGATCATTTTCCCGCAATTCAGAAAAAAGCCCAATGGGCCCTAAAATGGATCGAATCCGATTCATTTGCCGAAAGATTAATCGCCTTCGCCGCTGTTGAAGGAATTTTCTTTTCCGGCGCATTTTGCTCTATTTTCTGGCTAAAAAAACGCGGCCTGATGCCCGGACTCACCTTCTCCAATGAATTGATTTCCCGTGACGAAGGCCTTCACTGTGATTTTGCCGTACATCTTCACAACAATCACCTTGTAAATAAAGTACCTAAAGAACGCATCCGCGAAATCATCGTGGACGCTTTAAATATAGAACGCGAATTTATCACCGAATCCTTACCCGCAAGCCTTATTGGAATGAATTCAAAACTCATGACCGAATATCTGGAATTTGTTGCAGACAGGTTGTTGGTGGAATTGGAATGCGAAAAAGAAACCGGCAGTGCCAATCCTTTCGATTTTATGGATATGATCAACCTACAGGGAAAAACAAATTTCTTTGAAAAACGGGTAGGGGAATATCAAAAAGCCGGTGTGATGAATAAAGATAAAGACACCAATAAAATAAGCTTTGATGCCGATTTTTAATTAGGTGCACAAACCGGTTACGATCATGAACCCCAAACTTGGTCGTATCCGGTTTTTTAAAAATAGATATGAGATTTGAGTATTGAGTATTGAGAAAATAGAAAAGATATAAAAGGGAAAAGAAAATAGTTGGATTCAAGATGAACCTGAAAAAATATGAATCTTTGCGCACTTTGCGTAAAATCTTTGCGGCCTTTGCGG
>Ga0307487_1002344_pt1 | contig 12231 bp, 15 predicted proteins | sample CBIW12metaG_FD_203665 | JGI IMG/M metagenome (GOLD analysis project Ga0307487, IMG submission 203665) | Sea-ice brine microbial communities from Beaufort Sea near Barrow, Alaska, United States - CBIW 1.2 | ecosystem: Environmental > Aquatic > Marine > Coastal | place: USA: Alaska | collected... | reverse complement strand
CGAACGGCTGAAAATCGTTACGCAACTGTTTATAAGATGGTGGAACCGACCCACCGGTGTTGTCCTGCAGGGGAGAGCATCAAACCACCATAAGGTGCTTTGGTAAAGAGCCAAGGTATTGAGCGTAATGGAAAAGGCTGAGTCAAGAGCGTGGTCAGGTATGGATAATGGAGATGAATGCGAATGAACCTCTGATGAAGTGTCGAGAAAGTGCTACATTCTGTCAAAAGTGTTTGAAGTATGACAAACATTACAAGTCCAGCGGTCACCTGTTTATTGGCTGGGCGACAGGCGTCATTTAGGAGGCATGACCATTATTCGGGCTTGTTTACGGAACTCGGGAACCTGTGCCGAGATGCAAAGTGAAATGCACAATAGCGCAAACTAGAGGCAAAATAGCGATGTTTGGCACAGGGACGGACCAGTCTGTAGTAGTGATGAAGTTTCTGTAATGGAAATGGAGCGAAGGGATGAGCTAGTTTGATGTACAGCCTGCCAACTTGAAAAAGGATGAGCTATCTTTGTATATCAGGTTAGAAGAGCCGTATGATGGGAGACTATCACGTACGGTTCTGTGAGAGGCTCGGGGTGAAATTCCCCTTGTCTACTCGACACAGAACCGTTATGCTTCACCTTAAATGGCCGACACCAAAACAATACAAATGACTGATTCAACATCATATTTATTCTTTACAGGAAAAGGGGGAGTTGGAAAAACATCTCTAGCCTGTGCAACGGCTGTTGAATTGGCAGATTCAGGTAAAACAGTACTGCTCGTAAGCACGGACCCAGCATCCAATTTAAAAGATGTGTTAGAAAGTCCAGTTGACGAAAATATCAATTCTATAAATGGGATTAACAATCTTTTTGCGATAAATATTAATCCCGAACATGCTGCCGAAGAGTATCGAAATAGGGTAACCCAACCTTTAGAGGGTATTGCTACTAAAGATGAAATAAATAAAATAAGGGAAGATCTTTCAGGTGCCTGTACAACGGAGATTGCTTCCTTTGATGAATTTTCTCGTTTTGTGTCGAGTGAATCTGAAGGAGAAAAATTTGATGTCATTATTTTTGACACTGCTCCGACAGGTCATACCTTAAGACTGCTTGAACTGCCTGCAGCTTGGTCTAGTTTTACAGACGAGAATCCCGATGGAGCTTCCTGTCTTGGTCCAACATCAGCACTTAAAAGTGGAAAAGAAAGATATCATTTGGTAGTGGATAGATTGCGAGATACAGACCTTACAACTTTTTATATTGTTTCAAGAGCAGAAAAAGCTTCTTTAAAAGAAGCCTCAAGAACGAGTAAGGAATTGAAGGAACTCGGAATGAGCAATCAGCGATTATATATTAATGGTGTTTTTAAAGCAATTGAAAAGCAAGATCCTCTTGCGATTAAAATTGAAGAGATGGCTAATGAGCAACTCGAAACGATTCCTGACAATCTAAAATTATTGCCCTCAAAAACATATCCGCTTTTACCCTACAACGTATTAGGTATATCAAAACTTCGTTCCCTTTTTAATTATGAATTGCAAAAGTCAATTTCAGAAAAGACGATTTCAAAATTAGAAGTATCTACACAAGTATTAAAAGGAATAGATCAGTTAGTTGATGAACTCTGCATGAATCAGCAGAATGGACTTATTATGACAATGGGTAAAGGAGGCGTAGGAAAAACCATTGCCGCTTCAGCCGTTGCTGTTTTACTTGCAAAAAAAGGCTTTGAGGTGATGTTAACCACAACAGACCCTGCTGCCCACATCCAAGATTTTATTGAGCAATTAGGCGAAATGCCTCCAACTTTAACAGTAGAACGGATAGATCCAAAAGCTGAAACGCAACGATATATGGAAAAGATTTTGTTGCATAAAGGAAAAGGACAATCTGAAGAAGCCAAAAAACTGATTCAAGAAGATTTAAAGTCACCTTGCACAGAAGAAGTTGCCGTTTTTCATGCATTTTCTAAAGCCATCAGTATGGCGAAAAGAAAGTTTGTGGTAATGGATACTGCTCCAACTGGCCATACTCTACTATTATTGGATACTGCTGGAAGCTATCATCGAGACATCATGAGAAATAACTTGAATGCTGAACGTTTGAGGACTCCATATATGTCCTTACAAGATCCGAAATTAGCTAAAATAATTCTCGTTTCATTACCTGAAACCACCCCTATGCGGGAAGCAGCTTTATTACAAGATGATTTGAAAAGAGCAGGAATAAAACCTTATGCTTGGTTAATAAACCAAAGTCTGTCTATGCTTTCAGGAATTTCTGACCCTTTATTAAAAAGTAGAGCGAACGCTGAAATAGATGTTATTCATACGATTAAATCAAATCATGCTGAAAGGACTTATGGGATACCATTTATAGCGGAAAAGAAATTGCTTCCTGCACTTTTACATGAATATTATGAAACATCGAAGTAATGACATTTAAACTATTTGAATACATAAATAGAGGTTATGCTCAAAAGTTAATGGACTTTGCCGAAAACTTTGCGAAAGAAAATAACTACTCTTCTATCAGATTAGATGCTTACAGTCAAAATGAGAGAGTAATTGAATTTTATAAGAAACGAAACTATTTTATTCGTGGAAATATAAATTTCCCAGAAAGAAAACATCCGTTTCATTGTATGGAAAAGGAAATAATAACTGCCTACAATAAATAGGACTATGAGCAGTCTGCAAGACCCAGCGATGAGTCCATGTTGAACTACATCCCGTCCAAAATAGCAGGTTTATTTCTAGGCACTTATCGAGGGTTTTCTGTGTTTTTTCTCGAGTTATTGAGGGTGGTTTTTAGGAATTTTGGGATTTAGTATTTTTATCATGACTCCAATTCACTAAGGTAAAAGCTTAAATACCTGCAAAATCCCAGAGTTTAGGCAATACAATGCAAGAAAAAGTTTGATTGGTACGCATGGTTTGATCGTATTAAATGAAACAATTAATAAGGGTACGAAGTCAAACCACCAATACGCACTAAGGAATAGCGGCGAATTAAAAATACAAAAAATTAGCTCACGATTAACTCACAAATTAACCCTGAACTCACGATTAACTCACATTAAATTTAACATTGTTTGTTAAATTTTGAGTTCAATATTAAAGTCTAACTGTGTGAATATCATATAATTAGCCTTTGATTGTGTTAAAATATTATCTGTTGTTGTCGGGACGACAGGATTTGAACCTGCGACCACACGGCCCCCAGCCGTGCATGCTACCGGACTGCACCACGTCCCGAATATTGATAGTGGTGCAAATTAACCAGCTTATTTAGAATTTTCAAAGTTTTATTGATGTTTTTTAAATTATTTAAAAAGTATAGGATTTTAGCCTGTTTCTGCTCATTTTTACATATTATCTCAATTAAAAAAAATACTGTAATTTTAAGTTTTTAAAGCAACTAACCCAAAATGATAGAATCCTCAAAAATGATCGAATCCCTGAACCAATTCTATTCGGGAATCTTTGAAAAAGAATTAATTGAAGAAATAGCCCAGGTTGGAATCCTAAAATCGGTTAAGGAAGGAGAAAAAATTATTGAAATTGGCGAATATGTAAAAGTAATGCCACTTTTGCTGGAGGGTGCCATTAAAATTCTGCGTGAAGACAAGGAAGGGGATGAGCTGTTGCTTTATTTTCTTTCGCGGGGCGATACCTGTGCCATGACACTTTCCTGTTGTTTGGGGCAATCCAAAAGTGAGATCAGGGCTATTGCCGAAATGGATACTAAGCTTATCATGATCCCAGTGGAAAAAATGGAAGAATGGACAGCCAAATATAAAACCTGGCGCAATTTCATTTTTGAAAGTTACCATTCCCGGCTTACAGAAATGCTGGATGCCATAGATACCATCGCTTTTTTAAATATGGACGAACGCTTAATGCGGTACCTTCAGGAAAAAGTTAAAATAAACCAGGTGGATCTACTTCAGATCACTCATCAGGAAATAGCTTACGATTTGCACACTTCCCGGGTAGTGATTTCCAGATTGTTGAAAAAACTGGAACGGGAAGGTGTTATCAAACTTCAACGAAACAGTATTAAGGTCATCAATTTGTAAATTAACCTATGTAACCAGGGTTACAGTATAATTTAATCCCAAAGGCTACTTTTGCCTCCAAATTTTTATTTTAAAAAATGGAATTAAACGATATTTTGGGATACTTTGGAGCTTTAGTCATAGGTATTGTGCTTGGCTTGATTGGTGGGGGAGGCTCGATTCTCACTGTACCTATACTGGTTTATTTGCTTGCCATAAACCCGGTAACTGCAACAGCCTATTCCCTTTTTGTTGTTGGATTTTCATCGTTGGTAGGTGCTGCTAAAAACTTCCAAAAAGGCCGGGTAGATTTAAAAACGGCATTTTATTTTTCGGTTCCGGCATTTATTTCGGTTTTTAGTACCAGAAAGTTTTTGGTGCCGGCAATTCCAGAAGAAATCTTTAGCCTGTCTGACTTTACCCTTACCAGGGATATTGGAATCATGCTCTTTTTTGCAATCCTGATGTTAGCCGCAGCTATCTCCATGATTTGGGATAAGGAGAAAACATTTAAAGACAAGGAAATTAGTGGAGGCGTCAATTATTCAGCCTTGATCCCATTAGGCTTGTTGACCGGTGTAATTACTGGATTGGTAGGAGCAGGTGGTGGATTTATAATTATCCCAATTCTGGTTTTGCTTGCAAAACTTCCAATGAAAACTGCCATAGGAACCTCTTTGTTCATAATTGCAATTAATTCCTTAATAGGTTTCTTAGGGGATCTGGGAAATATCCGGATAGATTGGGTCTTCCTGCTCATTTTCACCGGGATATCAATAGCAGGCATCATTTTAGGGGTCTATCTCAATAAGATCATTGACGGAGGAAAACTTAAAAAAGGCTTTGGATGGTTTGTGTTGCTTATGGGGATATATATTATCTGGAAAGAAATCAGTTCATAGTTATAAGGAACAATGAAAACTAAGATTAAGGATATTGTTTATGTAGGCATTCAATTCTTACTCTTTGTAGGGTATCTTTTTGAAGTAAAAAAACTGAGGTTTGAGCAATTTGAATTTTTTCAGTTTATCCTGATCCCATTTATTGTTGCTGGAATTGCAGTTATATTAATTTCTCTTTTTCAACTGAATAAAAACCTTTCTCCATTTCCATCTCCGAAAGAAAATTCAGAATTGATCACAACCGGTTTATTCAGCAAGATGAGGCATCCAATATATTCCGGGATCCTGCTTTTAGTTTTTTCATTTGCACTTTATCAAAACTCTGGCTTTAAAATGCTGATCTCATTTTTTCTATGGATCTTATTTTACTTTAAAACCTGCTATGAAGAAAAGCAATTAAGCCTTAAATTTCCTGAATACAAGAATTATAAAATTAATACGGGCCGGTTTTTCCCGAAAATAAAATTTTGATTAAAATGGAAGACAGAAAAACACATTGGGAAACTATTTATCAAACCAAAAACCTTGCTGATGTCAGCTGGTTTCAGTCCAGGCCCATTACTTCTTTAAAATTTATATCTGAATTAGATTTGAAAAAGGATGCGAAAATTATTGATATAGGTGCAGGTGAGAGTTATTTGGCAGATCATCTTTTAGCCGATGGCTTTTCCGATCTTACGATTCTGGATATTTCCGAAGAAGCGCTGGTTCGTACGAAATTGAGGTTTGGAAAAAAGGCTGAAAATCTGAAATGGATCAATGTTGATATTTCCAATTTCCTTCCGGAAGAAAAATACGACCTATGGCATGATCGTGCTGCATTTCATTTTTTAACCGAAGAAACCCAGATTCAGAATTATTTGAAAACAATTGAAAATTCGATAAATCCCGGCGGATTTGTAATTATTGGGACTTTCTCTGAAAAAGGTCCTGGAAAATGCAGCGGACTGGAGATTCGGCAATATTCCATTCCCGGAATTAGCGACTTGCTGGCTGAAAATTTTCAAAAACTTCACTGTGAAAATATAGATCATATCACGCCTTCCGGGGCAGTTCAAAATTTTACTTTTTGCAGTTTTCAGAAGAAAAGTTAATTCCGGATCTCAAAACCTATCAGGTTTATTTTCCATTCTCCATTTTATTGCAGATATAAAAGAGTGTAATCCAAAAAATTAATAATATTGACTAAATATTATGATGTTAAAATTGGTATATATTAACTATATTTAAATGAAAATCAAGGTTTTTAAACTGCTGTTAATTTGTGTTTTGTGTATCCTGATTATATCCGCAATAGTTTTACTTATTCAATATATAACCACTTAAAATTTTGATCATGAAAAAAAACATGGGTAACCCAGACAAAATTATCAGGCTGATAATTGCTGGAGGAATTGCAATACTCTATTTCACTGGAGTAATCCACGGAATCATCGGAATTGTGCTTTTGATTTTGGCCGGAGTATTTGTACTCACAAGCCTGGTGGGTTTTTGTCCACTCTATACTTTGTTCGGGATGAACACCTGCCCCAGGAAAGAAGCAAAGTGAAAAATTCATTAACTATTTGATTTTAAGTATTGTAATGAAAGATTTTTGGGACGAAAGGTACAGTGCAACTGAATTTGTGTATGGGAAAAAACCCAATGTATATTTAAAGGAAAAATTGACCAAATTTAATCCGGGTACAATTTTATTTCCGGCAGAAGGTGAAGGCAGAAATGCAGTTTTTGCCGCATCTTTAGGCTGGAAAGTATCGGCCTTTGACACGAGTACTGAAGGCAGGAAAAAGGCACTCCGTTTGGCAAAAGAACACAAAGTAAAAATTGAGTACCATATAGAAGAACTTAATGGAATAGGGTATAAGACGGCTCAGTTTGATGCCATAGCTTTAATTTTTACTCATTTTCATCCAGAAGTTTGGAAGGAATATTTTCAACACTTCAATTCATATCTCAAAAAAGGCGGCATTATTATTTTTGAAGGTTTCAGTAAAAAACATATTGAATACCAGGAGATTAACCCTGAAGTAGGTGGGCCAAAAAATTTGGGAATGCTTTTTTCCGGGCAGGAGTTAAAAGATGATTTTGCGAATTTTGAATTTATGGAGTTCTGTGAAACCGAGGTAGAGCTGGATGAAGGACTTTTTCATAAAGGCAAAGGATCGGTTATTCATTTTGTTGCCAGAAAGAAGGGATCAACCGATTGAGTCTTAAAGGTCTTTCAGGAATAATCCCATCCCGGAATTAATAATATTTTGATTTGTAACCTAAGTTACAAATAATGCCAAACCAAGCTTATATATTTGCCCCTTTCAAAATTAGAAAACAAAAAAACATTCCATTTTTTATTAATTAGAATCGGTAACATGAAATTTCTTAATCACTTTATTTTAATAGCAGCTGTCCTAATTTCCATTTCCTGTAAATCTGATGCTTCCAAATCTGGAGAATCGGACACAACAACTGCAAATTTGGTTACGCCCTCACAAAATAGCGTAAAAAATATTTCCGCAGCAGAAGCAAAAACACTGATGCTGGATAATCCCGAAATTGAAATCCTGGATGTAAGAACTCCGGCAGAATTTGGAGCAGGGCATTTAAAGAAGTCTGAAAACGTGGATTTTCTCAATTCAGAATTCCGTAAAAATATTGAAAATCTGGATCCAAATAAAACTTATCTGGTTTATTGCGCAGTGGGAGGTAGGAGTAGTCAGGCAGCTCAGTTAATGCAAAAACAGGGCTTTAATAGTGTGTATAACTCGAAAGAAGGCTTCTCAGCACTCAAAGAAGTTGGTGTTGATGTAGATTAAAAAGTTGCAGCTTAAAACATTTACATGATCAAATATGAAACAATGTTTATTGTGAGGTAGAGATTAATGATGCCTTTGCAAACCAATCCTGTAAATTTAACAATTATTAATTTTCCCCGGTAGAGGAAAGTTAAGCGGGGATTCATTTGTCGTTAATATTAGTTACACATCCTTTTGTTATTCATTATTGTTCTGTTTTAGAAAATTGCAGAAAAAAATAACCGCAAAGGGCGCAAATATTTGCAATTTATTGATTACCATTTTTTATGCAAACAGGTTGATTTGCCTATTCACTTTAATAGTTAAACTGATTGTTTTATTTCCGTTTTCATTTTCTGCAATCATTTTTTTTTCTTTGTGTCCTTTGTGTTTTTTTTCTTGGCGAGCTTTGCGGTAAAAAAGGAACGAAGCAAAATTGCAATTCTCAATAGGCATCTATAAAACAAACCACATTGTTCTAAAACATAGCCTTCATTATTTAATTTTGAGATTGCAGATTTAACTATCAAAGTTGAAGAGCCCAGTTTCCCCGGTTATAGTTTTCCAGGTTGGTTAAATACAAAATCCATCAATTCATTATAGATTATTAGAAATGGTTGAATCCTTTTATGCTTTAGCATTTATAAAAATGTAAGGGTCTATTTGAAAGTAATAAGCAGATAAAGTTAAAAGTGCAAATAGGATAGATTTGGAGGTTACTCGTCTGGATTTGAATACAGATTTAAATTCTTCCTATTTAGTAATTAAAAAATTGCCTGATGAAGATAAAATAGATTCAACCATAAAAAAAGCTAAAATATTAGCACTTTAAAAAAATATTTACTGAAAGGATGATGGTTGTCATATTCTTCTAATTGAAGGTTTCGTTATATTTACAAAGATATAACGAAAATGAAATGATCAGCATTGAAGAAGCTATACAAGCTGTAAAAATTAATAGTTTTGAGGTCTCAAAAGAAATTAAAATTCCTATTGACAAAATCAGAAATTCAATCTTATTCAGGGATATATATTCTCCTATAAATATGCCTCCATTCAGGCAAGCAGCTATGGATGGTTATGCAGTAAATTCACATGATGATCTGTTATATACATTAGTTGGAGAGGTAAAAGCAGGTGATAGCCATCAACCCCTTTTAAACAAGGGAGAAGCTGTTAGGATTTTTACCGGTGCAGCTGTTCCGGATTCTGCAAATGCAGTCATTATGCAGGAAAAGGTTGTGGCCAGGGAAAATGAAATAACAATTGAAGCAAAACTACCAATTGGATTAAACATCCGTTTATTAGGTGAACAAGTTAAAAAAGGCCAATTAGCTTTAAAAAAAGGAACAAAGTTAACACCGGCAGCCATAGGTTATTTAGGCTCATTAGGAATAAATGAAGTTTCCGTTTATAAAAAACCTTCTATAGCATTAATCTCAACTGGTAACGAACTTGTTGAAACTGGACAAACCTTAACTTATGGAAAAATATATGAAAGCAATTCTTTAATGCTTCAAAATGCTTTGATAAATCTTGGGTTTGATGCTGTTTCTATTCATAAAGTTGAAGATAATTATCTCGCGACATACACCAAATTACAAGATGTTATTTTAAAAAATGATATGGTAATCATTTCAGGCGGTATTTCAGTTGGTGATTATGATTTTGTTGGGAAGGTATTAAATGAATTAAATGTAGAAGAAGTTTTTTATAAAGTAAATCAAAAACCAGGAAAGCCTTTATATTTTGGAAAAAAAGGGGATACACTATTATTTGCACTTCCCGGAAATCCAGCAGCTGCATTAACCTGTTTTTACATGTATGTTTATACAGCGTTACAAAAAATGTCAGGATTCAAGGAAGTTACCTTGCCAAAAGTTATGGCAAAATCTACTTCAGGTTTTGTGAAAAATGGAACTCGACCACAAATTTTAAAAGCTATTTATAAAGAAGGTGAAGTATCTATTTTAGAAGGTCAAAGTTCTGCCATGTTACAAACATTTTCAATATCAAATGCGCTGGTTAAAATGCCCGAAGATTTAAAACAGATTGACATAAAAGATATAATTGAAGTTATTTTACTTCCATTTTAAAAAGTAGCTAATGAATTTTAAAATAAAAAGTAGGATATGGATAGAACAAGATGGCGAAGAATTCCTGGGTGAAGGAAAGATACAATTATTAAAAGCTATAGAAGAAACCGGTTCTTTATCAAAGGCAGCTAAATCTATTCCTATTTCATATAAAAAAGCATGGCATCTTATTGATGCCGTAAACAAATCGTCAAAAAAACCTGTCACTATTAATAGTGTTGGAGGCAAAGGTGGAGGCGGATGCGAATTAACACCTTATGGAAAATCCATAATAGTTGTATTTGATGAGATAAACAAAAAGTGTTGGGAATTTTTGGATGTTCAACTTGAAAAAATAAAAAATTTATAAGGATGTTTGAAATAGAAAACATTTATTTATTCTTGATAATATTACCTATAGTTTCATTCCTATATTCCAGTGTTGGTCACGGTGGTGCAAGTGGTTATTTAGCATTAATGGCATTGTTTTCCTTTGCTGTAGAGACCATGAAACCTACAGCGCTTTTGCTTAATTTGTTCGTTGCCGGGATTTCGTTCTATTATTTTTATAAAGAAGGATTTTTTAATAAAAAGTTATTTATATCATTTGCAATAGCCTCTGTTCCATTAGCTTTTTTAGGTGGGACTATTGAAATTGATGCATCTATCTACAAAAAAATATTAGCTGTTCTATTGGTGTTTGCAATTTTAAAAATGTTGAATGTATTCGGAAAAGAAAGTGATAGTATAAAACAAGTAAAACTGTGGCAAGGTCTTGTTGTGGGTGGTGTTATTGGGTTTTTCTCCGGTTTAATTGGGATTGGTGGAGGCATCATTTTAACCCCCGTTATTTTATTGATGCATTGGGGGAAAATGAAAGAAGCAGCAGCGGTATCAGCATTATTTATCTGGGTCAATTCAGCCTCCGGTTTAATTGGACAACTGAGTACCGGAATTCGTGTAAGTACAGAGTCTTTTATATTGGTTGCAATAGCTGTAGTTGGTGGTATTTTAGGAGGTTACTTTGGCAGTAAAAAAATCAACAATCAAAACCTGCGCTATGTACTAGCTTTTGTGCTTGTAATTGCCTGTGTAAAATTATTTTATACCTAAGATGATAGAGAAAAAAGACATAACAGGTATTCTTCTGGCTGGCGGAAAAAGTTCCCGTATGGGAACTGATAAAGGCTTTTTGAAGCTGAATAAAAAATCGTTTATAGAATATAGTATGGAGGCATTACAACCTTTAGTTTCTCAAATGATTATAGTTGCTAATAATCCAGATTATGATGTTTTTAAGATAAAACGTATTGATGATCTTATTAAAGATGCTGGACCTTTAGCCGGGATTTATTCTGGACTAAAACATTCAAAAACGGAATATAATTTGGTGTTGAGCTGTGATATTCCTTTAATGAAAACTGAAATTTTAGAGAAACTTATAGAGGCACAAGATGGTTGTCAAGATGTTATACAAATTGTAAGCAATGGTAAATCAATGCCTTTAATAGCCTTGTATAAAAAGACTTGTGCAACAATATTTTACAAGCTTTTACAAAATGATGAACGACGACTGCACGTTGCCTTAAATCAATGTAAAGTAAAGAATATAATATTGAATTCTGAATACGACTTATTTACTAAAAATATTAATACACCAGAGGAGTTAAAAACAATAGCGCATGTTAATAACAATTAAATATTTTGGGTTACTTGCTGAGGTCACTAATTGTGAAGAAGAAACTATTGATTTTTCAGGAAGTCGTATTTCTGAATTATTAGAAGAGCTTTATACAAAGTATTCAAGTTTAAAAAATAAAGATTTTCAAGTTGCACAAGATCAGGAATTAGCACCTTTTGAAACAAGAATATCAAGTAAAGAAATCGTATTACTGCCCCCATTTTCAGGTGGATAAATCATGGAGAGATACAACAGACATATTATACTTTCAGAAATTGGTCAAACTGGCCAAAACAAACTGTCAAAAGCTAAAGTTTTAGTTGTTGGTGCAGGTGGATTGGGTTGTCCTGTTTTACAATACCTTACAGCTGCCGGAGTAGGTACTATTGGCGTCATGGATTTTGATATTGTCGAAACTTCAAACCTTCAAAGGCAAGTATTATTTGGAACATCTTCCTTGGGTAAAAATAAAGCAGAAGCTGCAAAAAGCAGGTTATTAGATTTAAACGACACCATTACCATAAATGCATATCCTGAAAAATTAACCTTTCAAAATGCCATTGATTTATTCAATCAATTTGATATTATTGTCGATGGCACCGATAACTTTGAAACCCGTTATCTTATTAATGATGCTTGTGTTATATGTGACAAACCACTTGTTTTTGGTGCTATTTATAAGTTTCAAGGACAGGTGTCTGTTTTTAATTATGATAACGGGCCA
>Ga0307487_1002341_pt1 | contig 12246 bp, 9 predicted proteins | sample CBIW12metaG_FD_203665 | JGI IMG/M metagenome (GOLD analysis project Ga0307487, IMG submission 203665) | Sea-ice brine microbial communities from Beaufort Sea near Barrow, Alaska, United States - CBIW 1.2 | ecosystem: Environmental > Aquatic > Marine > Coastal | place: USA: Alaska | collected... | reverse complement strand
TTCCTTCAAACTCTTTTCCAATGGCATCAATTTCAATAATTACAGGGGTTCCGGGTTGAATTTTACTCAAATACACTTCGGGAACTGCTGCCTGAACGTACATGTTTTCAAGGTTTACCAGCCTGAACAATTGGTTTTGTCCGGGATTTACTACCTGGCCTTCATCTGAAAGTACCTGGTCTATTACTCCACTAAATGGGGCTCTAACCGTGGTTTTCCCTAGTTGGGATTTTAACTGATCTACAGAATTTCGGGCTGCTTCGTAATTGGTCTGTATTTCAAGGTATTGGATTTCAGAACCTATGTTTTGTTCCCATAATCGTTTTTGCCTGTCAGCAGTGGTTTTGGCCAGAGCTGCACGAGCTTCAAGTTGAGCCAATTGGCTTGAAAGTCCACCGTCGTCTATCTTTGCTAACACTGCACCTTTGTTTACACGTTGTCCTTCTTTTACGTAAACTTTGGTCAAAACTCCGGAATATTCAGGGAAAATGATGATATTTTCCTTGGTGGCAACATCTCCCTGGACCTCTGTATAATGATTAAAAACTGTATCGTTCACAATTTGAGTTGTTACCAAAGGAAGATTCTTTTCAGGGTCTAATTTATTGATAGCCTCATCCAATTTGTCTATTTGCGCGATAAGCACACTTTGCTCTTTGCTCAATTCAATTTTTTTAGCCTTAATTTCCTCCAGGTTATTGGTCTCAATTATTTTTTCTACAGATTGCTTTTCTGAATTGCCACAGGCAATGAGAAGCAGGGTGAAAATGGATAAAACAACAATGTTTTTCATAGGTTTAAGATAATCTGACATAACAATTTTCAAATGAGGTATAATATTTTTTAAGTGGGTATTTATCATCTATTCAGTAATTTTTCACTGAGTGTAACTTCTTTCTTAGGGATTTTTCTAGTTATATTTTGAAGTATCAAGAAGATTTTCCAACGCAACCTTTGTAGTAATTACATCCAGCATGGATTGCAGCAAACCCTGTTGAGCTGCATAAAGTTGGCGTTGGGCTTCGCTCAGTTCAAAACTGCTGGCCAAGCCTTCAAAAAACTTGATTTGGTTTTTGTTTTCAATTCTTTCAGCCAATTGGAGGTTTTGTTTTTGAGTTTGATAATTTTCCAGACTATATCCATAATCATTTTTTGCTGAATTTATTTCAAGACGCACCATGTTTTCTGTTTCCTTCAATTGCAATAGAGCCTGATCATATTCAATTTTTTTCTGTTGGGTTTTGGCACCTCGCAACCCACTGCTAAAAATTGGAATATTTAAGCTGATTCCCAAAATAGACTGCGTAAAGTATTCCTGGTCCTCACTAAGAAAGGTGAAACTTTCACTATATCCCTGAAATCCATAATTAACGAAACCTGTGAGGGATGGAATTGCTTTGGATTTTTCAAGCCTGACATATATTCTGGCAGCCTCGGCCCTGTTTTCCGAAATCCTGTAATCTATATTATCTTCTATAGGGATCTCTTTGGAGAGTAGCGCCAAATCAAAATACTGCAGTGAAAGATCGTCGAGATTCTGGGTTAATCTAGTTTGGGTTTTTACCGGAAGGCCCAAAGTAAGATTCAGCATTTCAATTGAAATTTCGCGCAATCGCGTACTTCGGTTTAAATTATTTTTCAGGCCCAGCAAGGTAATTTGTAATTGTTCAACGTCTTCTTCCTCTGCCAGTCCATTTTCGAAGATTTTTTGGGTGTCCCGGAAATTCTTATCCAAAACCTCGATATTTTTTTGCAGTATTTGCACGCTTTCTGCCGCCAAAAGAACATTTCCATATGCATTTATTACCGCTGCCTTCACTTCCTGATTGGTCTTGGTCTTTGCATTTTTAGAGATTTGCAATAAAGTTTTAGCCGATTGAACCCCTACAATATAAGAGCCATCAAAAATGAGTTGATCCCAGGTGGCAGTTCCGCCTAAATTTTGCTGAGTTCCAAACGTGATCGGCACAAAAGTTCCCGGTTCTCCACCTGTTATTTCGGCAGGGAGAAGGGTTACAGGTTGTTTAAGTAAATTCTGGTAATCTACAACCCCCGAAATTTGAGGTAATCCCTGAGCGATTATTTCCCATTTCTGTTTATACGCCTTATCAACTTCTTTCTCTGAAATTTGTGAAGAATAGTTGTTTTTTAATCCAAAAGCTATTGCCTCCTCTAAAGAAAATGAATAAGAATTGGGAGGGTTTTGTTCCTGAGACCAAAGAATGGCAGAAAAAAACAATGCGCATAATAGAGTGTTGAATTTCATCATTTTAATCTTCAATATTTATAAATTCTTTTAATGTTTCAAGTCCTTTGGACGTTACAATTGCCCTGAGGTGATATTCCAAAAAAAGGTCCAGTAAATCGTTCATTGCAAATTTCTCAGGAGGGAAAATTTCAGCGTCTTTAATTCCTGTCCCAATCAGAAAATAAATTTTACTGATAAAATCTACAGGGATCGCTAACCTGTAAAAGCCGGCGGATATTCCCCTTTCCAGATTTTGGCCTATACAATTTCCCATGAGCGAAAATTGATTGGTTTTAATTGCCCTGTAAATCTTAGGGTAATACTTTTCCAACTGATACTGAGGGGAAGCTTTTTCATTTTTTAAAAGACTCATGGTAAATCTTTTAATCTCAAAAAGTTCAACAATGGGATTCTTGTCTTGCCTTCTTATTTCGTTAATCCCAGTGTTAATGGTTTCCATAATTTGGAAAGAAGTAGCTTCCACCAATTTTGTTTTGGTAGAAAAATAAGTGTAAATGGTCTTTTTTGAGATACCCATTTTTTGGGCGATATCGTCCATGGTCACACTCTTAAACCCAAGGTTTAGGAAAAGTTCGGCAGAGGTTTTTAAAATTTGATCTTTCACTTCAAAAAATTTGATGTGCAAAAGTAGGGAGGGAAACTTTAAAAACTCAAAAAGTTTCCATAATTTTTTTGATTTAAATTTGATGAAGATTTAGAAATAAGGGCAATTATGGTATTTTAGCCAAAAATTTAAAAGATGTTATCAATTTCTCAATACCGCGAGGCTTTTTTGGATTATTTATCGAAAAAAATAACCACTAAGGAGCCCGTAAATTTATATGAGCCCATCACATATATTCTAAATTTAGGAGGTAAACGTCTACGTCCTGTATTGGTGTTAATGACCACCGAAATTTTTGGGACATTTTATAAGAAAGCATTAGACGCTGCATTGGCCATAGAGGTTTTTCATAATTTTTCTTTGGTACATGACGATATTATGGATTCTGCACCTTTGAGAAGAGGGAAAGAGACTGTTCATGAACGTTGGGATCTAAATACCGGGATCCTTTCCGGGGATACTATGTTAATAAATGCGTATCGGTTATTTGAAAGTTATGAAGGGCCGATTTTTAAAGAACTTGCCCAATTGTTCACAAAAACAGCGATACAGGTTTGTGAAGGACAGCAATATGACATTGATTTTGAAAGCAGGGAGGATGTAGAGATTGAGGATTATTTAAAAATGATCGAATTTAAAACCGCGGTTTTGGTAGGAGCTTCCCTGCAAATGGGAGCGATTGTGGCAGGTGCCCCGGAAGAAAGCAAAAAGGCGCTTTATGAATTTGGCCGCTTATTGGGAATTGCATTTCAGCTTCAGGATGATTATCTGGATGCTTTTGGCGATCCGAAAACTTTTGGAAAACAACTCGGAGGAGATATCATTGAAAACAAAAAGACCTTTTTATACCTAACAGCCCTTCAAAAGGCCGAAAAAGCCGATGCCTCTCAACTGGAGCATCTTTACAGTATTAATCCTTCAGATTCTATTGGTAAAATAGAAGCGATAAAAAGTATTTTTATACAGAGTGGCGCTTCAGAATTGACCCGAAAAGAAATTAAGAAATACACTAAAAAAGCTTTTGATGTTTTAGATCAAATAGATCTTCCCGAAAACAAAAAAGAACTGCTTCGTAAATTTGGAGTTTCTTTGATGGAAAGGGAGGTTTAAAAGGAAATTATCCTGACATCTTAAAGTCAAAATTTTCTAAAAATCTGATGAAGCAGAGGTGTTTTTAAAATAAAAACAAACCTTTTTTTAGTTAAAATTCTTATAATTTAAGTTATAAATATGTAGTTTCCCTCAGGCTACAATTTCTAAAAGTTGTATTTTCGCCTTGTTTTATAAAAAAAGAAACTTCAGTTTCAAATTATGGATAGATTTTCATTTCTCAACGCAGCACACACAGCTCATTTCGCTGATCTTTACGATCAATATTTAGAACACCCCGATAGTGTTGAACCAAGTTGGAGAGCTTTTTTTCAAGGTTTTGACTTTGGAAGTGAGCAAAACGGAGCAATTTCTCATCAGAAAAAAGAACAGATAAGCCCAGAGCCAGAAAAGTTTAACAGGGAAGAAATTTCCGAACATATTTTAAAAGAATTCCGGGTTATCCAATTGATAGACGGATACCGTACCCGTGGGCATTTTTTCACAAAAACAAATCCTGTAAGAAGCCGCCGTAAATACGCTCCAACCCTAGCCGTAGAAAATTACGGATTGTCACAAGGTGATTTGGATATAATCTTTGATGCCGGTGAGGTGATTGGATTTGGCCCCTTAAGTTTAAGGGAAATAATTGGACATCTGGAACAGGTTTATTGCGATTCCATAGGGGTAGAGTATATGTATATCCGAGAACCTGAGGAAATAAAATGGATCAAGGAAAAATTACACATTAACGATAATCACACGGACTTTAATGAGGCTCAAAAGAAGCACATTCTTTTCAAATTAAATCAGGCATATTCGTTCGAAAATTTTTTACACACCAAATATGTAGGTCAAAAACGGTTTTCAATAGAAGGAAATGAAAGTTTGATCCCCGCGTTGGACGCTATCATAGAGAAGGCAGCCGATCTTGGAGTTAAGGATTTTGTGCTGGGTATGGCCCACCGTGGAAGATTAAACACCCTAACCAATATTTTTGGTAAAAGTGCGAAAAACATCTTTAGCGAGTTTGACGGTAAGGATTACAAACAAGACATATTTGACGGAGATGTAAAATATCATTTAGGTTGGTCTAGCTGCAGAAAGACAAAGAATGGCAAGAAGATCAATATCAATATTGCCCCCAACCCTTCTCACTTGGAAGCTGTAGGAGCTGTTGTTCAGGGAATTGCCCGTGCCAAACAAGACAAATTATACAAAGATGATATTTCCCAAGTACTGCCTATTATTATCCACGGTGATGCGGCTATTGCGGGACAAGGAGTTGTTTATGAAGTTGTGCAAATGGCACAACTGGAAGGATATAAAACAGGAGGAACAGTTCATATAGTGGTGAACAACCAAATAGGCTTTACCACAAATTATTTAGATGGTCGCTCCTCCACCTATTGTACCGATGTGGCCAAAGTAACCCTTTCTCCTGTGTTTCACGTAAATGCTGACGATGCTGAAGCTGTGGTGCACGCAGTTTTATTTGCGTTGGATTATAGAATGGAATTTGGAAGGGATGTATTTATAGACCTTCTTGGCTACAGAAAATATGGTCATAATGAAGGGGACGAACCCAGATTTACCCAACCAAAGCTGTATAAAGCTATTGCCAAACACAAAAATTCACGGGATATTTATGCTGAGAAATTAATTGAGAGCGGCATCATTGGAGAAGATTACGTGAAAAAGCTGGAGGATGAATATAAAGCGAAATTAGAAGAAAATCTCGAAAATTCCCGTAAAGAAGACACGACAATAATTACCCCATTTATGAAAGATGAATGGAAAAAGTATGAAAATGCGCAGGAAGATACAATGATGGAGGCCGTGGATACCACTATTGATATCAAAATTTTGGATGAAGTAGCCGGGGTGATAACAAAATTGCCTGAAGACAAAAAATTTCTTCGAAAAATAGCGAAACTTATCGAAGCCCGTCATACCATGTATTTTGAAACCAATCAACTGGATTGGGCCATGGGAGAATTGTTGGCTTATGGAACCCTATTAAAGGAGGGTTATAGCGTGCGTATGAGTGGTCAGGATTCCGAAAGGGGGACCTTTTCCCATAGACATGCTGTTGTGAAAGTTGAGGATAGTGAAGAAGAAATTATTTTACATAACAATATTTCTGGTAAAGAAGGAGATTTCAATATTTTCAATTCCCTGCTTTCAGAATATGGAGTTGTTGGATTTGATTACGGTTACGCCATGGCAAGCCCAAAAACACTAACCATTTGGGAAGCGCAGTTTGGGGATTTTGTAAATGGCGCGCAAATAATGATAGACCAGTATATCTCAGCTGCGGAAGACAAATGGAAATTACAAAACGGCCTGGTGATGTTACTCCCCCACGGATATGAAGGACAGGGAGCAGAGCACTCTTCCGGTAGAATGGAACGTTTTCTTCAACTTTGCGCCACAGATAATATGTTTGTAGCCGATGTTTCTACCCCTGCCAACCTATTTCATTTATTGCGCAGGCAAATGAAAGTGAATTACAGAAAACCCCTGATTGTCTTTACCCCTAAAAGTTTGTTGAGGCATCCAAAAGTGATCTCCACTAAAGAGGAATTTGCCGAAGGAAGTTTCCAGACGGTAATAGACGATTCACAGGCAAATGTTGATAAAATAAAATCCCTGGTATTCTGTACCGGTAAATTCTATTACGATTTGTTGGATCGCAGAGAATCAAAAGAACGTGATGATGTGGCTTTGGTTAGGGTAGAACAATTATTTCCTTTACCTGCTGAAAAAATGAAGGAGATCATGGCTAAATATAAAAATGCCAATGATGTGATCTGGGCCCAAGAGGAACCAAGAAATATGGGTGCCTATAGCTATTTGTTATTGCATTTTGACGAGGCTAAGAATTTTAGGGTTTGTAGTAGAAAATTCTATGGAGCTCCTGCTGCCGGGAGCTCGGTGCGTTCTAAAAAACGTCATGAAAAAGTTATTGAAAGCGTATTTGATAAATCGATGATTTGATCAAAACAAAATAATCAAAATAAATTAAAAGTTTAACGCTTTTTGCGATAAGCAAAAGGAATCAAAAATAAAAATCAAAATATCATGGCTTTAGAAATGAAAGTTCCTTCTCCCGGAGAATCTATCACAGAAGTTGAAATTGCTCAATGGCTGGTAGAAGATGGAGATTATGTAGAAAAAGATCAACCTATTGCTGAAGTTGACAGTGATAAAGCAACCTTGGAACTTCCGGCCGAAGCAAGTGGAATTATTACCCTGATGGCCGAAGAAGGGGATGCGGTTGCCGTTGGTGCGGTAGTTTGTTTAATCGATACAGATGCTCCAAGACCAAGTGGTGGGAAATCTGATAAAGAGCATAAAAGCCCTGCCGAAGCTACAAAAGAAGAAGTTAAAGAAACACCTGTTATAGCAGATACCAAAAAAACTGAAGCAAAACCTGTTCAGGCCGCAGCAGGTTCAGTCCCTTCTCAACAAGGGAAAAACTACGCTGCTGGAAGTCCGTCTCCCTCTGCCAGAAAAATTTTGGACGAGAAGGGAATCGATTCTAAATCTGTGACCGGTTCGGGTCGTGACGGCAGGATCATGAAAGAAGATGCTGTACAGGCAAAAGCCTCTATGGGAACTCCTGGATCGGGAAAAAGAGGGGAATCCCGCAAAAAGATGTCAATGCTTCGACGTAAAGTTGCAGAGCGCCTGGTAAGTGCCAAGAATGAAACAGCGATGCTTACCACTTTTAACGAGGTGGACATGTCTGCTATCTTTTCTTTACGCAAGCAATATAAAGATGAATTTAAAGATAAACACGGAGTAGGATTAGGATTTATGTCCTTTTTCACCTTAGCAGTAGTTAGGGCATTGGAACTTTATCCCGATGTAAACTCAATGTTGGACGGCGATTACCAAATCAAATACGATTTCAAAGACATCAGTATCGCGGTTTCCGGGCCAAAAGGGCTTATGGTTCCTGTGATGAGAAATGTAGAAAACCTTGGTTTTAGAGGAGTGGAAGACGAAGTTAAACGACTTGCAATACGCGCCCGGGACGGAAAAATCACGGTAGATGAGATGACTGGGGGAACCTTTACAATTTCTAACGGAGGAGTCTTTGGTTCTATGTTATCCACACCTATTATCAATCCGCCGCAAAGCGGGATTTTGGGAATGCACAACATTGTGGAAAGACCTGTTGCTATTAATGGACATGTAGAGATTAGGCCAATTATGTACGTAGCTCTTTCTTATGACCATAGGGTTATTGATGGAAAGGAATCTGTAGGATTTTTGGTAGCAGTTAAAGAAGCCCTTGAAAATCCGGAGGAATTGTTGATGGACAATGATGTAAAAAGAGCTTTAGAACTGTAATCAATAACTAAATCACAAAAAAGTAAAAGGTAGCAATTTCTAAAATTGCTGCCTTTTACTTTTGGTTAGGTTCAAATTATCAAAATAACACGAACAATTTCCAAATATTCAAAAATAACACTATCACTACTGCAATGGCCAAAAGAATCATTCCAAACTGCGAAAGTGCTTTTCTTTTAACAACGAAATTCATATCTCTATTTTCTAAAAACTAATTTAGTTAGAAAAACAAGAAAGAAAAATGGGGGTTTTTCCCCATTTTTCATAGTTACTTAAGATAAAGGACTTTATTTTTATAATCTATCACGGCTTTTCCTTTTTTTAATAGATCGGCACCAATTATTCCGTGAACTTTTTTGGCTTTATGGCTTACGAGGGCTTCATTTACATGTCTGAGGTCAAACAACACCAGGTCGATTTTTTTCTTCTTCCAACCCATAATTTCAAGGGTGTTTTGTTGGGCAATTTGAGTGAGCATGTTGGTTGCCCCTGCTCCTGCTGCCCTAACCTCACTGTCTTCTGCCAGTAATTTGAAATGGGTGACGGCGTCAAAACCCACACAGGAACTTGAGGCCCCGGTATCCAAAATAAAGTTTCCTTCTATTTTGTTTATTTTTGCCGTCAATTCAAAATGATTGGTTTCGGTATATTTCAGCTTGATGCGATAATAGCCTTTTTCTTCTAATAAATTTTTTAAGGACAACATTCTTTTTGTTTTGACAAAGATAGGTCTTCAAAATAAATTATTTTTGCAATTATGATTTTAACCGACACCCATACTCACTTATACAGTGAAAAATTTGATGAGGACAGGAACGCTGTTATAAACAGGGCATTACAGGAAAATGTAACCAAATTTTTTATTCCTGCGATAGACTCATCTTACACCCGGTCAATGTATGATCTGGAGAGGGATTACCCCGAAAATGTTTTTTTAATGATGGGGTTGCATCCCACTTCGGTAAAAGAAGATTATGAGAAAGAGCTGAAGAAAGTTGAAGAAGAATTTCAGAAAAGGGATTTTTATGCGGTTGGAGAAATTGGCATAGATCTGTTTTGGGATAAATCACTCTTAAAGCAACAGCAAATTGCTTTTAAGCATCAAATTCAACTTGCGAAAAGAAAAAAATTACCAATAGTGATCCATTGCAGGGATGCATTTGATGAGGTTTTTGAAGTGTTGGAATCTGAAAACGACGAAAATCTCTTCGGAATTTTCCATTGTTTTACCGGAAATTACGAGCAGGCCAAAAAAGCCCTTTCTTACAATATGAAATTGGGCATTGGGGGAGTAGTCACTTTTAAAAATGGCGGTATCGATAAATTTTTAAATGAAATTCCGCTGGAACATATTGTTTTGGAAACCGATGCTCCATATTTGGCACCTTCGCCTTATAGGGGAAAGCGAAATGAAAGTGCATATATTAAATTGATCGCTCAAAAAGTTGCTCAAATTTATGGTGTAGGGTTAGAAGAAGTGGCTGCAATTACCACACAAAACTCTAAAAATATATTTGGCGTGTAATACAAAGATTTAATTTTTAATTTTGTTCATTTGCTTTGCTAACTAAAAAATCTACGTGACAAACTTTGAAGAAATAAGATTTTTCCATGATCATGAAGTCCAACCTGCGCTTCATAAGTATGTTAATCATCCTATGATCAAAGCTTTGCTTCATTTTACTTTTCCCGAAAAATCATTTGAAGAAATTGAACAGGTGGTAGCGTCATGCCATTCCATCCAAGATTTTCAAGCTAAAGTGATTTATTCTTCGGTAAAAAAAGTATTGGAAAAAAGCTCTGAAGGATTGACCTATAGTGGATTTGAGAGATTAAAAAGTGACGAGTCCTATTTATTTATATCCAATCACAGGGATATAATAATGGATACAGGATTGATCAACTGCGCTTTGTTAGAACAGGGTTTGGTCATGACAGCTTCGGCAATTGGGGATAATCTTGTTAAAAAACCTTTTTTATTGCTGTTGTCCAGGTTGACCCGGAATTTTTTGGTTCAACGTGGTCTTGGTCCTCGTGAAATGTTAAAAAGCTCGCAAAACCTTTCAGAATATATCAGGCATTTGTTGCAGGAAGAAAACAGGTCTGTTTGGCTCGCACAACGTGAAGGACGTACAAAGGATGGTAATGATGTCACCCAGCAAGGGGTATTGAAAATGCTTGCAATGGCTAAAGGAGATTTGAGTATTTCGGAATATTTTTCCAAAATTAAGATTGTGCCGGTTGCAATTTCTTACGAATTTGATCCTACCGATGCGCTTAAAATGCCTGAAATAATGGCAAAGAGGATGGATGAGGAATATACCAAAACGGCTCAAGAAGATTTTAATTCTATCCTAAAAGGAGCATTGGGCAAGAAAGGGCGCATTCATTTAGAAGCTGGAAAGGTTTTGAATGAGGATTGGTTCAACAATGTTGTAAAAGAGGAGAGTTCGGTAAACGAACAGTTAAAATCAATCGCATCGGGAATAGATCAAAAAATTCATAAAAATTATAAATTATGGCCTTCCAGTTACATAGCCTGTGATTTGTTGAAGAATAATGATGAGCATAGGTCATGTTATACCGAAAAGGAAAAAAGGCAATTTGAGAGGCGCTTAACCCGTAGGATTGATCCTAAAAACTCCCTGGAGGTAAACAGCTATTTGTTGATGTATGCAAACCCGGTAATTAATAAAGAGAGTTTAGATGAAAGTAAACTCTAATATCTTATTGATATATACCGGTGGTACCATTGGTATGATCAAAGATTTTGAAACCGGTGCCTTAAAGGCCTTCAATTTTAGCGAACTTCTTCAAAATATTCCCGAGTTAAATCTTTTGGAACATTATATTGATACCATCAGTTTTAAAGAGCCTATAGATTCTTCAAATATGAATCCAAAATATTGGCTTCAAATTGCACGGATTATAGAAGAAAGGTTTGAAGATTATGATGGGTTTGTTGTGCTACATGGCAGTGATACCATGTCTTACAGTGCTTCAGCATTGAGTTTTATGTTTGAAAATTTGACCAAACCTATTATTTTTACGGGCTCGCAATTGCCAATTGGAGATTTGAGAACCGATGCCAAAGAAAATTTGATCACCAGCATACAAATAGCTGGTTTACAAAAACAAGGACGGCCTGAGATTTCTGAAGTGGGGTTGTATTTTGAATATAAATTATACAGGGGCAACAGGACAACAAAAGTTAATGCCGAGCATTTTCAGGCATTTTCTTCGTTGAATTATCCGGCTCTGGCAGAATCAGGGGTTCATTTATCTGTAAATCACAATGCGCTTTGGAAAATCAATAGGAGAAAACGCACAAAATTGCATACCTATTTTAACGATGATGTATTGATTTTAAAAATGTTTCCCGGGATAAGTGAAAGTACGGTAGATCATATTTTATCGAAGAAAGATCTCAAAGGAGTTGTGCTTGAAACTTATGGCAGTGGAAATGCGCCAACCGATAGTTGGTTCATAAATTTATTGAAAAAGCATATTTCCAAAGGCTTAATGGTGGTAAATGTGACCCAATGTATTGCGGGAAGTGTCGCCATGGGACAATATGAAACCAGCACACAATTAAAAAAAATAGGGGTAGTTTCCGGAAAAGACATCACAACTGAGGCAGCTGTAGTCAAATTAATGTACCTTTTGGGCAAGGAATTGTCTCCAAAAGTATTTAAAACTATCTTTGAAACCTCGCTGCGAGGGGAAATGCTATAAAATTAACGATTCTTATTTGATGTTAAACTTTTTTTTTTGTTATTTGGCATTCCAATAAATTACTAAATAGAGAGGTGGCCGAGTGGTCGAAGGCGCACGCCTGGAAAGTGTGTATACGTCACAAGCGTATCGAGGGTTCGAATCCCTTCCTCTCTGCAAAGTATTTTTATTTTAAAAAAATATTTTT
>Ga0307487_1002336_pt1 | contig 12263 bp, 8 predicted proteins | sample CBIW12metaG_FD_203665 | JGI IMG/M metagenome (GOLD analysis project Ga0307487, IMG submission 203665) | Sea-ice brine microbial communities from Beaufort Sea near Barrow, Alaska, United States - CBIW 1.2 | ecosystem: Environmental > Aquatic > Marine > Coastal | place: USA: Alaska | collected... | reverse complement strand
ATGGTTTGATCCTTTCAGGATCATTATTTTTCGCAAAATCTAATCAAGCGATCCTAAACAAGAAATTTTGGATTGTCCTAAAATTAAGGATTGAAGTACGATGAAAATTAGATTAAGAAATGACCACAAAGTGGTCAAACCATGAATAGCCCCCGGTGCAACCGGGGGTATAGAATGTCGATGAAAATTGGCAACCCTGAAAGGGTTGAACTTTTTCTCATGGATAGTAAAGCCTAGTAATATCCGATCTTAGTACGGATTAGGCTTTGAGAAGCATTCATTCCCAAGTGGGGGATAGTCAAATCAAGGTTCCTCCATCCAAGCTAGATATTTGTATTTTTCCTTCATCTTATCCCAGAAACCGTCACTCCAATCCATGATGACTACAGGACTCCATCCTTTTGGAAAATCGCTGAAAACTGCATCTACCATTCTGCCGCCGTTTCCTTGGGTAGGAGAATTGATATCGTAGAAATCAATAGTCTGAAATTCTAGGTCATAAAGAATCTCAATGCTAATCGCTGTAGGATGATTCATTTGAGTCATCGGCACCTTGGGCCGATTAGGATGGTTTTCACTGGAGGCTGCAACTCCATAGGAATCAATTCGGACAAAGTTGATGAAGTCCAATTTTCGGCAAGGTTACTGGCGAATCTTATCACTTCGATGGGTAATTCCTTGATTTTAGTGATCACCCAGACGTGTGTTCCCGAGTGTAAATACGGGAGAAATAACGCTTCAAATTCCTTTCTTTTCAAGGTTTTCATAAGTAATAAAACTTGATCAACTTGATTGATTACCGTTCACTATCTCCACCCCATCTATCTCTTTCATCACCCGATCCGTTTCTACCAATGCTTTGATGATCTTTTGGTAGTGCAATATGTCGGTGAATTCTAACTGACGACCCTTGCGGTCTTTGAGCCATTTTTGGGCGGGCTGGTAGCCGCCGATGTAGAAGTTCCAAGCGACTTGCGGGACGCTGTCGAAGTACTGCTCGGAGTTGATGTAGACTTTGCCCGTCACTGCGAGGCTTTTCGCCGAAGCAGTCTCTTCTTCCGAAACAGATTGCTTCGGTCGTCCCTCCCTCGCAATGACGAAGACTGGCTTCTCGACTTCATTCTCGCCTCCGATAGGGTATTCGGTGATGTACTCATTCAGACTTGGGCTTTCCATCAGGTGGAGGGTGCGAAGTTCGCCGCCGAACTGCACGAGCTTCCAAAACTTCTCCACATCATCCGGATAGGGAACTCTCGGGAAATCTATCTTCAAAAACTCCTTGTAGGTCTTTCTATAGGTAGGCGAATGCAGTACCGCATAAATATAATCCAGCAAATCAATCGGCGCAAAGCTACCCTCTCCTTCAGGAGAGGGGTTGGGGGTGAGGTCTTTCTCCGGCACAAACGTCAACCCCAATCCTTTCGCTATCTCCGCTACGATTTTCATATCAAGATTCGGCGTACGAGTTACTTTAGAATCTAAGGAAAGCTGAGAATCTGAATCTGGGTAGAGGTAGAGGGGGAAAATATTATTTATATTATATGCACTATAAGTTTTATGGCCAGAAATAAATTTTGTAATAAAAGCTCCTGCCTGCTCCTTTTCAGGGGATTGTTTAGGACATATGATTGCAATATTATTTTTATTTGAAAGGTGTGACATAACCTCGCCTCTCGGCATACAATGAAAACCCTTTGTTGTTCCTGTATATAGAGTAAATCTAAATTCAAAAGGTCGATATAGCATTTTCTGTATCTTGCTGATACTATAGTTATTTTTCTCCAAATCTTTTCGGGCTCCTAGCACAGACCAGTCTCTCACATCCTTACCAAGATTAAATTCAATTCTTGCGGACTCATCATCCAAACCTTGGAATTTGTTGATAGTATTAATTAGCTCTACTTTGGAAAAATGAATAGAGAAATCATCTCTTGCTGATACTATACCGGCAGAATTGATAGGAAATAATTCACCGACAGAAAACCAATTATTGTAAACTTTATTTTTTTCATTATCAATTTTACAAAAGAAATAATTTGGATTATTTATTGGTATAGAATCGAAATCGATATTTTTTAATGAACTTGACACTAAATAATCATACTTATATTCTCTTGGCCCGAACAAATTTTTATGATATAAATCACCAAGTTTACTTGTTTTTTCTATTCCATTTTTAATAAAAAAATTGATTGAAACACCCTGCATTATATCAAAGACGTTTTCATCAATACTTCCATCTGGAGCCGTCTCTTTTTTCTTTGAATTTCCATGCAAGTCAATAATATAAATCTTATCAAAAGTCTTTAACAAATTCCAGCGCATTCCCCGGAATGTTGGATTATCTAAGAATCCATGGGGATTGATAAAGGCTAGAATTCCTGAGCCATTTTTCTCTATAAAGTGCTGTCCATATCGTATGAATTTGACATAATCGTCATTGATCCATTTGGGGTTTCTTTCTTTTAGTTTCTCTTTTCCACCAGGTTCTTTTTTGTAATCCTCCATCAGATTCATGATCCATTCCCCTTTATTTGAGCTTTCACCACTATAAGGAGGATTTCCCGCTACGATCATCACGGGTGCATCGCGCTTGATCTGATTGGCTTCGTTGGCTTCAGCACTCAGCCAGTTGGCAAAGAGGGTTCCGGTGTCTTTGTGGTATTCTTCGAGACTGTTGGTGAGATAAATTCGGAACCGTTGGCCTTTTGTCCCAGTATAGCCTGTTTGCTTCAGCAGCAGATCCAGCTTCAGATGTGCCATGGCATAAGAGGCCATCAGGAGTTCGAAGCCATTGATGCGGGGGAGCAGGTGATTTTCCACATAGCTGTTCCAGAGTCCTTGCTGTCCTTTGAATTTGGAATAGATCTGATTGATCGCTTCCGCCACGAAAGTACCCGTGCCGGTGGCCGGATCCAGGAACTGTACCCGATGGACTTCCTGATCGACTTCCCGCATTCCTCCCGAGAAGCGTTTGTCATGGGTAGCAATGGGAACTTTGATGGTGGTTTTGGAAGTATCCGCCAGTCCCATCGGCAGGCCGAATTCATCGATCAGAATATCATCCACCGCTCGGATGATGAAGTTCACCACGGGATGCGGCGTGTACCAAACTCCTCTTGATTTGCGCAGCTTAGGATCATAGCTACTCAGGAAGTCCTCGTAAAAGTGAATAATGGGATCGTCTCCTCCCTCTCGGCCGCCCTCTTTTGGATCGGAGACTCCCACCTGACCTCTCCCTTTTGGGGAGGAGAAGCGGTTAAAATTCTTCAGAATGGCATTCACGTCCGTCGCGCGGAAGATATCTGCCAGCGCATCCACGATCCAGGTGATTCTATCGTCAAGATCATAGCCGGCAATGTATTGGAAGAGTTTGCGGAGAAAAGGGTTTGACTTAGGGATCAGTTCTGCTGCTTCCTGTCGGGAAAAAGTATCCAAGGACTCGTCATAGAGTCTTGCCGCAAACATGCCGTAAGCAATCGTCTGAGCATAGACGTCCGAAAATTCTTTTGGAGTAATGTCGTGGATCAGGATTTCCTTAAAGGCATTCATCTGCTCTTTCAGGGTTGAATTCTCCTGATTTTCCACATCAGAGTTGAGAGAGTTTTCGATGACATTGGCTAGCATGCGTGCTTTGCCTGCCATCATCTCTGCCAGTTTTTTTGGACTCTTGATGCTTTGCCCTATGTGGGTGGTGAAATTCTCAATGAGAAGTTCGAAAGCGGGGAAGTTATGTGGCAGCGGAAGAATCTTACCATCATCGACTACACCTATACAGATTTGGGAGGCCAGTTCTCCACTACGGTAATAGTAGAAGTTCAGGTAGTCGGTAAAGATCAGGTTGTCCAGAGAGGCTTTGTACCGATTGAATTGTTCTTTGTTTGCTTTGGCACCCTTCAGATCCGAATCCCCAATGTCCTTGGCTTCTATAAAGCCTACAGGAATTTCTTTTTTGTTGGTGAGAATATAATCCGGCGCTCCACAAGCCTGACGTTTGGGTTCGTTGGTCGCAGAGATATTCGGAACGATGGATTCTATGAGTTGCTGGAGATCGCCTCTAAAAGTATGTTCGGTGGCATGTCCAAGCTTATATCTGGTATTGATACTTTGTAGGTATTCTGAAACAGTCATGAAAAAAGGGTTATTGATATCTGATTCCTAAAGATATCATTTGAATGTGGATGTAAGGGCTAAGGAAACAGAATCTTTCCTCCTTACTTCCATTCATTTTGCATGCTAAAAACAGAATTATTTACTATTATCGCTATTCAAACGAATCTAACTACCAGCTGCTCACTCAACTTCTAATGAAACACCTACTTATATTCTGTCTGTTCCTCGTTTTTGCTTTTCAAAATAATGGTATAGCTCAGGTCAAAAAAGCCAAGCATGTGATTTTGATAGGTTTTGATGGACTAGGTTCTTATGCCATTCCAAAGGCGAATATGCCGAACTTGAAGAAACTGATGCAGAGCGGTTCACATTCCTTGGAGGCGAGGACAGTTTTGCCTTCTTCGAGCGCAGTAAACTGGGCATCGATGCTAATGGCAGCTGGACCTACAGCACATGGATTTACCGAATGGGGAAGTAAAACTCCTGAAATTCCGCCTTATGAGGTAACTAAATATGGATTATTCCCATCCATTTTTTCTGTGATCAGAGACCAACATCCAGCCGCTAAAACTGCTGCAATATATAGCTGGGAAGGAATCGGGTATTTGATTGAGAAAGATGCAATTGATGTGGTCTATCATGGAGAGACGGAGGAGCTGTGTCTTGCCAAAGCAATAGAGGTGATCAAGCAGGGAGAAACAACTTTTATGTTTTTGCACCTCAGCGAACCTGATGGTGTAGGGCATAATATCGGTCACGACACCCCCGAATATTACAAAGAGTTAGAAACTGTAGATGCTAAAATCGGTCGACTAGTTGAAGCAATCTCAGCAGCAGGAGCTATAGATGAAACAATCATTTTACTCTCAGCCGATCATGGTGGAGTAAACAAAGGCCATGGCGGAAAATCATTGGAAGAGATTTATATACCATGGGTAATCTCTGGGCCTGGGGTGAAAATTAATCATCAACTCACTGACCTGATTATGACCTATGATACTGCTGCTACTATCGCCTGGATCTTGGGTTTGGATCCTCCGAAAAGTTGGAGAGGAAAACCTGTGGAAGATAGCTTCACCTCTTTCTAAACCCAGTCTGAAACTAAAAAACCTCAAAGAGATTTGCATCGGATGATATCAGCCTTGTAGGGAATTATGGAGATTTGTTATTTGGCAATTTGCATTTCAAGAACTCTCATTAGCAGAAGCCTATAAAATGACGTGAAATCCTGTTTAAGAATCTATTTGCCATTCATTAAAAACCTACGATGTACTCCTTGTTTGAGCTAGTATCATCCAAGAAAAAAATAGCACTTAGCAGTTCCCACAGTCCACGATTGTAAGGACTAAGCGAAAACTATTCCGTAGGAACGAATAATAATTCGTTCCTACGGATATAACTCAATCGAGCTTCTCCACTCTTGTAGGAGTATCCACCCCACTGATGATGGACTTACTGCTAAGGGCAATTGCTTTGATTACCTCTGTCATATTCTCCATGTCTAAGGTGCCAATCTCATCGCTTACTTTGTGATAATTAGGCTCGTCATTTGGAGCTTCTTCCATTTTGGCAGTGGAGACGGTATGTGCCGGAACCCCCAATGCCGCTAAGGTTTTGTTGTCACTGCGATAAAATAAGTTTTGCTTTGGATAAGGATCTGGTTCAAAATGAAATTTGGATCCAGTAAGGTTCTTCTGAAGTATTTCACCCATGGAGCTCTTTTCGAAACCCGTGATATAGGCACTGTTTGGACCCCACTTGCTGTCTGTACCTATCATTTCAATATTAAACATGGCCACTACCTTGTCTGGATCAAGCTGCTCACTGAAGTAGGTACTTCCAAATCCGCCTGACTCCTCAGCGGTAAAGGCTACAAAGATCAGGGTGCGTTCGTTGTCGTTAAGCTTCTTGAAATATTTGCCCAGCATCATGACAGCCGTAGTTCCTGCAGCATTGTCATTTGCTCCATTGTAAATGCTGTCTTGGTTAGCGTCAGGTTTGCCTACGCCAATGTGATCATAGTGACCTCCGAAAACCACGTATTCATCTTTTTTGGACTTGCCTGGAAGTACTCCCACTACATTCTTTAGGGTTTGCTCGGTCACTTGATTTGTGATCTTTAGCGCTATCGCTTTAGGATCAAGATTATCAGTCAAAATGAATACTTGATTATACTCTGTAGGGAATTTTGCTCTTGCAGCATTCCGTTCTAACCTCGCATAGCTATCTGCATGTGATGGGTCAATCAAAACCACTACGCTTTTTTGGGAGCGGAATATTGGAAAAATCAATTGATTGAAATCAGCATCCTTAGGTACTTTAACCAACTCGTAATCCGTCAGGGAATTTATTTCTACGGTTGAAGAGGTGCTGTTCACCGACACATTGCTTGTGGTTAACGACTGATTATCCAAGCTTCCGTTGACCTCTGATGGCGTTGCTTGCAGCATCACAAAACTCTGTAGATAAGATTCGTTTTCACCGAAATACTCTAAGTCACTTTCCTTAAACTCAGCAGCGATAAAATCCGCAGCCTTGTCCAATTCTGGACTAAAAATTTTCCTGCCTTTCATATCATCCGCAGACAAGGTCTTTTCCAGACGCTCTACTTCGGATTTATTGATAATGGAACCTATTTTCGGAGTACAGGAGGACAGACCTATACACAGAATGGCGAGGGATACTACTATTTTTTTCATATGGAGTGAAGCTTAATCCTTAACAATTGGGAAGAAAGCAAATATTAACCGTTTTTGTCAGTAATGGAATTGTTTTTATAAATCAGGGGCAGCTTATTAATTAAGCGGAGCGGAAATCCTGCCACGCGAGAAAGACAAATACTGATCTGGTGAGCTCGACTCAACTATTTTTTCGAAGGAAGATTTAGCCATTATTCCTTAGTTCGACCAGAAACAATTGCTAAGTTGAAAATGATGATTGGTTCAATAGCTTGGTTCAAGCCATCGGTATCATGCATAACGGAAATTCTTTGCTTTTTCGTCCATGAATTCACGCATGGCTACACGGCGAACAGGCATTTCAGGATCATGTTTTTTGGAACCATAACTATGAATTTTAGGAAGACCCTAACTAGGTCAAATCATGAATAGCTTGTCCCGACTTCTAGAGAACTGTATGAATCGCCGGCCAAAAACATATTGTGAGATAAATCAGGGACGACGAAGCTGTCTAACGAAATGGTAAAACTTATCAAACCACTCTTCACAAATTCACTTCAACCTTTAACTTCTAAAAGGGGAAAATCAGTAGGGCATGTTGACTTACCGTGTTGAAATCCCGCCAAACTCGATTGAGTTCGCTATGTGTCTTGGCTGCTTCTAATCCAGCAAATGGATACAACAAAGCCGTGGCATTACGGCATCCCCCAGTAAGTTCGCGACTGCTTTTGCTGATTTTTTGGAGATTCGTGGGAGATATACTCCCTGTTTCTTCTAACATGGCCCAGCCTTCCTCCACCGCAAAATAAAACTGATCTCTGACTTTCTGAAGTTTCCCATTTTGCTTTTCAAGTAAGTCTGTGAAATAGTGGAGATGCTCAGCATCGTACTTCCTGTATTCGTGTCGCTTCCAGAATGACGCTGCTATCAATTCTATCATTTGTATGGCAATGCCACAGATATTGACCGCAAGTGTTGCTTCTGCAAACTGAAGAAAGGGCATCTGATATACCGGAGCTTGCAACATGGAGTGATTTTCATTAATCACAAAGCTTCTCTGGATCGGTAACCGCAGTTGCTTGACCCGAAACCCGTGACTTCCAGTTGCAATCATACCCATATAACTCCAGCCATCAAGGATCTCCACGTCGGCTTTGTCAATGATAAACGCCTTAATCACTGGTTTGCCGTCAGCATCAAGCTGGGGAATTCCATTTTCGAATAGCTCACAATTGGCGGTGAAGTGCGTAGCATGCATGGCTCCGGAGGCATAAGTCCAGCTGCCGGAAATAGTGTACTCGCCATGATTCAGGTCAGCTTTTCCTCCGACAAAGCCACTTCCTGCAAGACAAAGTTCTTTTCCTGGAAAAATTTCCTTTCTCAGCTCCTCCTCCATAAAACCCACAAACCATCCTGCTCCAGCACAGAGCGTCACCGTCCAGCCAAGACTTCCATCCTTTCGGGCGAGGGATTCCTCTAGCCTCAATCCTTCCGGCAGGGAACATTCCAAACCGCCTAATTCCTTTGGCACGAAAAGTTTGAACCACTTCTGGCGATAGATTTCATCTAACCAAACGTCAGACAGACGACCTAGTTTCTCGGAAATTATTGCCTGTTCAGCGTTAAATAAATGCAGGTTTTGCATGGGAGTTTTCCAGTTCTTTTTTCCAATCGAAGTAGCCAAATACCGCTACGACAAAGAGAAAAAGGGTTAAAATCGAGAATAATATTAAGTTCTTGTGAAACAGCAAAGGAATGGCGACAAGGTTAGATACGTTGAGCCATATCCAGTTTTCAAGCTTTCTCTTTGTCAGCAGCCACATGCCAGCCCAAGCGGTGGAAGAAACAAAAGCATCCATGATGGGCACATCAGAGTCGGTAAAATTGGTAAGCATCAGATACAAAAATACGTATCCTCCAATGGCGATCATCCAAGTGATCTTTTGATCTGAACCCGTACTGCGGGAAATTCGTGAAGCATCGGATTTTGCCCGGCTTTTCCACATCGTCCAGCCATAGACACTCATGATGAGATAGTAGCAGCTCAGCAGGGTTTCTGCATAGAGTTTGGCGTCTATAAGCAAAAATCCTGAGCATAGAATCCCAATGATTCCGGCAGGATAGAGCAATATCTTGTTTTTGCGAGCGAGCAGGACTTCGCTCACGCCAAATGCCACAGCGATCCATTCGAGCAGGCTCGTTGCTTTGATCTGCGTAAATAGCAGATCGAGTTGAGTTGAGAATTCCATTTGAATAATTTTAAGTGAATTATTCAAGAAAGGGAGAACAGTAATCTAATCCCTACGCCGGCATTACCCGGATCAGGTGCACGGCAATTGCTCGCCGATGGGTATGATCTCAGCCCTTAACTTTTGGGGCACCCCTTAATTGAGACTGCTAATTTAAAGAATAAAGAGAAGAAAAAAAGTGAAAATTATTTTAACCTAAATTTCCTTTTTTCATCGCCTTCACCGCATGATCTACCGCCCTGGCAGTCAAAGCCATATAAGTTATGGATGGGTTTTGTGTTCCGGTGGAAGTCATGCAGGCCCCATCTGTCACATAAACGTTTGGTACCAAGTGCATCTGGTTGAATGAGCCCAGCAAAGAAGTCTCCGGGTCACGTCCCATTCTTACGCCGCCCATCTCATGGATATCAAGTCCCGGCGATTGTTTGCTGTCACCCAGTCGAATAGTTGTACATCCTGCTTTAATCAGCATCTCTTCACCCTGCTGATGAAAATCCTTCAGTACTTTCTCGTCATTTTCATCGTATCCAACGTCGATTATCAAGAGCGGCATTCCCCATTCATCTGTCTGATCCGCACTTAAACTCACCTGATTGCTTTCCTTTGGAATAGTCTCTCCCTGCATCATCATATACACCGACCAAGGTCCCGGCTTGCTATTCGCCTCTTTGAATTCCGCTCCAAAATGCTGATCAGCATGTCCAACTCCTGCTCTTCCTGCGGAATAAAATGTCATGTATCCACGCATGAAATCCATTTCCTGCTTTTTGACATTGCGGAAATTAGGCATCATCACAGCAGTAGGTCTGCGACCAAAATAGTACTTATCGTCAAATCCCTCATAGTCAGCACTGATTGAACCGCGATAATTGTGAAAGGCAACATACTTTCCCAGTATGCCGGAATCATTCCCCAATCCATCGGGAAAACGCTTAGAAGTGCTATTAAGTAAGATCAAATTGGAATTTAAAGCGGAGGCATTCACGAAAATAACTTTTGCAAAATATTCTTTGGATTCCTTAGTGATTCTGTCAATCACTCTAACTCCTGTTACTTTTCCCTTTTGATCATCATAGATTAAAGAGTGCACCACAGAGTCCGGCCTCATGGTGAGATTCCCAGTTTTTGCAGCTGTTGGCAAGGTGGACGAATTGGAACTGAAGTAGCCGCCAAAGGGACAACCTCGATAACATTGATTTCTAGCCATACATTGACCTCTTCCTTGTGCCAAATGAACTTCCGTTGGAGAGGTCAAATGTGCACACCTTCCAATAATCACATCTCTGTCGGCATAGGCAGCTTTAATGCGAGTCTGAATCTCCTTTTCTACGCAATTCATCTCCCAAGCCTTCAAAAACTCGCCGTCAGGCAACGTGTCCAAGCCTTCGTAGCTCCCGCTGATGCCAACAAATTTTTCTACGTAGCTGTACCAAGGAGCTATATCTTCGTATCGGATGGGCCAGTCAACCGCAAAACCATCTCTTCCCGGACCTTCAAAATCGTATTTGCTCCATCGCTGGGTCTGCCTCGCCCATATCAGTGATTTTCCACCAACCTGGTATCCTCGCACCCAGTCAAAAGGTTTTTCTTGAACGTAAGGATGCTCTGTGTCTTTAACAAAAAAATGTTTAGTATCCTCTTTATAAGCATAGCAACGATTGACCACTGGGTTTTCAACTTTATCAGCCCGAGGAATCTGATTTCTATGCGGCATTTCCCAAGGCGCAGCAGTCATGGTTGGATAATCCTTTAGATGCTGGACATCACGCCCTCTTTCCAACACGATGGTTTTCAACCCTTTCTCACAAAACTCTTTGGCCGCCCAACCTCCGCTGATGCCAGAACCTATCACTATTGCATCGTATTCGTTCGTATTCATAGGTGGAAGCTATTTAATTCTGTATTGATTTCTAAATCAAATTAGTTCAAAGGAATTAATCTGTTTTGAATATGACTATTCGGTATGTTGCACCTAAGCCATTTGAATCAATGTTTGAGGATCAATTTAGGCTATTCCTCCTTTTCAAAGCGGATAAAGGGGAATTTATAATGGTATAACCAACTATAGAAGTGACACGTACATCATTGCATATATTCATAGTTTTGAAATTAATTATATGTATATCCGCAATTGCACCAGTAAAAGGCAAAAAGCAGCTTAATGTATGTTAAACACTAGCATTGCCGGTACTTCGGTCATCCGTCATCGGTCTTCCCGCCAGTTAACCAAAGAAAGAGGAGTCATTGGAATCATTGCGGATAATCAGATTAAATTATATGTATATCCGCTTTTCTGCAAGTAACGAGTCAAAAACATTGAAAAATTTGGTAAACTCAGCAATTGACGCCACTTCGGTCTTCCGTCATCGGTCTTCCTGCCAGTCAATCAAAGAAACTACGATTACTGGAAAAGTAGCGGATAATCAAATTAAATTATTATCATCCTAGTGCATACGCTTAGTTGTTCTAAAGAATTGACCTGTTGAACGAGAAATATTTCTGACTCCGATTTTTAGGAAAAGTTTTCCAAGCGACGAGTAATATTTTAGGATTTTGGATGAAAAAAAAAATAGCTCTGGGAAATACGAGGGTTTTCTGCTCAGACCACGATGGATGAATTGCCTCAGCTAGAGACGCGCTACCTCCCATTTGGAATAAATAATAACCTACAGTTTATGAATCTTCCTCCCTGAGTAAAGCAAGTCGAACGACGATTTTTTTTTTACAATTTAAATCTATTCGTACCTCAATGACTCGATGGGATCAAGTTTAGATGCTTTGTAAGCCGGGAAGTATCCTGACATCAGCCCAACTACGATACATATAGCGAAGGCCAAAAACATCCATAGCCAAGGAATCAAAAACCCTCCTACTCCTATCACTAAAGAAATTATATTACCAACAGTGATGCCTAGGATGACTCCAAATACTCCGCCCACCATACAGATCATAATTGCTTCCAATAAAAACTGCTGTCTGATCCTTAGTGGTGTTGCGCCAAGTGCTTTTCTGATTCCAATTTCGCGTGTTCGCTCCGTGACCGACACCAGCATAATATTCATCAAACCTATCGATGCTCCCAAAAGAGTGATAAATCCAATTCCAAAACCTCCTATTCTAAGGTAACCGGCAACTTCCTCCAAGCTTTCCGCTACGGATTCGCTTTTAGTTAAATCAAATGAATCTTCTTGAGCTACCCGGTCTTGCCTGATTTTGCGCATCA
>Ga0307487_1002333_pt1 | contig 12270 bp, 16 predicted proteins | sample CBIW12metaG_FD_203665 | JGI IMG/M metagenome (GOLD analysis project Ga0307487, IMG submission 203665) | Sea-ice brine microbial communities from Beaufort Sea near Barrow, Alaska, United States - CBIW 1.2 | ecosystem: Environmental > Aquatic > Marine > Coastal | place: USA: Alaska | collected... | reverse complement strand
TCCCTTGACGCACGAGAGGCGGTCGAACAATGGCTGTAGATCCTCGCGTGTGCCCGGTGTGCTTGCGCCGCTGGCCGGTCATTCAGGTCGCTCAGGACTGTCAGCACAAACCACAACCCGCCGACTGGTAGCGGCCACCTTGGTACAAAGGCTCAGGATTCACGGGGTTAGAGCACGCACGGGACAGCTCGAAGCGGCTCGCCGACCGTAAACACGCGGAAGTCGCACATTCTTTGTACCAACCTCGCACCACCCGAAGCCCTCACCCTCACAGGTGGGGGCTTTTCGCATGCCCCCGAGCATCCACACAGCGACCAGGCGTCGCCGTGCAATCCATATCCGAAACCGAGGTGATCTTGTGGCGCGCAGTGGAACATTCGACGGGGGCCCGCGCGCTCGCAAGCTTCATGCCGCGGGCAAGTCCTGCAATGCCATCGCGAAGGAACTCGGGTTCTCGGTCTCGACCATTCACCGGTGGGCGAAGCGTGAGGGCCTGAGCTTCGACCGTTCGAAGACTGCGGCTGCTGTCGCTGCTCATCGGATTGACCGGGCTGCGACTCGTGCGGACATCATCGACCGCATGTACATTCGCTCTCAGACCGTGTTGCAGCGGCTTGAGGCTGACACATACAGCTACCGGATGGCGATCCCGGGTCAGGCGTCGGAGCAGGTCGAGGACAGCGCGCCTCCTGCCAGTGACGAGAAGAGTCTCGCGGCGGCGCTGGGCATCTATGTGACGCAGGCGACGAGGCTTGAGTCTGTCGATGTGGGCAATGGTGTTGATAAGGCTCACTCGGTGCTCGATGCGTTGGCGGCTGGGTTCGCTCGCGCTGCCGGCGACTACGTTCCCGATGACGTCGACGAGTAGTCCGGCTCTTTCCCCGAAGCAGATGTGGTCGATCCATGCGTCGAAGAGTCGCAAGCTTGCGCTGTGGGTCGGCGCTGTGTCTGGTGGGAAGACGTTCAGTTCCCTGTTTGCGTTTCAGATTGCCATTCGGGAGGCGAACGGCACGGGGCTGATCGTCATCGTTGGTCGCACGTTGCAGACCATTGAGCGCAACATCATCTCGGAGTTGCAGAAGCCGGAACTGTTCGGCGACCTCGCTGGGCAGGTGTTCCACACGACGGGTTCGAACACGGCCGTGATCATGGGCCGCGTTGTTCACCTGGTCGGCGCGAACGATGTGCGCTCTGAGGAGAAGATCCGCGGAAGCTCCATTGAAATCGCGTATTGCGATGAAGCTACTCTGCTGCCCCTCGGGTTCTGGGAGATGCTGCTGACCCGCCTGCGCGTCAAGGGCGCCCGACTGCTCGCCACGACGAACCCCGGCTCATTCAATCACTGGCTGCGCAAGCAGTTCGTGCTCAAAGCCGACTCGAAGAACATGATCGTGTTCAACTTCACGATGCATGACAACCCGCTGTACTGGGAAGGTGGCGCTGAGGGTCCGCAGTACATCGCAGACATGGAAGCGACATTCGCCGGCACGGTGTTCTACGACCGGTTCATCAAGGGCAAGTGGACCAACGCCGAAGGCGCCGTGTACCCGATGTGGAACCCGAAGCTGCACACCATCGCGTGGGCTGACATGCCGCGGATCGAACGTGTCCTCGGCACCGGCATCGACTTCGGATCGTCGAATGCATCCGCTGCTCTGATGATCGGCTTGACCGCTCACCGACCCGGCGTGAAGCGGCAGCTGGTCCTCATGGATGAGTGGCGCTACGACCCGAAGGCGCAGAAGAATCACGGGCTGTCGCTCGCTCCGTCTGACCAGGCGAAGGCGTACAGCGACTGGCTGGCACTCCCGCACACACCGCAAGGGCCGACACCACGGGTCGAGTACCACATCTACGACACCGCGGCGACGCCGTTCAGGGACGAGCTCCGCAAGTTCGACTACATCACGCCGACTCCTGCTCACAAGGATGTCGCTCGAGGTATCGGCGCGGTCGCCAACCTGCTCGCTCAAGGCCAACTGCTGGTCACTGACCGGTGCGAAGGATTCCTGTCCGAAGTCACCGAGTACCGGTGGGACGAGAAAGCCACCGAGAAGGGCCTCGACGAGGTCGTGAAGAGCGATGACCACTCACTCGATGCTGCCCGCTATGGCCTGTACACAACGCGCTCGGCGTGGCAGTTCGAACTCACCTAATCCCTTCGGGGTTCACAACCCCTTGGAGGTCTCATGGCTGACGAATTCCCCCCGGCGCCGTACGACGAGGCGTTCGCACAACTCGCGATCTATGACGCGTGGTACGCGAACCAGGTCGACGCGCTCCCCGACGAGAAGGGCGCACCCGCGACGCACATGCACAACGGGCAGCCGTACACGGGCGGCATCGTCGGCGCAGTGTCGAAGGGCATCATCGGCACCCCGGTCGGCGAGAACCGCTCATCGCTGGCGATCCCCGTCGCTGGTGACCTGGCACAGCTGTCCTCGGATCTGCTGTTCGCTGAGGCGCCGACGATCGTTCTGCCGGGCGCCGTTGATTCTGGCGAGGTGAAGGCGACGGCTGAACTCGTCGCTGCGCAGGCTCGCCTCGACAAGATCATGTCCTCGGATGCCGCGCATGCTGAACTGCTGCGCGCTGGCGAATACTCCGCAGCGCACGGCTGGACTTATCTCACCGTCGTCTGGGACAAGAGCTTCCGGGATTCGGTGTGGTTTCGCGCGTACCGGGCGGACTGCGCCATCCCCGAGTGGAAGCACGGGGCACTGTCGGCCGTCACGCTGTGGTCTGAGTACCAGCGCAAGGAAGGCCGCTACCGGCTCATGGAGCGCCACGCGCCCGGGTCCATCACCTTCTCGCTGTGGAAGGGCGACGAGGGCACACGCGGCCGTCAGGTACCCATCAACGAAATCACCGAGACCGCGCACTACCTCGACCTGATGGATGTCGTCGACGCGGATTCCCTGCCGATGGCGGCAACCCTCGACGTCGTCGTGAACACGGGCGTGCCGTACCTCACTGTCGAGCACATGCCGAACATGCTCCCGCACCCGATCTGGGACCGGAAGGGTGAACTCGCCAACCTCGGCCGCTCTGACTACTTCGGTGTGGAACCGATGTTCGCCCGCATCAACGCGCTCTGGGGTTCGCTGATGCGCGACTTCGACAACGGCATGGGCCGGCTGTCCGTGCCCGAGTCTTACCTGCAGCTCAACGGCCGCGGGCAGGGCGCACAGTTCGACATGAACCGGCAGGTGTACTCGCCTCTCGGTGGGCTCGTCGACGATGGCAAGGGCGGGCAGATCACGATCTCGCAGTTTGAGATCCGCGTGGCCGAGCACCTCGACACCATCGTCGCGCTGAAACGCGAGATCGCCACGGCCACCGGTTATTCGGTGTCGCACTTCGGCATCCGCGACGGCAACGCGAAGACGGCGACGGAGGTCAACGACGACAAGGGCGACTCGGAGCGCACCCGCGACAAGAAGGCGCTGTACGTTCGTCCGGCTCTCGCTCGCCTGGCACGCACGGCGCTGGCCATCGACGCGTTGGTGTTCCCCGGCAAGGGCGGCGCGTTGGTCGAGGATCTGCCAAAGATCACGTTCGCCGAGGTGTCGCAGGTCAACCCGCTACTGCGCGCGCAGACCACGCAGGCGGAAATGCTCGCCCGTGTTCGCTCGATCATCTCGGGCGTGCGCGCCGTGCAGCCAAACCTCAACGCTGCGGAAGCGGCGGCCGAGGCTGCGCTGATCAAGGCCGAGAACGGGATGGAACCCGAGACCGACCCGACAACGGTCACCGACTAACCCACGTTCTACACGTTCACCGCAGGGGTGGGCGTTCACCAATGCGGCCAGGCGCCGCGAAGGAGCACCATGTTCATCCGCAATCACACGTTCGGTCCGATCCGCCCGTCGAAGCTCGCCCTGATGGGGATCCGCTTCATCGACGGGGAAGACGGCGGCGCTCCCGCTGAGCCCGCCACTCCCCCGGTGGCTCCCGTCGAACCGACCGATCCCGTCACCCCGCCGAAGCCGGCGCCGCCCGCTGAGCCCGCCACGCCGCCCGTCGAGACCTTCGATGCCGCGTACGTGAAGAAGCTCCGCGACGAGGCGGCCGCTGCCCGGGTGAGTGGCAAGACGGACTCGGAGGCCGCAGCGAAAGCAGCGACCGCCGCCGCGTACAAGAAGATCGGGCAGGAGTTCGGCCTGGTCGAAGCGGACACGGAGACCACCGTCGAAAGCCTCTCCGCTGAGATCCAGACGCGCGACACCACCATCACCACGCAGGCCGCGGACATCAAGGCGGCACGCCTCGACAACGCCCTGCTCAAGGTCGTCGGCTCCCACGGGGCTGACTATGACCTCCTCACAGACTCCGCAAGCTTCCAGGCGAAGCTCGCGGCCATCGACACGACTGATGCCGAGTACCGATCCCTGGTGGACGAACTCGTCAAGACGTCGGTCACATCAAACCCGAAACTGCGGAGCGTCCAGGTGGCCCCGTCCAGTGGAGGAGCACCGCCCAGCGGAACACCCACCCCGGGTCCGCAATCCATCGACGACCGCCGCAAGGCGATTCGCGACCAGCGCGCTTCCAAATAGCGCAGAAGGGCCACCACCATGGCTAACGCTTTCCTCACCATTCAGGAGATCGCCGAAGAGGCGCTCGCCACCCTGTACGAGTCCACGCCGATGCACGGCCTCGTGCACACTGACCTCACGTCGGAGTTCTCGACCAAGGCCAAGGGCAACACGATCGACATCCGCGTGCCGGCCTCCTTCCAGTCCAAGCGATTCAACCGCGCGACCGGCATCGAGCTGCAGAACGCGACCGAGACCAGCATCCCGGTTGTCGTCAACGACATCGCGGACGTGTCCGTGGCCGTCACCGACGAGGACATGACGCTCGGCATCAAGGATTTCAGCGCTCAGCTGCTGAACCCGATGATGGCCGCCATCGCTCAGGACATCGACCAGTCGCTGCTCAGCCTGCGCGACAACGTGACGCAGGTCGCCGGGTTCGGCACGGCTGCGGACGCGAACCTGCAGACGTGGGACAAGCCCGAGGTGCTCATCGAGGCTGGGCGTCAGCTCGACCTCAGTGCCGTGCCGCTGCAGGACCGGTTCGCCGTCGTCGGCCCGACCACGAAGGCGCGCTGGTTGAACAGCGACATCATCAAGCACGCGGAGAAGTCCGGCTCGACCGCGGCTCTGCGCGAGGGCTCGATCGGTAAGAACCTGTTCGGGTTCGACGCCTTCCAGACCGGCAACGTCGGCCAGCCTGCCGGCACCCCGGCCATCGGCGAGCCCACGACCGAGATCGGCCTCGCGTTCCACAAGACCGCGTTCGCTTTCGGCTCTGCCCCGCTGCAGATGCCCGCCGGCGCCAACGTCGGCCAGGTCGCCGTGGTCAGCTACAACGGCCTGTCCATCCGGATCTCCTACGGCTGGGACATCAACAAGAAGCAGACGGTCCTCTCGGCCGACATGCTGTTCGGTACGAAGCTGCTCGACGCGAACCGCGCCGTGCTGCTCAAGGGTGCCAACGCTACCGCGTAGCCCCACCTTGCGGGCGGTCGTTCACGCGGCCGCCCGCACCCCCTTCACCTTCCCTCTCGCATAGGAGAACAGACTCATGGCTCACGCATACCGCTCACTCGAACCGGGCGCTCAGATCGTCATCACCGACGAGCCCCGCGAAGACCTCGAAGCGATGGCGCGGTGGGAGACCATCGACGCCGACGAAGCTCAGACCGCACTCGACGCCCGCGAAGACCTCGAAGCTCAGGCCACACTCGACGCCGCGACGCAGGACAAGCCTGCCGACGTGCCGGGTGGCCCCACCGACGAAGAGACGGCCGCCGAGGCCGCGGCAACCGCCGCCGCTGAGGCAGTATCTGCCGGCACCCCCGCCGCCGCTGACGACGCCCTCGACATCGACGACGCCCCGGCGAAGACCACGAAGAGCCGCGGCAAGTAACAGCCTGATCGAGTAGCGGGGAGGTCAGCCGGTGGCTCAGTACATCCCAGACCCGGCAGGCCTTCCCGCGTGGGATCTCATCGAAGAACTCGGCGTGAACCTCTCGGCCCGGTACGCGGACGCTGAGGACACCCTCATCAAAGCCGTCGCCGTGCGCGCTCAGCGCGACCTCGAGCTGCAGGAAATCGTTCGCACGTCAACGATGACCCCGCACATGACCGACCTGTTCGACCGTGCGATCGTCCGGAACCGTGCGCTCGCCGAGCTGCAAGCCACCCGCGCCCAGTCGATCCGTGAGCTGCAGTACATGGCCAGCGAAGTGTCGGGGAAGCTCGGCGGCCGTGAGGCAGCCCTCGACGTGATCACAACGGCATGGACGCAGGGCGAGGCCGCCGCAGCTGAACGGCTCGGCATGGCTTCCCGCCTGGCCGGCACGACAGCGTTGACCGGCACCTCATCGCAGGCCGCGACGATGCTGACCCTCGACCTCACCTCACGGCTGGAGAAGCTGGCGCTACGCATCAGCCGCTATCCGCAGGACGCATATCAGCAGGTCATCAGCATGACGGCGTCGAACACTCTCCTCGGCGCGTCCACCGGCCTCGCCTCGCAGCAGATGGCCGTCGAGCGGTTCCTAAGCAAGGGCATCACCGGGTTCGTCGACAAGGCAGACCGGAACTGGCGCATCGGATCGTATGCAGAAATGGCCGGGCGTACCGCAGTCAACCGTGCGTTCAACGATGCTGGCGTGTGGCGGATGCAGCAGTCGGGCGTCAACCTGGTCACCCCGGTCGCTGCCGACGATTGCTGCGAAGACTGCGCACGGTACCGCGGCCAGATCCTGTCAACGGACGGGACGACGGGCACGATCACCGTCCCGCACTCAACGAGCGACGAGCAGGTCACCGTCGTCATCTTCGCGACTCTCGACTCTGCCCGGCAGAACGGCCTCGGCCACCCGAACGACCGGTGCAAGTTCGTCAGCTACCTTCCCGGGCTCACGATCCCCCAGGCCGGGAAAGAGTTCGACCCGCAGGCGGAAGCCGACCGGGAGAAGCAGCGCGCCATCGAGCGCGATGTTCGCAAGTACAAGCGGCGCGAGGCTGTCGCCGGCACCCCGGCGGATCAGAAGCGCGCACAGCTGAAAGTGCGCGCCAAGCAAGCGCAGCTGCGCGAGCACACCGCACTCACCGGACGCAAGCGCGTATCGGCCCGCGAGCAACTGCACTTCTCGGATGGCAAGGGTGCCACGGGCTCATGGTCTCCACCATCCGCGCCGAAGCCCCCCACCCCGCGGGCGCCATCAGCGATTGCTCCGCCGGCAGCCGCACCCGCGCCGCGGCCGACAGCGCCCCGCGATCCGATCGACGTGCTCGGCCCGCGCCCGCAGGCGCCCCTCTCGGGCGTCGGCATGACCGAGGCGCGCGCATGGCAGCAGTCAGTCGTCGCCTGGGACAAGGGCGCGCAGCAGATCGGCCGCGACAACATCAAGATCGGCGCGCCGGCACCCCGCACGAGTTCCGACCTGGCCGCAGCACTCGCGAAGGCCACGAACGGTAAGGACGTCGGGGGTATCCTCGGCCAGCAGCTGCAGCACCGCGGCATCACCGTCAACGGGTTCACCGCTAAAACGAACGTCGACACGGCGAGGGAGTACGCGCAGACGGTGTCTGATCTGCTCGAGAAGTATCCGACTGTCGTGATGGACGAAGTGAACATCGTGAAAATGAGCCCCCGCACCTACGCGCACGCTCGCAGCGGGCGCGCCGGGAAGGTGGATCTCGAACTCAACACGACGCACGCCGTCAACCGTGACAAGCTGCTCGGCCTGCTCGCGAACGACGTCGCGCAGGGGTTCCACCCTGCGGGGCTCGGGAACGTGCAGGGCATCATCTCGCACGAGTTCGGGCACGTCATCGACACACAGACCGCGTTCGCGCAGGGCAAGTCCGCGCGCAAGGTCATCGTGGACCTCGGCAAGAGCAAGGGGTATAAGGTCAACTCCACCGAAGCATGGCGCTGGCAGCACGACAACCTGCCCGGCTATGCGTTCGACCGGAAGGGCTCGTTCAACGGCACGGAGGCGATCGCTGAGGCGTTCGCCGACGTCGAGGTGAATGGCTCCCGGGCCACAGAGTCCAGCCGCGCACTATGGCAGCACCTCATAGATGGGATGGAATGATGATGAGTTCGGGCGACATCGACGCTACCGCCGCATTCGAGGACGCGCTCGCCGCCGCAGTCAACGGCGAGACTGTCACCGACACCGGCCTCGACGAGCCAGTCATCGACGCACTCGACGCACTCGCCGATCTCTGGCCGCTGGCGACCCCCGCCGACACGACTGCGGCCCGCGCCGTGTTCGAGGCATCCCAGCAGTAACCGCAGCACCAGGACGGCCCCGAGGCGACTCGCTTCGGGGCCGTTTTGCGCGCCCACATTCCCCGCTCTGCCTAGCCTGTACTGGGCAGGGCGGCCTAACCCTCACGGAGGCACACCATGGCTCACGTCTTTCACCCGGCTCGCCCCGCCGGCAAGCACCACGACACTCTCGGCATCCTCTTCATCGACGGCGTGGCCGAGGTGGATCTCACCGATGCGCCGAACCTGCGCGCCGCTCTCCACCAGAACGGCTATCGCGTCACGGAACCGCTGCCCCGTGGCCGCTTCACCGGCCTCGAAAACGACTTCCCGGTGACGCTCCCCGCTGACGTCGACGGCACCGGCGACGAGCTCCCGGACGCAGTCGAGGGCGATGGCGAGAAGGTCGCCCCGGCCCGCCGCACCCGCAAGTCGAAGGCGTGACGATGGCCGAATCGCCCGGCGACGCCGATGCCACACCTGACGCCACCCCGGGCGGCACCGTTCGAGTGTGGGCAGAACCTGCACCGTTCGGCTGCGAGATGTTTCTGCCGCCCGTCGACCCGGCACGCACCGCCCGGAACGTCGCTTTCCTCGCCGCAACAGCCCGCCGACTCGGCATGAAGGGAATCTGACATGGCCCTGCGCGTCTACGCCACCCCAACGGATTACACCGCTCACGCCGACGAGCCCTTCGACGGCAGCGACGAGAAGCTGCTCAAGCGGCTGCGCGCTGCATCCCTCGAAGTCGAATCGCTCACCACCCGCTCGATCTTCGCTACCGACGTCGAGGGATACCCCACCGACATCGACGAGGCGGAAGCGTTCACCGAAGCCACGTGCGCGATCGTCGAGCACTGGGAGATCACAGACGACCCGACTGGGGCTGAGGCAGGGCAGGGCGCGGTCAAGATCGGTTCGGTGTCTTTGGGGACAACCTCATCCCGCCAAGGCGCTGACGAGGCCACAGCGGCCCGCATCGGATCCCGTGCGATCGCGGCACTCGTCAACGCCGGGCTGCGCACATCCACAGTCGGGCACCGGTAATGCCTCGCCTGCGCAAGAAACACCTGCCGCACACGGTCACCATCGTGCGCCTGGCCGGCGAAGGATCCGAGGGCACGACCTGGGCCGACCCCGTGACGGCGCCCGCGTACGTCGAGCAGAAATCCCGCCTCATCGTCGACCGCCGATCCACCTCGCCGACCGCCGGCCAAGAGATCACGTCGACCGCGTTCGTCGTCCTGCTCGTCGAGCACGACACCCTGCCGCGCTCTCGCGTCACCGTCTGGGCCGGCACACCCCGCGAGCACGAAATGGAAGTGCTCAACTCGGCGCTGTTCGACTACCGGGGCGCCCCGAATCACGTCGAGCTTTACCTCTAAGGGGGCACCATGGCAGGCCAGATCCGCGCGGACGTCATCATAACCAACAACCTCGACGGGTCAGTGGCCGACATGCTGCTCCGCGCGGTCAAGGGGCAGAACCTCGCCGCCGAGCGCCTGCTCGCCCTCTCATCGGCTGAGGCGCCGCTCGACTCGGGCGGCGGCGGCACCCTCGTCGCATCGGGCACCGTCGTCCCCGCCCAGAAGCTCGGCGACGAAACGCTCGTCGTGTACGACACCCCCTACGCCGCACGCTGGCACGAGGACGGCGAACTCGTCGACAACCTCGGCCGCCACTACACGGGTAATTCCAACTTCCAGAACGGCCGCAAGTCGCATTACCTGTCAGACCCTGCCCTGCAGAACGCCGACGAGTTGCGCAAGATCGCAGAGACAGAGGTCAACCGTGGCGGATCCTGACGCTTACCCGATCATCTTCCGCCGGGCCGTGGCCCAGCACCTCGCCGACCAGGGCGCCGGCGTGTACTCGACCGGTTCCTACGCGGCCTCGGATCGCGGCATCTACACCAACGGGCCCGCACTGCCGACGACACGAGACAACTGCATCGTGCTCACGTGGCTGTCGCCGATCGCCACGGGCCGCGCGGGCATGCTGTATCGCCTGCAGGTCACGTCCCGCATCAAGGGCTCGGTGATCGCCGCGGAGAACTTCGCCGCGCTGATCGAGGCCGCGATGGACCAGAAGCAGAACGTCCCGCCGGGGCTGTTCGTGTCGTGGTGCGAGCTGTTCTCGTCACTGGCCCTCTCCGCTGACTCATCCGGGCGCTGCGCGACCTCGCAGACGTTCCACTTCACCGGGCGCCGGCCGCTCGCCTAACACCCCCACATTCCAGCGTCGCCAACCGGCGGCGCCTACTGGCGACCCCGCCAGACCACGGCCCACACGGGCCTCAGCCAACACGTTTAGGAGACCCACGTGGCCGATCTCAGCTTGTACGAAAGCACCGCCCAGACCGAAGGCACCCTTGCCCTCGCACACGAGAGCATCCTGCGCCTCAAGCGCAACGGATCCTGGGACAACGTCACCGGCGACGCGAACAACGTCGCCGCAGTCCCCACCAAGATCGTCGTTACCCGCGAGAACTACGGCAACAAGGGCCGTAACTCCGAGTCGAAGATCGGCGATAACTGGGTGATCACCTTCGCCGCCGAAGCCGTCCGCGACGCCACTGGCGCCATCGCGCAGGCGTGGCTCGTCGCCCTGCTCGCCACCGCCGCAGCATCGGGCGCCGCGAACAAGATCGACGCGCAGCACTTCGACGCGAAGGACGAGAACCTGCCCGCGATCGAAGGCAGCTTCTCCGTCGCCGTCGCCAAGCTCGCCACGGGCTTCGCCGACAATGGCGGATACACGTTCACGCTCACGTCGAACGGCATCGTGCGCGACATCGTGTCGCCGATCGCCGGCACCGGCGTGCCCGTACTCGAGTCTGCGCTGCCGACCGGCGCCGCGGCGACCGAAAACGTCTACGTCCGCGGTTACAAGGTCGACGCGATCACCGGGGCGACCATCGGCGGCGTCGAAGCGACGTCCATCGAGCAGATCCCCGGCGAGCCGAACATCGTCGTGCTCGAACTCCCCACCGGGACCGCCGGATCCGCGCCGATCGTCCTGACCAACGCGGTTGGTGCCAGCGACGCACTGCCCTACACCCGGGCGTAGCACCCTGCCGGGCGGTCGTCACTGGCCGCCCGGCCCCACACCATCCGCACAACCTCTGCAGGGAGACATCATGACCACCACCGCCACACTCCAAGGCCGCAGCCTCGCCATCCACATCGACGGCATCGACGAGCCGTTCATCATCAAGCCACTGGGCGGCCGCCGCGGCCAGGCGCTCACGAACCTCTTCATCGAAATGACCGCGGGCCAACGACCCGGGGCCGAGATGGAGGCCGTACTCGTGGAAGCCGTTGGTGCAGAAACCTACGAGCGCACGCAGGAAGAACTCAGCCTGTTCGAGGGCCAGAGCGTTCTGCTGCCCGCGTTCTACTGGCAGACCGTCCTAGGCCTCGATGGCGTCGAGGCCTACCTGAGCGGCGGTGAAGGCATGGCCGGCGCAAAAAAAGCGCTGCAGCTCCTGATCATGAGTTTGGGAATCTCACCAACGCAGACCGCGCCAAGTACGGCATTGGAAAGCCTGATCCAGTCACAGGCACCTACCCGGCCTACCGAAGCGAATACTACGACCGTCGCGCGGCTGCCAGCAAGCAAGCAGTCGCGCAAACCGAAGCGGTCGACGACGTAGCCCGAAGCCTCACCGCTGTCGAGCTGTACGGCATCGCGCTCCCCCAGCTCTTCGGCGAGGTTGAACTCGACCTTGCCCAGCACAGCCTTATCACGGACCTCGACCGAGCGCTCGACACTCGCACATGGCATTTCGTCAGGTCCGCCATCCACCGCCTCATCGACGACCCCGAGCCGTCCTGGCTACAGAAAGAGGTGATGGCCGGTGTTCAACGCAGGCGCAATCAGCTTCGCCCTCCAAATGATGGGAGCGGAGGTATTCCAACGGGACGCGAAAGCAGCCGATAAGGCCATCGACGACCTCGGCAAGTCCGCCGA
>Ga0307487_1002332_pt1 | contig 12273 bp, 20 predicted proteins | sample CBIW12metaG_FD_203665 | JGI IMG/M metagenome (GOLD analysis project Ga0307487, IMG submission 203665) | Sea-ice brine microbial communities from Beaufort Sea near Barrow, Alaska, United States - CBIW 1.2 | ecosystem: Environmental > Aquatic > Marine > Coastal | place: USA: Alaska | collected... | reverse complement strand
CGGGCGCGGCCTACAAAGGGATTTGCCCTGGTCTTACCTTTACCGGTTATTTTGCGGCCATATTCAACAAAGTGGGCGTAATACGCCTTCTTTCGATTTGGGGCGACCTTCACACCGGCAAGCGCTGCATCACGGAAACGAATCCTGCTGATGCGCAACGACTTTTTAAGCGCGCCTGTTTTCCCTTCCGGGGCTTCCTGCCTTGCGGCGGCAAGCGCTGGTTTTGCCACACGGCGCATGATCTTCTCGATCTCGCGGCCCTTGACTTTATCCGGTAGGCGCTTTAATTTTGCGCGGAGCTCTTCAAAGCCTTCCACGTCTATATCTATGCGGTTACTCACGACGGGAGCATTTCAACTCAATGAACACATCACGGCCGTGAACACCTACATAATTGACATCCCACTTTACACCATCGTCAACCACGATCAAGTTTGCACTGTCCTGGTAAACTGCCTTGCGGTAGCGTATAAAGTAGCGGCGTACCTGCAGAGCGATCACGGTACCATCGTCAAGGCTCTCACCGCCGCTGGTATCTTCACGCTTTGCCCACACCGGGGCTATTTCATTGAACGTATCAGACCGTTCCCCTATCGTATTCCTGCCACCGGCAACACGTTGTAAGATCACGCGGCGGTTGAGATCGCCAATAGATGGAAGGTCATTTGCCATTGTTACCCGTATTTTCTAAAAGGGCGCAGCAATGACTGGCTGGCCTTATTGGTTATTGCCTTGCGGTCTTCACGATAGGTGTACATGTCTGAAATTTCCAGCAGCATCGCACGGCGTATATTGTCAGGAAGCGTATTTGCATCCCATCCGGAAACAACGGTCGCGGTGATCACGGCCTCTGCATCGCGCGCCACTTCAAATTCCTGAAGGAACAACAACCTGCTTTCCTTATCGTAGGTGATCAGCTTGTGATTACCCAGATCGTACACTTTATCTTCACCATCCACATCCACATAATCAATCGCGGTCACAGCGGTTACTGGATGCACAGGAAGTATAATTTTTCGAGCACCTTCATCTGCATATACCTTTACATCGCTTTTTGCGACCGGATAGCCCAAATACTGGGAAGCCGAATCAAGCGCTGCACCTATGTACAGTTCAATGAGATCATTATCAAAAGCTTGATCTTCCTCTATGCGCAATTGGGCTTTCGCCTGTGGCAGTGTGATAAGATCTAGCGGTGATACGAGTTGCGATATGACGGTGTAGTTCAGCATTATTCCTGTACTTCTAAGGCGTAACCAGCTTTTATAAGCTCATCGGCCTGTTTAGCTTCCATTTTTGGAACAACTTCCCCCACGGAATAAGAAAGAAAGAACCTGCCAGATGGCGACTTCTCAATCAATACTTTCTTATACTTAGAATCTTTTGCTTTTTTTGGAGCTTTTACTTTTTTTACCTTTTTCTCAGGAAATTGATTGCCGATGATACGCTTTGAAAGTGTATCATCACCAATATTATCGGCAAACTCAATTTTTAAATCAGTTGCCATAGCCTTCAAATCTTCGGAATTAAGAGCAGCTAGCTCTTGTACCAGCTGCTCTTTTGTTTTTATATCACTCATGGATTTGGATTAAAGGGTTATTTTCTTATTGATGGCAAAACCCTGTGGATTTGCTGCCATAATATCGCGGTGCAGATTCACGATCATACGCACCTCATTACTACCGGCTTTAGTATATGGATCGACAACGAGGTTCATACCACCCCAGAAGCCAGCATATACGTTAGCCATATCACCATAAACAACAGGATAGTTATCCGCAGTGCCAGTAAGAACTGGGAGCAAAGATGTGCGGACGGTGCGAGTACCGTACAGCTCATTTCTCATATTCATAAGGAAAACACCACTTCCAGCATCCAATGGAATGCTTTTAGCGATAGCACCCAATTTTTTATGAATCAAGAAAATAGGATTCCCATTAGGGATATTTTCATCATCCACAGCGCCTTCCAACTCATTAATTTTAGCAAGGGTCAACTTACCTTCTGCACCGGCATAAACAAAAGCAACTTCGGGATCATTAAGAAGCCCCAAAGTATTAGGAGCGACACCATCACCATTCAACATATCAAGCATTAATCGCTTGTTTAACGCCGTGGTTATTCGGTTACGAATATCGGTTTCAACATTCCATTCAGATTGAATAAGAAGTTGATTTGAGATAGCGGTTTCCATCGCGGTACGCTTGGGCTTCATTATCCTTTTATCCCATTCCTGCTTTTGAGGAGTTGTGTTTGCGGTTTCTGCAAGATTCTCGAAAGTAAACTCACTACCTCTAACAAGTGGATAATCACCTATAAGGCCCCGTTTTACGGTTACACCTAGATCTTCTATAGAAAGACGATCTACAAAGGTGGGCAGCATTTCACCTACTTCTTCACGAACCAGATTCCCGCCAAAAGCCCCACCATCCTGAGTCACGGTATGACTATCTGCGCGGAACATCATTTCATTAGGAATATTTATGCCCCTTCTGGGAACTTCCAAGCCTTGACTTCTCAACTCCTCCTTAGCCATTGCATTCACTTCGGCTTCCACACCATCCAAGGCACGCTGATCCAGTTGCGCTTCAAGGGCGCGCTTCATGGAAAATTTAGCCATAATCTTGGCCTTTTCTCTTTTTTCGGAATCTTCGCCAGACGGTTTATCCTTTTTTCTTTTTTCTTCAGAAAGATCTACAGGAATGGCATCCCGTTCTGCTTTCTCAAGCTGCAAAGCTTCGGCATTTTCTGCACGGGTAACCGTTGCATTCATTGCTTCGATTTCCGCATGGCGCTTATCGAAAGCTGTTGCTTCTTCTGGTGAAAAGTCACGGCTTTCGCTCTCGGCTTTTTCGGTTAATGTGATCTGAGCATCCTTTAATGACTGACGCTCTTGTTTCAATTGATCAGATTTTTTCATCTTTTTGTTTTTAGTATTGATACATTTTACATTGAGCTTGTCTTACTGTCATACTTCCGGATTGCTCAGATCCCGATGTATTTTCTTTTGTGTCTTTTTCGCTTTCGCGGGCTTCAAAATTTCTTTTTGCCACATTGGTATCGGCATATGCCGGATAAGTGACTGGCGAAACATCGTATAGACGTTCTATTTTCTTGATTTGGCGCAATTCATTTTCCCCTTCTTTTTCGATCCAAACCACTTCACTTGCGCGAAATGCAAAAGAGGACTGGGTGACGTCACCGCTTTCAATCGCGTCCTGAAGATCAATGGCAAACGTGCGGTTTGGCGTTGTGTAGCTATATTTTAATCCAGTTTCATCTATAGTAAGGCTCAACGTGCCCTTACCTTCATTACTACGGGCGAGAACGAAATTTGGGCTGTGATTAAAAAGGCAGCGCACATCATCATTTAAGATATCATCAAATGCACCTGGTAATATTTCTTCATCAAACCAGCCTAGATCTGTACGGCTGTTAAATTTTGCCGCATACCCTTCTATTACAAAAAGCGTGGTCTTTTTATCTCCTTCAGCACGTTTCTCTACAGAGACTGGCGCGTCAAAAAATCTGCGCTCCGCCTGTTCATCCATTACTTTTGCATAATCTTTAGACTGGCTCATTGCTTTGTTTTTTCATTTGTTCTTCAGTCATCATATTGACCATTTGCAATAGTTCGTTACCATCTTTCCGTGGGTTGAGTTCCTCTAATTTTCTAACTTCATTAGGCGTCATGAGCTTAAAGGAAACCATGGTTTTATAATATTCCGCACGCGATTTCTGATCGCCCCTGAGCATACTGCGCAGATCGAATTTTATATAGTGATCCATCTTCTCCTTATCGGAAAACAGTTTGCGGCGGCATTCCTGCTCAATGTTTACCGTACGCGGCATCACACTGTCCTGCTGATGCTCTATGGTCATCTGCTGCAGGTTGCTGTAATTGGAATTATCGAGGTGCTTTAATTTATGCGGGGCCACGTTTAGAAACTGGCAGATATGAATGATGCCGCGCGTGTCGGTTTCCAGCCATTGCGCTTCGGCCGGTGTAACGGTGATTCTTTTGTACTTGAAACCTTCATCCAGTAGCGCTACTTTATGTGCGCCTTCTGAAGACATTTTAGTTTGAAATGCATTTTCAATTTTCCCCTTATTATCTGCGGTAACATTCATGTCAGTCTCAAGCGTACCGTGCGATAAGCCCTGATTGCTGAACGTGTCACCCACAAAGGTTTGTCCGCTCAAGGTGATTCCCATAGAATTTGCGGCGTAGGTAACAATGCCGGTGCCCGAATATCCATTTGTGGAAAAGAAATAGAGGTGAATCATATCATCGCCATCTATGACGTTGCCTTTATACTTGTAATACATCTTATCGCTGCCCTTGAGCGGCGTGACCTGGTCTGAATCCAAATGCATAAGGGAAACCACGTTGCCGGTAGCTTTATCCCGGACTATCTTTGCGTAACCGTTGCCCTTCACAATGGCGCAGTAGCACAGGTATTTCCAGAAATTGAAGGGATTTTGATAGGGATTAGGTTCTTCGGAAATCAGTTTATGAACGGGGTGGTCTGATAATTTATTGAGGTTGTCACCGTCTTTCTGGAAGACAGCTTTGGGAAGTTTGGCGATATCATCTGTACACAGATTGACGCCATTGTAGAATGCACCCAGCGTGAGCGCGGAATTCTCATTGATTTTTGAACCGCTTTTAGTTACGGAATTACCGAAAAACGGGAAACCACCACCATTTCTGGCGGTGGTTGCTGATCGCAAACTTATCGGTGAAAAGACGTCGTTAAGTATACCCATTTTTTAACCTAATTAAATACTAACCAGGGCAAACATACGGGGCGAAGGGAGGTGATTTATGTATAATGTTTACATTATTGAATTAATTGTGGGTGATTTTAGGGGTTTTTTGATTAGTTTATTATTTGCAGGGACCTACAATAACACAATAAGAATGAAGCCTATTATTACCATTAGCACCACTACGACTAACATAAAGCCACTTCCTGTATCTTGCCCTACAACCATGGGATCGTTAATTAAATCATCCCACGCGATATAATCATCTTCCTTAAGTTTATCTAAATAATTCTTGTCAATCATAATTATGGTTTAGAAATAATTTATATATTTTTAATTATGGCGAATTCGCCATAATATCTACTTAATTAATTAAGCTTGTCAAATTTCTGGCAGAATCAATCGAGGTTTCCACATAAATGCGAGTGGTCTTTTCGTTTTTATGGCCTAGGGCATCCTGTATTTTAGCCAGATCATTACCGGCATCATACAAATGCGTGGCGAAACTTTTTCTAAGGGAATGAAAACGGTATTTTTTACCGATATACTTTTTTACGATCGCGGTGCAGCTGGATGGGGAATATTGCTGCCGCCAGTCCTGACCAGTGAATACGTACTGCTTGGTTTTATATTCCCTGAAATACGCAATCAGCATATCGATTATTCCTTCTGAAATAGGCGTGTACCGGTCTTTTGCACCTTTACCGTCACGCACCAGAATAACGCCCTGGTCCCGGTCAATATCCTTCCACTTCAAACTGATCACTTCTGAAACACGCAGCCCACAGCCATAGCCCAGCGCTATGATTGACCGGTGTTTTAAGTTGGCTATCCGCGGTAGCACTTGAAGGATGTGATTTCTAGGAATAACGGGCTGCTTGTGCGTGACTTTACGCGGCCGTTCAATTTTATCTAAATGAACCTGAGATTTACCAAGAATATATTTTGCAAATAGTTTTAAACTGCCTATAATCTGGTTTTGCTGCGAAGTGCTTTTATAATTTCTGTTTTCCAGATAATCTTCAATTTGCTTTTGCGAAACCTGATGCGGGTCTTTAATATTCTCATTTTTAAAGAACTCCTGAAGATAGTGGGTGTAAACTTCTATGGTTCTTTCCGCATAGCGCTTGTATCTTAATTTTCTCATGTAAACTTCCAGAACTTTCATAAGTGGTTAGTGTGTTAGTAAGGGTTAGTTAATAGGGTGGGGTTATATGGGTGTTGTATGCAATTGCCTAATTACCATTTTTTAAGCTTAGTATCTAAGCCCTTGCCTCTTAATGTTTCCCAATCTTCGTCGGTCACATCTTTCGGCAACTGTTCGCTTTGCCCTACAACACGGTCTATAGATAATTGCTGGTCAGCGTACTTTTGCATGGCATTTTTTATATCCGCAAAGAGGTTTCCGTTAATTTCTCCTGTTTCAGATATATAATTTAAATTTGCTTTATTAGGCTTGATTTCGTTTATAAAATCCTCTTTTGTCTTCATTTTTATTTGGTTAAGTTATTTTTTAATTCTGCAACAATCCATAGACTAATCCGTTGTAGTGCATTAAGTATATACATATCTACAATCAGGCTCGTGGCAAATATCGGCTTCATCTGTAATGGTAACTTCTGTACTTCCACACCAAACACATTTGCTATGTTCTGGGTGTTCCTCGCTATTTACTTTTAAGTGAGAATAGTCGTTACCATCAGAATAACGCACTACAACACTATGTATAGTTAATTGCTCTATTGCGAATTTTAAAGTTGAGTAGGCGGCATTGCTCACATCTTTACTTTTGTGAAGTTCTTCAAGTGCTGTGCTTATTTTTTTTGTATCGTAATTCATTTGTTTTTATTTATTAAATTCAGTTATTAATTTGTTCGCAACCATCCATACCACCAGACCGTTCTAAACAATAAAAACAATATTGGTATACCCCCATTTTACAAGCAGATCATTTGCCCTCTTTTTAGTTGTTTCTCGTATACGACCATAGACCTCATTATTTTCCTCATTTTTAGCCTCATACTTAAATTCTTTAAAATTTAGTCCCATATTTATTGTTTTTACAGTTAAGAACACGGTATAAAATCCAGTCTTACGCGTGTTTGGTTAATTTGTTTTACTCAATTTGTTTTGGTGTGCTTGCCGTCAAATTCCTACGGAATTATGACGACCGTATCTTATACTAATCAGTTAGTATTTATTTTTTAGAAAAAGCCTGGTAAAACCTAAACCCCACCGCTATAGTGATCAGCATTAGCAGCGCTACCCATGCAATTCTAAAATTATTAATGGCTATATAGTCTAGATCAAGAAGCATTGTTTCAGCAAAAAGAATGGCCAGCGTACTTATTATGGTTATGACTTGTTTCAAGGTTTTGATTTTTGTTTGTTAATTTCCTGCAGGGCTAATCGCGTTTTTGCGGTCATGGCGATTATGTGAATTTTCAGGCGTTGGCAAATCGTTATTTCAGTCAACATGCCTTCGCTTATCCGATCGCCATAAAGCCATATTTCGTTGACCATGCCACTTTCAAGAATGGCCCGGTTATTACCCATGCCCCGGTTGCGTTGCTTTGGATCTGTATCATCAAGCACCATGCAATCTGTCATGTAGGGCACAAAAGGAACAATGTCGCGCCGGGCAAGGTTAAGCGCATGCACGATCTCCTTTATTTTTTCAAGGTTTTCAAAAACTGATGGGCTGCCCACTGGATGGGCGATATATACTATTTTCATTTTTTGGATTTATAATTTTTACAGCAAAGGCGAAAACTGTTGTAATCTGAATACCGCCAATCACCAAATATCTCAAAATACTGGTCATTTACATCGTTAAATGCTTCAATCTGGGTACGTGAACTTGGCAATATTTTAAAATAATGCTGAAAAAAACCTTCAGGCGTGCCCAGAAGTCGGGCGAGCGCGTAATTTTCTTCCGCAGATTTTAATTTTTGCTGAATAGCATTCAGTTCATGTGTTGTAATAATGGGCATGATTTCGATTTTAAATGTATATTTCTGCACCTGGGCGGCTGTATTTGCCCCAATTTTTCTTCTGTTCTACACTTATGGAGCCTCCAAGGGCCATAATTGTTGCGATTATACCGTCTATGCGGTAGCCGTGGGCGATACTCTTACCCTTATGCGGCTTGATATTGTCGTTTGCATCGCGCACTACGATTGTGCCGGAAAGCATCCATTTTAATAAAGGATTGTCCTCATGCAAGATTTTACCTTCGGTTACCAGTTTTTCAAACTCTTTACTGGGTGCGCTCATGTTGCTGATGGCCTGCGAGAAGTACGACACTTGAAAACCCTGCTCCATGAGTTCATTAACCATCTGGGCAGCGTTCCACTGGTCAAATTCTATGCGGTTTACCCCATTTATATGGTAGGTTTTGGCAATTCTATTTTTCACCACTTCATAATCTACCACATTGCCTTCCGTAGGTATCAACCAGCCCTCACGCGCCCATAGATCGTACGGCACTTTATCTTCACGGCTGCGGCGCTTGATGGTTTCCTTCGGGCAGAAAGCCCACATTTTTAAGTATCTGTAACCATCTTCATCGGGTTCCGTAAGGTTTACGTATGCGGTAATGTCTGTGGTTGTACTAAGGTCTGCCGCGGCAAAGCTGCCAAGCTTTTTAAATACGCCTTCGGGAATTTCCTTCACGATCCCTTTATCCCAGGTATCACCCAGAATCCAAACTTCTGGCGCATCTACCCACATATTGAGGTGCTTTGTCTGGAAATTAGGCACTTTACTGATCTGATTTGTAGCCTTGGTGTACTCTTTTTCGATGCTTTCTATGCTCAAACCCTGCCCCAAAAGTGGATTTGCCTTAAACCAGTTGGCTTTATCCTGCCAGTCATCTTTTGGATCGAGGTCGTGAATCATAATCCACAGATGATCATCGTGCTTTTTACCGTCCAGAATCTCTATGCAGGTATCTTCGTAGTGCTTGCAAACGCCCATCGTGTATACGCCTGCGGTGGTAATATGGTACGTGATAGGTTGCAGGCGCTGCACGGAAGATGATTCCAGATTTTCCTTGACGCTGTCGTCTTTATGCGCGTGGTATTCATCTATGATGCTCAGGTGACTGTTTATACCATCCTGGGTTTTACTGTCACCGCCCAGCGGCCGCATTTTTGATCCTAAAGGTGTGAAACGGATTTCTTTTTGCAGTTTCCGAAAGCCCAAACCTGCAAGAAACGGACTTGCATGCGCGGCATGCTCGATGAAATCTGCGGCCTGATCCCAGCATAATTTTGCCTGATCTTCTTTGGTCGCGCCCACATAGACTTCCGCGCTGCTCTCGTGGTCTAGCGTCATTACACCCAGCGCCATACCCGCCATTTCTGCGGTTTTGCCGTTCTTTTTTGCCCGTTTATCATACACGGTATTGATGCGTCGCTTTCCTTCAGCGTCTTTCCATCCGAAAAGGTTGTACATCGTGAACTGCTGAAAGGGTGCAAGAACAAATGGTTTACCCGCCACTCTGCCCTTTGTATGCTTGAGCGCGGTGGGAAAGAAGTTTATGATCTGCATCCCGGCATTATGGTCCAGATGGTAACCGTCTGCTTCGGCGGTTTCCATCCACTTGTAGAAACGGTCTACTGCCTGGCGTATGCGATGGCCCACAACCACACTACCGTCACGTACGCCTGCGGCGTATTGGAATGGGATTGAGTTTAATTGGGTGGTTGTGGGTTGCATGGGGTTATGAATTAGTAGCTACAAATATTTCAAAGCCATTTATAACTTCGTGGTGTGACCTATCTGCATCGGCCATTCCTCCTTTTACAAGTGTTTTTGCCATTGCTTCGCCATTTTTATCAAAAAGCTCAGCTCTTATAGTTTCAGCATTGTATTTATCAGTTCTATAGATGAAGTAATTTTCACCGTCCCCTAAGTAATATTTTTTATTTAGTTCCATAATGTTAAAATTTTGGTTAGTATTTTAAATTTGTCCAGTGAATAATTTTACCTGTGGAGTCTTTATTGAAATAAGCAAAGAAATCTTCTGCGGAATCAAAGCCGTCGTTAATGGCTAGGTTTTCAATTTCTACAGGCGTAAGATTTCGATTGTCAATGTGTACAGAAGGATTTGCAATTTGAAAACCTGCACTATCAATATTTTGGTATATTGCTATGAGCTGAACCGATTTACAGATAACTACAGGAGCAAACTGAAACCGCTGCGGCGTTCTATTATTGATAACGAAATGGATGTTTTTACCGGCTTCCCACCTGTTTTTTGAATCGGTGCGAATGGTGTGTTTCTTTTTTCTGCCTTTAGCCTTTTCTGTATCGAAACCTTTTTTATTTACTTCCCTCCAATAAGGATATTGCACTTCTGGTTCCAATAAAGCAAATAAGCAGTGGTGTATCTGTTCTACAAAATGGGTAGGGTTTCCCTTAATTTCTGTTTTGAATGATAATGTCATTGTGGTTAGTATTTTAAAATTAAAAAAGGCCGGAGCTAGCGGCCCTTTACTGGTTTATATAAAAATTACCGTGGTGTGCTTTTCGATTTTACCCACTTCTTCCATGACACGTTTTTCTCTGGATTCATCAACCAGCTCTGCTGCGTCTGCGCTTTCCAGAAAGCATTTAATATCAAGGCTGGATCCTGCTTCTATCACAATATCTATTTTGATACTTTGTGATTCTTCACCTTCGATAAGCGGAATGTTGATTTCAAATGATTCTGGCACATTAGATTCTACCGCTTGCTCAAAAAGAATTGATTTATTGCCGCGGCGGTCATCTTCATCATTGAGATTACTGTTTACTTTCGCCTGAAAATTAAAAAGGGCACCCACTACTTTTGCATGCTCAGCCTTGTCTGGGAAAATGGAGCGCAGTAGCTTGAATTTTTTAGAAAGTTCTTTGGGCGCATAAAATTTACCGGGGTTATTGATACCTAGGGCTTGATAAATTTTTGAAGTCTCGATCTTACCGGTAATCGAATGCTTGAGCAATGGCCAGCTTTCATTTACGATCAACTGAATGGTGCCTTCACTTTTAGAAACCAAAGCGTGGGAAGTCTTCACCTCTATATTTTCTTTACGATAGTCAATGTATCGAGAAGGTGAATCTATCGTGCCAGATATGGTTAAAGGCTCTGGCTTCTCGATGGTATCTGCGGCACCGGTTCGGATTACAAGCTCTTTTAATTTAGGATTGTTCTCTAATTCTTGCTGTACTATTTTCTCGTTACTCATTTCCTGCGCTTTTAAGTGTTCTTATTTTGGTTTGTTTTTCTGAAGGCGTAATGGGGCGGGCGTGAACACATACACCTTCTTTATCGAAATAATACATCATGCCAGTTTCCGGCTCATCGATCAGGAAGATTTTACCCTTCATGTGCTCACTGCGGTGCTTGATGTTTTCCAGAAGACGGGCGCGCTCGATTTTTGGTTCTTTGATCTTTGCACGGAGTTTCGCGCTGATCTCTTTTTTCTCAAGCTCAAGTTCTGAGATATTAATGGAAACTTCAGCCAGTTCTGTTTTGCGTTCTGCCAGGTCTTCTTCGGTAAGCGGTTTTGTATAGGATTCTTCCTTTACCTCGTAGCAGATCCCTTCGAGGTTCTGTTCTCGATCTACAGCGCTTAGACTTTTGAATTGTGGGTCGTAGAGTTCCCCGATTTTAAAATTTAACATGGTTATATATTTAGGTTAATAATTAATAATTAAAGAACTTCTGCAAGTGCTTTACGTGATCTACTGACCATATCTACAAATTCAGATCCTCTAGTACAATCTGGATGCACAGCCATTGAACTGGTAATTCCTCTTAAAGCGATTATTAAACGATCAAATTTTTCTTTTGGGATTACTGCAAATTCCCCTGCGGAAATTGAAAAATCTTCCTGCATTTCAAGCGTCCAGGTTTGTTCTTCAAAATCTGCGGAAAGCGATTCTCCTACTTGCATTTTTAATGTTGACATGGTTATTATATTTAGGTTACTAATTAATTACGATGATTGCTTATTCATTGCTTTGTTGAATTCTTCCATTAGCGAAAGCTGGCCGCCGGTGTCTTCGGTCTTGAGTTCTTTCTCGCTTCTGGGATCCATCCCAAACTGCTTCAGGCATTGCAGGATTTTCTTTTCGGCTTTTTCCTTGAGCGTGATTTCTGCGCTCACTTGGCTGGCACCGCTTTGAAATGTCTGGATATATCCCCAGCCCATAGACTTCACATTCTTTCTTTTGATCTCGCGCAGTGCCCATTCAAATTCACCCATGGCATTCGCCAAAACCTCAAGCGCTGCCAGGTGCTGGTCCTTCAGGATTTTTGCGGTGATCAATTTGCCGCCCCAAAGTTTGAAATGATTCTTACCTTCCTCAGTGAGATACACTGGCGGCTTTGGTAATTCCAAAAGCACATCTGTGGCCCGGCCTTTATGCGCTATCGTTAAAACTTTTTCTTCTTTCATAATATTGGTTTTTGATACCCCCCCTTCAATTTATTTCAGTGAGTAAAATATTTGC
>Ga0307487_1002327_pt1 | contig 12288 bp, 10 predicted proteins | sample CBIW12metaG_FD_203665 | JGI IMG/M metagenome (GOLD analysis project Ga0307487, IMG submission 203665) | Sea-ice brine microbial communities from Beaufort Sea near Barrow, Alaska, United States - CBIW 1.2 | ecosystem: Environmental > Aquatic > Marine > Coastal | place: USA: Alaska | collected... | reverse complement strand
CGAGTGACAGCGTCTCGAGACTGGCGTCGCTCCCCGCCTCAAGCCGTTGGATCGTTCGAATTCCTACACCGCACTCGTCGGCAAGTTTCTCTTGGGTCCAGCCCCGCTCGCGGCGGAGTTCACCTATGCGTGTCTCATTCATGTGCCCAATACTCTATGAACCAATGGATGAGCGCCACGCCGATTACCCGCCACCGAGGTGCCAGTACTCCGCCAGCTAGCCGTCACCTAGCTGACAGCGACCCGCCAGCAGCTGTTTAGTCTAGGAGCGCCCAGTTAAGTGCGCGCCCCTAGACTCCATCGGAGTCGGGATTCAGTTAGCCGCCGAACGCGGCTAGGTGTTTTTCGGACCCGGACAGCAAATGTGAATACACTGCGAGCACGTCAGGCGCAGTCACTGACTCAGCAGCTGCGGCGATGTCGCGAATGTCGTTCTTTTCACTGGTGCGGGCCGCTTCGACGGCACCATCGCGGCTGACGGAACCTTGCGCAAAGAGTGAGTCATACAGCTTCTGCATGCTCTCCGAGGAGAACTCGCCGGGTGCAAGCTCCGCGGTGGGGTCGGCGAGGCTGTAGCGTTCAAGCAAAACCTGCACGGCAGAAAGGTGTTTGGTCTCGGCACTTGACACCCGGTCAAAGACTTTGTCGCCATAAAGTTCGCCGAACGCGATGTAGAGGTCGTTGGCCACCTTCTCCTCTTCTGCCATTAGTGACAGCGTGGCTTCCTGCTCACTCGTCAGCGTTCCGCTCTCGACCCCGGTGAGCCCGTCCATTGCATTGGTGCCAGATTCACGCCCTTGCTGTGCACCCCGGCCCATTTCTGAAGAGTTTGGGTCTTCGCCCATTGAGGGACCTGAACCATTCTGAGCCTGGCCATTCTCAGCGTGACCATTCTGAGCGTGACCATTCTGACCAGATCCCATGGATGACTCGTTGCCGTTGTTGTTCACGCCAAGACCAAAACTGGCCCCGGCGACCAGCGTGACGGCGAGTATTCCGCCGATGATCGATGTGGTGATGATGGTTGCCTTGCGCATGATGTGCTCCCGTTCGTTGTTGTGTGAAACACACACTGCGCTCTCAATGTGCAGGCCCTCTCGCGACTGTGTGGAGATCGTGTGGAGACTGTTCGCTGCACCGCGTGGAATAAGGTGAAGTATGCCTACCGTTCTGGTCGTCGAAGATGAACGGGATATCCGTGAGGTGCTGCGCCGTTATCTTGAACGGGCTGGGCTTTCGGTACTCACCACCGGGTCTGGTGCCGAAGCACTTCGACTTTTCGACTCCGCAGATTTGGTGCTGCTCGATCTTGGCCTTCCCGATATCGATGGAACCGATCTTCTGAGGGAGATCAAGTTGCTGGGCAACCTCCCCGTCATCGTGTTGACTGCTCGCAGCACGACCGACGAGCGTATCCAGGGTCTCGAACTTGGGGCAGATGACTATGTGACCAAACCCTTCAGCCCCCACGAAGTTGTTCTTCGGGTACAGGCCGTTTTGCACCGGCTCAGCGGGAAAACCGCAGAGAACGGGATCGTAAGTTACGGCGGAAATCGTCTGCGGATCGACGAAAATTCCCACCGAGCGTGGCTAGATGACTCCCTGCTCGATCTGACACCCACCGAATGGGGTCTGTTGTCAGCAATCGCCACCGCCGCAGGGCGGGTCTATTCGCGCTATGAGTTAGTGAATCGCGTGCGGGGATACGAATACGAAGGCTACGAACGCACGATCGATTCGCACATCAAGAACCTTCGGCGAAAGCTAGCGGCCGACGGTTCAGGTGTCATCGAAACGGTGCTCGGCGTTGGCTACCGACTGGGGTTCACCAAGGATGAGACGCCACAATGACTCGCGGTTTCGGTGCGAACAGGTTCAGGCTTGGTGCCCTAGGAACCCGTCTTCTGCTCGCGTTCGCCGTGGTAGCGGTGTCCTCGGTGCTCGTGCTGACGGGCGCTGCACTCGTCGGCGTCGACCGTGGAGTGCAAGCGGGAGAGCAGGCGGATCGCCAGCAGGTTGCCGATTCCGCTGGTGCTGCCGCAGCCGACGCCTATCAGGCTGCTGGAGGCTGGGCAGGTGCCGACCTCACTCGCGCGGTGAGCATTGGCGACGCGGCATCAACACGGCTAGTCGTTCTCGATGCAGCCGGCTCCACGGTGGCGGGTACCGGCACCGCTGGTGGGCATTCGGGCGGAAATGGCGGGGGGATGGGCTCAGGAGCCAGTGTCGCGGAAATAGTCATCGATGGCTCCCACGTCGGTTCCGTGAGAGTCTCGCGGTCGCCGATGGCCACATCCCGTGTGCTCGATATTGCGTGGGCTTGGATCCTGATCGCGGCGATCGTGGCGCTGGCCATCGCCTTCACCGCAAGTTGGGTTGTCACTCGCTTTCTCGTTGGGCCCTTGCAGCGCATGACGGATGCTGCGCGATCTTTCACCGCCGGCAACCGCACGTCCCGAGTCACCGGCCGCGCCCCGGGAGAGCTCGGAGAGCTCGCCACCGCTTTCAACGGAATGGCAGACGAGGTAGTGCGCTCCGATCGGGATCGACGCAACCTGACCGCAGATGTTGCCCATGAGTTGCGCACGCCACTGGCGGCGCTCCAGGCCGGCCTAGAAGAGCTCCGCGACGGCTTCGTGCCGCCCGACGCTGAGCGGCTTGCCGCGTTGCACGATCAATCGCTCAGACTCGGTCGGGTCGTGGCGGATCTGGCCGAACTTTCTGCGGTCGAGACGGCTGGTCCACTCGTACGGGAGGAACTAGTGGATCTCGCCACTGTCGCCCGAGAGGAAGTGGCGCTGCACGAATCACAACTGCGCGCATCGGGCCTCCACGTGTCCGCCGACCTGCCCGAGCCAGTTCTCGTGCGCGCTGATACCGACCGGCTGCATCAGGCGGTCGGCAACGTGCTGGCCAATGCTGCACGGTATTGCCGACCAGGAGACAAGGTGACCCTCTCACTGTCAGTGCGCGATCATGAAGCCGCGCTGGAGATTGCCGACACCGGCCCGGGGATCGCTACAGAAGATCTGCCATTCGTTTTTGATCGATTGTGGCGCGGTGAGGCCGCACGAGAGATTCCCGGTTCTGGCATCGGTCTCGCTGTTGTGCGAGAAATTGTTTCCCGGCACGGTGGCAGCGCCGAGGTTGAGTCGCCCCCCGGTGAAGGAACCCGGGTCACGGTTCGGCTCCCAGTGGCGATCGTTGAGTGACCTGGACTGTTACGTCGACTCGGTGCCCGCCCATTCTTAGCAACGCTTGTGGCACTGGCGAGTTGAGCCGTTGGCACCGCCTCAGTATTCCGGCGGCCCATCGTAAGGTGCATCGTTATCCGAGTAGAACGGGATGTCGTTTTCGTCACCGGGAACCGGCGCTGATGGCGAAGCCGCTCTCGGTCGAGGCGGTCGCGACGCAGGTCGCGACGTGGCGGGCGGGGACTGGCGCGCAGGCGCAGCGGACCCACCAGGCGACTCCCCCGCAACAACCTCGAGCACGGCGGCACCATACGTTTCGAGCTTCTTCTCGCCAACACCACTGATCTCAGCCAGCTCAGCCAACGACTCGGGCTTTGTGACGGCGATGCCGCGCAAGGTGGCATCCGCAAACACGACGTAGGCCGGCACCCCGTTGTCGCGCGCTACTCCCGAACGCCAGGTACGAAGATTCTCAAACAGGTCAGTCGCCGACTCGGGCAGATCGACCGTGGCCTTGCGCTTCGCGGCCGCCCCAGCGCCGCCGGAACCTCGCGCCTTGCGGGGTGCCTCACGTCGGAGCTTCACGATTCGATCACCGCTCAACACCGATGCACTTTCGGGGGTGATCGCCAGAGTGCCGTACTCGCCCTGCACCGCCAGCAGTGACTGCGCGAGCAGCTGCCGCACAACCGAACGCCAATCCTGCTCAGAGATATCCGACCCGATGCCGAACGTCGCCAAGTCATCGTGGCGCTGCTGCGTTACTCGGGGTGTGGTCTTGCCGATCAGGATGTCGACCAGGTGTCCTGCACCAAACTTTTGATTGCGTTCGCGGTCGAGTCGCACAATTGTCGACATCAGTTTTTGGGCCGCAACCGTGCCATCCCACGACTCCGGAGGCGACAAGCACGTGTCACAATTTCCGCACGCCGTCGATGCCTGCCCGAAGTATCCGAGCAGTTGCACACGGCGGCACTCGACGGTCTCACAGAGGGCGAGCATCGCGTCGAGGTGAGCACTCAGGTTGCGACGGTGAGCCACGTCGCCACCCGACTGGTCAATCATGCGACGCTGCTGCATGACATCCTGCAAGCCATAGGCGAGCCATGCCGTTGCGGGCAACCCATCACGGCCAGCACGACCCGTCTCTTGGTAATACCCTTCAACGCTCTTGGGCAGATCGAGGTGGGCGACGAACCGCACATCGGGCTTATCAATGCCCATACCGAACGCGATCGTCGCGACCATCACCATGCCATCTTCACGCAAGAAACGACTCTGATTGCTGGCGCGAATCTTGGAGTCAAGTCCTGCGTGATACGGGAGCGCTGGGATGCCGTTCTCCACCAAGAACTGTGCGGTCTTCTCGACCGATGCCCGCGACAGGCAGTACACAATGCCCGCATCGCCGGGGTGCTCGGTGTTAAGCAGCATCAGCAGTTGCTGCAAGGGCTGCGCTTTCGCCTCAATCCGGTACTGGATGTTTGGCCGGTCAAAACTTGAAACAAACTGGGTGGCGTCGGTGAGCTTCAGTCGCTCGGCGATCTCTGTGCGAGTGGCTTCAGTCGCGGTCGCGGTAAGCGCAATTCGCGGCACACTCGGCCAGCGAGCGTGCAGCACATCGAGCTGCAGGTAGTCGGGGCGAAAGTCGTGACCCCACTGCGATACACAGTGCGCTTCATCAATCGCAAAAAGCCCAATCGTGCCCTGTTCGAGCAATGACACTGTGGATGAGACCCGCAGCCGCTCGGGGGCGAGGTACAGCAGATCCAGCTCACCCGCCCGGTACGCGTTTTCGACGCGCGCGCGTTCGTCGGCGGACTGGGTTGAGTTGAGAAACTCTGCCCGGGCACCAACGGCGGCAAGAGCATCCACTTGATCTTGCATCAAAGCAATCAGGGGGGAAATGACAACACCAGTGCCGTCACGGACAAGCGCGGGGATTTGATAACACAGTGACTTGCCGCCACCGGTAGGCATGAGCACGAGAGCGTCGCCACCCTTGACGATCGTGTCAATGATCTCGCCCTGCTGCCCCCGAAACGAGTCGTAACCGAACGTGGACTCAAGAACAGACTGGGCAGACACCATGCCGAGAAGTCTAGGCGCAGCCACCGTCGCAGGATGCGGCGGGGCTGCACCTGACTACTGCTACCCCTTCGTGGAACCAGCGAGGAGTCCGCGCACGAAGTAACGCTGCAGTGCGAAGAACACGATTAGTGGCACGAGGATTGAGATGAAGGCACCCGCCGTGAGCAGGTTCCAATCTTGACCGCGGCTACCGGTGATCTCCGCCAAGAGCTTCGTCATGGGAGCCACCCGTCCGTCGGCAAAGACCAACGCCACAAGGAGGTCGTTCCACACCCACAAGAACTGGAAGATCGCAAAGGATGCGATTGCCGGCATGGTGAGGGGAAGCACAATTCGGAAGAAGATTTGACCGTGGCCCGCGCCATCCACTCGAGCGGCTTCAATCAGCTCAGACGGAATCTCCGAGACGAAGTTGTGCAGCAAGAAGATCGCCAGGGGGAGTGCAAAAATCGTGTGCGCGATCCACACCTGCGAGTAGGCGTTGGATGCGTTCAAGCTGGCGAAAAGTTCGACATCACCAATCGATAGTCCGCGCGAGAAGAGGCTCAGCAGGGGCACGAGTGCCATTTGCAGTGGAACGATCTGGAGTGCGAAGACTCCGATGAACATCCAGTTGCGGCCAGGGAACTTGATCCACGCGAAGGCGTAGGCTGCGAGGCTCGCGATAACGAGCGGGAAGATCGTGGCCGGCAGCGTGATCGCAATGGAGTTGATGAACGCGCCAGCCAGATTGAGCGTGCTGTTTCCCGCGGCAAGCACCTCGGTGTAGTTGTTGAGGGTGAAACCGGGGTTTTGGAAAATCGTCCACCAGCCGTTGCGCAGGATCTCCTCGGGTGGGCGAATTGAGGAGATGAACAGGCCGAAGGTTGGCGTTGTCCACAGCACGGCAATTATCAGTGCCGCGATTGTCGCGCCTCGACTTGTGAGGCGCTTCTTGGTGCGCTTGGCGGCTCCCAGCTTTTCTCCGCGAGCCAGTTGTTTCTCGGTGTTCTTGTCAACCGGAACTCGCGCGGGAATTGTGGCAGTCATCGGATCTCCCTCTGCTTTTTGATCTGTCTCGCGTTGTAAATGACAATCGGAAGCACCATAAGGAACAGCACGACCGCGAATGCAGCAGACCTACCGACTTCGAATCCTTGCCACTGTGAATACATTTCGTTGGCTATCACGCTGGTCTCGTTTGCGCCTGCGGTCATGGTGCGCACGATATCGAAGACCTTCAGAGAGGCAATGGAGATCGTGGTGAGGACCACAACAAGGGAGCTACGGATGCCGGGCACGGTCACATTAGTGAACCGTTGCCAGGCGTTGGTTCCGTCGAGTTCCGCGGCCTCGAGCTGTTCGAGGGGAACACCTTTGATCGCGGCCGACAGGATCACCATTGCGAAACCAGTCTGGATCCAGATCAGCACAACAATAAGGAAGAACGTATTCCAGGGGGAGTTAGAGAGCCACGAGACTGGCTCACCGCCCATCCAGACCACAACCTGATTGAGTAGACCGATCTGCTCTTGCCCTGCGGGGCGCACCGCGTAAACGAAGCGCCAGATGATGCTCGCGCCGACGAATGAGATCGCCATCGGCATGAACACGAGCACTTTGAAGAACTTCTCGCCGCGCGACTTGTCAATGAACACCGCATAGGCGAGTCCGAAGATGGTCGAGACTACGGGAACGATCAGCACCCAGACGACCGTGTTGAGTACCGTGCGGATACCGGTGTCTTGCGTAAAGATCCAGATGAAGTTTTCGAGGCCCACGAAGCGGGTGCCTCGGCTGTTCATGAAGGCTTGGATCGTGGTCTGGATCGTGGGGTAGATGAGCCCGATACCGAGCAAGAAGATCGCTGGGCTGAGAAATCCGACCAGCTGAAAGAGGTAGCCAGCACCCTGCTTTGCGCGGTAGTCGAGGTAGAAGAAGAGTGCGCCAAAGAGTGTTGCGGCGGCAGCCGCCCAGAGCACTGATCCGAGGGTGAGAAACACGAGCCCGGGAAGGACCACGCAGGCGACGGCTCGGATGATGGTGAACCTGCGCCCGGTTCGCGGCGCAACCTCCAAGAAGAAGATCAGCAGTGCTATCACTGCGAAGAAAGCCAGAAGCACGAGCGGTATTTGCGCGAGTGCCGGAAGGGTGGAAATCCACGCTAGGAAAGCTGACATGTCAAACCTTTCGAGTGCATCACTGGACTCTCTCTACTTCTGTGACTCTACGACACCTCGGAGGTAGAGCGACAGAGATGGGTGCGGGCCGGGAAGAATTCCCCAGCCCGCACGTCATAACTTTCTCGAACTACGGTGTCGAACTACTCAGACGGCCATGAGGCGTCGATAGTTGAGAGCACCTCTTCGGTTGACTTGCCGTTGACCCAGTCGACCATTCCTGTCCAGAACGATCCAGCACCAACAACACCCGGCATAAGGTCGGATGCGTCAAAGCGGAACGTCGTGTCAGGGTCCTGCAGGATGGTGATGGCCTGCTGCAGGATGGGGCTACTTGCGCTTGCGGGGTCGAGGCCGTTGTTGGCGCTAATGACACCGCCAAGCTTCACGCGAGTGTTTGCCCACTCGGGGCTTGAGAGGAACTCCTGAACCTTGATGGTTTCTTCGTCGTTCGAGAAGGCTCCGACGATTTCGCCACCACCGGTGACTGCGTTGCCGCCAGCCTCAACGGACGGAGTAACGAAGGCCCAGATGTCAGCATCCGGCCCGACCGTAGCGTTACCGTTCTTGGGGTCCTGGATGAACCCGTCGTAGAACGATGCCTGGTGGTGGAGTGCACAGGTGCCGTCACCGAGCGCGCGAGCCGGGTCACCGAACGGGGTCGTGACGATCGACTTCACGTCACCGAATCCTGCATTGACGAAGTCGGGGTTCAAGAGAATTTCACCCACGGAGTCGAAGGCCGACACGATGGCGGGGTCGCTGAACGGAATTTCGTGCGACACCCACTTGTCGTACGTCTCTGGTCCGGCCTGGCGAAGCACGAGGTCTTCAACCCAGTCGGTTCCCGGCCAACCCGTTGCGGCATCCGAACCGAATCCTGCACACCACGGTGCGGTGCCGGTCTGGTCCGCAATTGTTTGGGTGAGGGTGAGCATTTCATCCCACGTGGTGGGAACTTCTACACCCCACTCAGCGAACTGCGCTGGCGAGTACCAGACGAAGCCCTTGACGCTGGCCATGAGCGGCGCACCATAGAGGGTGTCTCCCGTGGTTGCGTAGTTCGCCCAGTCTGCGGACCAGTATTCGTCAACGTTGGCCTTAACGCCTTCGGGCGCTGGCTGAATGTATTCGCGCGACGCGAGGTCTGCGAGCAGACCTGGCTGCGGGAAGATTGCGAGGTCGGGAGCGTTGCCGCCCTGGGCCCGGATACTGATCTGGGCTTCGAACTCTTTGCTGGCTTCGTACTGAATGTCGATGCCGTTCTCGTCTTCCCAGGCAGCCCAAGATTCTTCGAGAAGTTCAGCCTCGGTATCAGCAATGGTGCCGTAGATGGTGACGATGCCGTCAGCCTCGCCGGCATCGCCCGGTCCGCCTGCGCCGCCTGTGCCACCGGATCCTGATGCGCAACCGGTGAGAACCATGCCTGCGATGCCGAGAGTGGCGATCGGAAGTAGAGCCCGTCGATAGTGGTGGGAAATCATACAAATCCTCCTCGTCGAGGTTTTGCCCGCACGCCGATCAGCATGCGGGGGAACAACTGCAGCGCTGAACTCGTCGTCGGGGTAGCTGAGACCCGCGAGAGCGTGTTCAAGATTCACGCTAAGGCACACCCGCAGATTTATGCAAGCGCTTGCTGTCAAGTTTCGCCGACCGAAACCGGAATGAGACATTTGGCGACGCTGGTGTGATATTTGTGCGTCACCTCGCTAAATGGTTGAGTAATCGCAAGTGCGGGTGTTCACTGGAATTATGGATCAAGGATTAGTCATTGACTGGACCCAAATGCCCACCTACAACACCATCATGGCGGTGGCGGCCGGAGCAGGTCTGCTCAGCCTGGTTCTGTTTGCGAGACGGCTGATGGCTGGCACCGAGGTCGAGTTCCGCGGCTACGCCGTCAACTTCGGCGTGTTGGGCCTGATCCTCACGATCACGGGCGCTCATATGACGCTGACGTGGCCGTTCGCCGCCTACTTCCCGTTCGACAACATCATCTTCGGAGAGCCAAGCCTTGCGTTTGGTGTTCTGCTGCTGGCGGCGAGCTTTGTGCTGTGGCGTCGAGCCGCAGTGCTCGAAGAGTCAGCGGATGCCGCACGCTCCGTTGCCCGCACTGCTGAGCCGCTTGGCGTGCTCATCTTCGGTCTCGGGCTTTCCCTCATCGCTATCGCTTTCGCTGGAGTCATCTTCCAGCTCTTCGCTGCCCCGCCGGAGGAGCCCATTTCTGGCGCGTTCGCCCAGTGGCCCTGGGTCGAGGCAATCTTCATGTCGGGACTCTTTGCCCTGGTCGGTCTGGGCGCGTTACTCTTCCCCTTCGCCACCCGCACCTTCGCTGTGCGCAGCACCCCTACTACGGTTCAGTGGGTTGCTGGAGTTGCGCTCGCCCTGAGTGGCGTCGTATTCCTTCTCTTCGGCGCTCTCAACTTCTTCACCCACATCGGGCTTATCGTCAACACGATGGGCTAGCTGTACTGCACAGCACGGGCCACATCGTTTAGGCGATGCGGCTCCCGCGGCTCAGCTTAGCTGCTGGCGTTGTGGTGCGAGACCACGCGCCGGCCAGCAGAACACCGGCAAGTACGAGGTGCGTTGCAAGCCCTACGGCCCATCCTGGAGTCGTGGATTCGATAATGTCTCGCGCGTTCGAATACCCGGAGGACGGCTGCTCGGGCTGTCCGACGACACACACAGAGCTTTCGTAACCGGCACTCTGGGGCACCTGGGCCATACGTGCGGACAGTTTGAAGTATCCGAACAGGTCGGTCGGCTGGTCATTCTGGTCGTATGCGGTCGGCACGGCATCGGCCAAGATTACGTAAGGATTGGCGACGAGCGCTCCCCAGAACAAATCAAAGCGCGGGGTTTGATACTCGTATTCCTCGGGTGTCGAACACTGTGTCGGAATCCCGTCGGCGTTGTATTCGGTGCCATAGCTCGACACCGATTTCGCGGTTGTTTGGAGCGCAAGGCCACCCAGCGTAAAGGCAATCAGGGTGCCAACGCTGAGCGCAGCCACGACCAGATACGTCACAACAATCGAAAACAATGGGCGCGTCATCAGCCCGGAAAGCCCGACACCGACGGCGGCGACCACACCCAACTCGACCGCCAATACGATGACCGAAACAACAATGGTGCTCACCCGAAGCTGCCCAACAATCGCGGCGTAGATAAGAAACGGAATCGCAGCGATCAAGAATGCGAGCGCGGTAATCCAGGCAGAGAGAAACTTACCTATGATCAGTTGGCCGGTCGTGATGAGCGTCACCTGCGTTGTGGCAAGAGTTCCCGCATCCCGATCCCCATTAATGGCATTGCCGCTGAGGGCGGGAGCAACAAGTGTGCCCAACAGCAGCACGAAGTAGATGATGGTGGAATACACGCCACCACCACCGTCGTTGGGGCTGCCGAATCCGTTGAGGGCAAACGAGAGCAGCACCGTGACGATCAAGATTAGGCCAACAAATACACCGAGCAGGATGTACCAGCTGACGGTTCGCACGCGTTGGCGCAACTCGAGCGAAAGAATTACTCCGACACCGGAGAAGAATGCGGTCATTTCGAGTCCTCGGCGCTCAAGTCGATAAAGGTGTGTTCAAGGTCGCCGACAGCAGGAGCAAAGGTGCTGATCGGGACCCCCGCTCCAACCAAACGAGCAAGCAGGGCGGATGCCGCGGATTCTGACTCAAGAGCAACAAGCAGCTCCGTGCGATCGGTTGCGATCGCCTCCTCGTCGATGCCGTCGGCAACGAGTGCCGCGCGCAGAGCCACAACGTCGCTCGAGCGGATGCGCCACGGTCGGGCACTGGCGCGACTGCGCGCAAGCGCTTCGGCTGACGCCGTCACCCCCTTGGAGATGTAGACGGCACCGTCAGCCATCTCATCAAGTTCGGAGAGCACGTGGCTTGACACCAACAGGGTTTTGCCTTCAGAGGCGAGACGCCGCACCAGAATTCGCAGATCGGCGCGGGCAACAGGGTCAAGGCCCGACGCTGGCTCATCCAGCAGTAGCACGTCGGGTTCATGCACGAGTGCGCGGGCCAGGCTGAGTCGCTGCTTCTGTCCACGCGAAAGCACTCGGGTGGGACTATCGGCAAGCTCAGGCAGATCAACAAGCGTGATGAGTTCTGCCGCGCGCGCTGCTGCCGCGGTCTTGTCCATTGCGTACATGCGCGCCGTGTAAATGAGGGTGTCGCGAACGCTGAGGCTCGACCACGAGCCGAGCACGTCGGGCATCCACCCGAGCCGCGCGCGCACCGCAGCAGTTTCAGTGACAGGATCATGACCAGAAATGCGGATGCTGCCGACATCCGGCTTCAGCAGCGAAGCCAGCATCAGCATCAGCGTGGTCTTGCCCGAACCGTTGGGCCCGATCAGGCCAGTGACGGTGCCGGGTTCAGCGATAAAGCTTGCGTCGCGCACGGCGTGCACCTCGCCGAATGATCTTTCGACATGCTCAACGGCGATGCCGCTCTGTGGCACACCGCTGGGCACTGGTTCGATATGCGCTGTCTTAACTGACGTCATGGGGTTGAGCATAACTTACAAATGTGACGCTCGGGAGTGCACCGATCGGGAGCGCGCCAAACTTAAATGTAGATAGCCGGATCCGTGTAGTTGAAGCTATCCCTAGTCGCCTTCGTGCCGCGCTTGGGTCGCGCAACAGCGGGGGCACCGACGAGCAGGGAATCAGCGGGCGCATCCGCAACGACGACGGCACCGGCACCGACTACCGAGCCCGAACCGATCGTAATGTCGCCCAAAACTGCGGCCCCTGCCCCGACAACGATGTCACTGCCGAGCGTTGGATGCCGCTTGCCACCCTGAGAGCTCGTGCCGCCCAA